>ERZ894251.946-NODE-946-length-11652-cov-29.919893_pt1 | contig 11652 bp, 9 predicted proteins | sample MGYA00380301_ERZ894251 | MGnify/ENA primary metagenome ERZ894251 (study PRJEB32331, sample SAMN06328418) | human gut metagenome | biome: human gut microbiome; feature: stool | host: Homo sapiens | collected 2014-02-13 ... | reverse complement strand
CAATGTTCTTTTTGTTGTTGCCGTTTCATGCGACAGCTTTTATATTATATCAAAGCGTTTCATGTTTGTCAACAACTTTTTTATTTCTTTTTTTGCTGTTGTGAAGCAATTCCTCACGCGACAGCTTATTTAGAATAGCATATTCATCAAGGCTTGTCAACAGCTTTTTTATTTTTCATCCGCTCTGCCTCTGCATGCCACTCCTTAGTCTCTGTCTCGACCAGCGAACATATGGTATCTTACCACGGCTTTCCGAAATTGTCAATGTTGTTTTTATATTTTGCGCAATTCAGAATATTCTGACATTTTTGTGCTTCAGTTCAGTCTTCCGTTTAAGTAAGCTATTTCCTTACTCGTCAGAATCGGAATCTTTAAAGACCTTTAACTTTTATAATTTCGTAATTGCTATGATACCAGGGTCAAAAGGTCAGAACGCCGATGCAAGCTTGCTTGCAAGAGGATTTTTGACCTCTTGACCCGCCAAAAACATGAGTAAGTAGCCATTTTTCAAAGAAAAATGAGCGGATTACGAATGTTTTTGAGGATTGCGAGAGTGCAAAGCACGTAGCAATCTGGTATCAAAGGGGTCAAAATACCTTTTGACTCCAACATCATTGCTATGTAAAAGAGGGAACAGAAATTATCACATCTATCCTGTTTCCTCTTTACATGTTCTCCTACTCAATCAGTCCGATTGCCTCGTTAATGCTTTTCACTCCAATGATTTTGATCCCACCAATACTCTTCACGCTATCCAGAGATACTTCCGGCACAATACACGTCTCAAATCCAAGCTTCTTCGCCTCTGCCACCCGCTGTTCCGGCATATTTACCGCACGGACTTCTCCACTTAATCCAACTTCTCCAAACACAATCGTCCGTTCATCAAATGGTCTGTTCTTATAACTTGATACGATCGCCATCACGATTCCAAGGTCTATCGCGGGTTCATTGATCTTGATACCTCCGGCAATATTCACATAGGCATCATAATTTCCAAGATGATATCCAATCCTTTTTTCCAAAACCGCCATCAGAAGGTTCACCCTGTTGTAATCTGTTCCTGCTGCTGTTCTTCTTGGCATTCCAAAATTGCTTTCGCATACCAGCGCCTGGATTTCCAGCAAGATCGGACGTGTTCCTTCCATAGAACATGCCACAACAGATCCAGATGCATTTTCCGGGCGCCCATTCAGCATAAATTCTGATGGATTTTCCACCTCCCGAAGACCATCTCTTCGCATTTCAAATACACCAATCTCATTCGTCGAACCAAAACGATTTTTCACTCCTCGAAGAATCCGGTAAGATGCATGCCTGTCTCCTTCAAAATACAGAACCATATCTACCATATGTTCCAATACTCTTGGACCGGCGACAGTTCCTTCTTTTGTAACATGTCCGACAATAAAAATCGAAATCCCAAGCCCTTTTGCAAGCTGCATCAGCGTATTTGTTGCCTCTCTGACCTGCGACACACTTCCCGGTGCGGAACCGACTTCTTCACTGTACATTGTCTGAATTGAATCAATGATCACGGTATCTGGTTTTTCCTTTTCAATCACATTGCGGATCAGTTCCAGATTAGTCTCACAAAGCAAAAGCAGATGATCATTAAATTCTCCCATCCTCTGTGCACGCAATTTAATCTGGCGAAGCGATTCTTCCCCTGATATGTACAAAACCTTTCGTTCTTTTTTTGCCAGTTTCTGACACACCTGCAGGAGCAGCGTTGACTTACCGATTCCCGGATCACCGCCTACCAGAATCAGGGAACCCGGTACGATTCCGCCTCCCAGTACACGATCCAGTTCTTTAATCTCGGTTGTCACCCGCTCTTCATTCTCTGTCTTTACTTCTGACAATGGTACAATACGAATCTCTTTTGCCGCTTTAACTGCTGCCGTATTCGACGTTGTCACACACTCTTCCACGAAAGAGTTCCATTCCTTGCACATTGGGCACTGCCCCAGCCATTTTGATTCTTCATGTCCACAATTCTGGCAGAAAAAAACCGACTTTTTTGCCTTCGCCATATTCCATCTCCTTATCTATCTTAAAAAATTACTAACTGCTTCTCTTGCCTGTTCCCAGTTTATACACTTTCGGTAAAGAAAGAGCCTGCCGAAGCAGACTCTTTTACTTTTCTTAAATACCTATGTACTTCAAACAACTCTTGCTGTAATCATTGTCCTACTTTCTTACAACCTTGATCTCAACGCTTTCTTTTCCAAGTTCCGCACTTACACTAAGCTTTGCGCTTAAGTTTGTCTTCATATCACCAACATTCATATCATTCATATATACGATATAATCTGTATCCGGTTCAAGTTCCAGTGTGATCTGTGCATCTCCTGTCCCTGATACCTTGAATGAGATCACATCTTCTGATACTTCAAAATGCTCTACTGCAGTTCCCGGAACAGATTCATATACGAACATTCCATTCTTTTCAAGCTTTGTAATCTCTTTAAATGTCTTTACTTTATATATATCTCCCTGAAATTCAAATCCATCCTTTTTTGTCTTTGTATCCAGAGTGTAATCACCGAAACTGAGTGTTCCGTCTAATTCACTTCTGATAAGTTCTTTGACTACTGTCATTGTTCAAATCCTCCTAATGGTCTTTCTCTTTCGACTTGTGGACTGTGAATTTTCCACATCCGAACCGTTTTTCTTATTATATAATAAAACTTCTTCTTTTGCTAGCTGTTTATCTCTCTGACTGTAAATTTTATTTCCTTTTTAGAAATACCGGCTTCCACATGGTCTCCACGTTTGATCTCACCATTCAAAAGTGCTTCCGCAAGTTTGTCTTCCAACTGGCTCTGTACTGCCCTTCTCAGCGGTCTTGCACCATACTTCTTGTCACTTCCGGTCTCAACGATATGCTTCTTCACAGAATCACGCACAACCAGTATAATTTCAAGCTGCTCTTTTGCTCTCTGCACAACTTCTTTACACATCAGCCCTACGATTTTCTTCATATTGTCCTCATTCAGCGGATGGAATACGATGATCTCATCAATACGGTTCAGGAACTCTGGGCGGAATAACTGCTTTACTTCGTCCATCACATTTGCTTTCATACGCTTGTAATCCGCCTTCTGGTCTTCCTGCTGGGTAAATCCAAGCTTCTTCGGTTCAATGATTGCCTTGGCACCTGCATTGGACGTCATAATGATAACCGTATTGCGGAAATCTACTTTTCTTCCCTGCGAATCCGTAATATGTCCGTCATCCAGTACCTGAAGTAAAATATTAAACACATCCGGATGTGCTTTCTCAATCTCATCAAACAAAATGACAGAATATGGATTTCTGCGTACTTTTTCGCTGAGCTGTCCGCCATCCTCATGTCCCACATACCCCGGAGGCGATCCGATCATCTTGGATACACTGTGCTTCTCCATATATTCGGACATATCTACCCGGATCATATCCTCTTCATTGCCAAAGAGTGCTTCTGCAAGAGCTTTGGAAAGCTCTGTCTTTCCGACACCTGTAGGACCAAGGAATAAGAATGAACCAATCGGACGTGCCGGATCTTTCAATCCCACTCTTCCTCGTTTTACCGCTTTGGAAAGTGCCTGGATTGCCTCTTCCTGACCAATCACACGCTTCTCCAGTGTTTTATCCAGCTTTTTCAGGCGTTCGCTCTCAGATTCATTCAGTCTTGTTACCGGGATTCGTGTCCACATGGAAATTACATCCGCAACATCTTCTTCAGTTACCGGAACTTTTTTCTTTTCATTCTTTTTATTGAAACGCTTTTTCGCCTGCTCTAATTTCTTTTCTGCTTCCTTCTGTTCTCTATGGAGCTCCGATGCTTTTTCAATATCTCCTGCTTTCAGCGCCGCTTCTTTTTCCTGCTCCAGCTTTCCACAGCGGATTTCTGTCCCAACAATATTCTCCGGCACTTTAAATCCACGAAGTTTTACTTTTGAACAACTTTCATCCAACACATCAATTGCCTTATCCGGAAGGAAACGGTCATTGATATAACGGCATGACATATGTACTGCCGCTTTCAACGCATCCTCTTCGATCTCTACATCATGATGAGCCTCATATTTTTCTTTCAGGCCTTCCAGGATCCGGATACACTCGTCTTCTGTCGGTTCTTCAACCGTAACCGGCTGGAATCTTCTTTCCAGAGCCGCATCCTTCTCAATATACTTGCGGTATTCCGTAAGAGTTGTTGCACCGATCAGCTGCATCTCCCCTCTTGCCAGAGATGGTTTCAGAATATTGGATGCATCAATCGCGCCCTCTGCACCACCGGCACCGATAATGGTATGAAGTTCATCTAAGAAAAGGATAATATTGCCCGCCGTCTTTACCTCACGGATCAGTTTTTTCATGCGCTCTTCAAATTCACCACGATACTTGGAGCCTGCAATCATCCCCGGAAGATCCAGCACCATGATCCGCTTATCTTTCATGCTTTCCGGAACAATTCCTTCCGCGATCTGTCTTGCAAGTCCTTCCACGATTGCTGTCTTACCGACTCCAGGCTCTCCCACAAGGCACGGATTATTCTTGGTCCGTCTGCTCAGGATCTCCATGATACGTGCAATTTCTTTTTCACGTCCACTAACCGGATCCAGCTTTCCTTCTCTTGCTTCCTGTGTCAGATCCGTACTGTACTGGTCTATAATTCCGCCAACTGTTTCCCCATCCTTCTGATTTTCCATATACTCTTTCGGATCAATTCCCGCCGCAAGCAGAAGATCCTGAAAAAGTTTTTGAATATTTACATTCAGGGTCATCAACATACGGGTAGCCACACAATCTCCATCTTTGAGCATTGTAAGCAGAAGATGTTCGGTTCCGACTTTTTCAGATGCAAGCTGCACTGCCTCATTCTGGCTTTCTTCCAGAATATATCGAAGTCTCGGACTGTACTCCAGATGCTTTCTTTCCTTCTTAGCTGCCTCAGGAGCAGATACAAGGATATCCATTGCTTTTTCCATCTGTTCTTCATCGACTTTATTCTTATCAAGCACCTGCCCTGCAACTCCGGTAAAAACCCTCTTAAGCCCGAAAAGAAGATGTTCTGTCCCAACATATGGATGCTTCAGTTCGGCTGCAATCTTCCGTGCCATATTCAGCGCTTCCTGCGCCTGCCTTGTATATTGCTTTTCTGCCATATAATTTTAGTCTCCTTTTTTCAATCTATCTCTGTTCATAATCTGCATAGATCTCGTCTACCAGTTCATGAACTTCTTCTTTCGTAATGTTTTTGCAACTTCCTTTTGCAAGAAGTACCCGAAGCTGCTCTTTCAGATCCTGCAAAGCTTCCAGCTTATCTTCATCAATACAGATCACCGCACCTCTTCGTCTGTCAAGCTGAAGAAAACCTTCCTGCCGCAGGACATTGTATGCCTTATTCACTGTATGCATATTGATTCCGATATTATCTGCCAGCTGTCTCACAGACGGCAAAGTATCTCCTTCATGAATCGTCGAAGTGGCAATTCCCATAATGATCTGATTCCTGAGCTGTATATAAATCGCCTCATCACTGTTAAAATCAATTTCAATCAGCATAAAACGCACTCCTTTTTCTATTGTACCGGCATCGCCATTGTTATATTTATGTTAGCACAGACGACACTTTTTGTAAAGGAAACAGTATGTAAAAAAGCACTACCTCTTCTTACTCACACTTTTTTGTGCTTTCCGTTTCAGAAGTAATGCTTTTCATTTCTTATTTCCGATTTCTTTCTCTCACGTTCAAACCTCTTCAACCTAAAATTTTCTTCAGATCCTCATCTACTGTACTGATCGGGGTAATCTGATACTCTTGTACCAGGTAATTCAGAACATTCGGTGACACAAACGCCGGAAGCGTCGGACCCAGGTAAATATTTTTGATTCCGAGCGCCAGAAGTGTCAGCAGAATCGCAACCGCTTTCTGTTCATACCATGACAGGATCATAGACAGTGGAAGTTCATTTACCTCACACCCAAACGCTTCTGCAAGAGCAATTGCAACTTTAATCGCACTGTACGCATCATTACACTGTCCCATATCCAAAATTCTTGGAATCCCCTCAATTTCTCCGAGCCTCAGATCATTCAATCTGTATTTTCCACATGCCAGCGTCAGGATGATCGTATCCATCGGTGTCTTTTTCGCAAATTCCGTATAGTAGCTCCGACCTGGTGCTGCGCCATCACAGCCTCCGATCAGAAAGAAATGCCTGATTTTCCCCTGCTTTACCAAATCCACGATCTTTCCTGCATTTTCCAGAACTGCGTTGTGTGCAAATCCGGTCATCACGGTTGTTCCTCCATTAATCCCTGTCATCGGATGATCTTCCGGATATCCACCGCATTCCAATGCTTTTGCAATAACCGGCGTAAAATCTTTGTCCCCACCAATATGAACCATCTCCGGATAAGACACCACCGAAGTTGTAAACACCCGGTCTGCATAGCTCTGTCTGACCGGCATCAGACAATTTGTCGTAAATAAAATTGGCGCAGGAATATTATGGAACTCAAATTGCTGACTCTGCCAGGCCGTTCCGAAATTGCCTTTCAAATGCGGATATTCCTTTAATTTTGGATATCCGTGTGCCGGAAGCATTTCACTGTGCGTATAAATATTGATGCCTTTATCTTTGGTCTGCTCCAGAAGCAGCTTCATATCATGCAGATCATGACCACTGACTACAATAAACGGTCCCTTTTCTATCGTAAGCGGAACTTCTGTCGGAATTGGATCTCCATAGCTTTCCGTGTTTGCTTTATCCAGAAGTTCCATGCAGCGCAGGTTGATTTTACCGGTTTCTATGACTACCGGAAGCAGTTCTTCCATCCCTTTTTCTTCTCCCAGAATCCTCATTCCCTTATAAAAGAAATTCATAATCTCCGCATCCACATATCCCAGTGCCCATGCATGATAAGCATATGCCGCAGTCCCTCGTAAGCCAAACAAGATCAATGACTTTAACGAACAGATATCTTCCGGTGCCTCCCAGATCTTCTGTACATTATAAGCATCTTTTCCTGGTTTTCTGTTTTCTGCTTCTTCTCTGATCTCATCTGACAGTTTTTTCACTGTATCACTGTTGAAATTTACATTTGTAATCGTGGTAAACAGACCTTTTAACATCAGTTCATCCGAAGATCTGCTTCTTTCATTTTCTGCAACTGCCCTTGCCAGCCGGATCAGTTCACCAGTCAGTTCATCTTGAAGATTTGCTGTATCCGAATTTTTTCCACATACACCTGTATGTCCTTCGCAGCCCGTGTTATGAGCGGTCTGCTGGCATTGAAAACAAAACATTTCCTCCATTTCTTTTTCCTCCATGTTTTTTTAATAGCATGTCAAAATATAGAAAATCTATACCGGCAGAACATTTTTCTTTATTATTCAAATAATATTTTTCAAACATCCAGACTATGGTTCGCAAACTAAAAAAGGATAGCCCCACAGACTTTCATCTGCAAGCTATCCTTTTCTGCACGATTCTATTTCAGATTTTTTATTCTACGATGAGTCCTTCTTTTTCAATCACATCGATTACCTGCGTCACATACTTTTCGCAAAGCTCGTCCGTCGCCGCTTCAACCATGACACGGATTACCGGTTCCGTTCCACTTTCACGAACAAGGATTCTTCCGTCATCTCCAAGTGCTTCTGCAACTGCATCGACTGCTTTGACCACTTCCGGATTCTCCCTTGCTGTCTTCTTATCTGCCACACGCACATTTTTCAGAAGCTGTGGATAGATCTTCACTTCTTCAGTCAGCTGCCCGAGGGACTGTTTGGTCTCCATGATAACTTCCATCAGCATCAGAGAAGTCAGAATACCATCTCCTGTCGTTGCATGCTTACTGAAAATAATATGTCCGGACTGTTCACCGCCCAGCATGAATCCATTCTTGACCATGTTCTCATAGACATATTTGTCGCCGACCTGTGTCTTTTCGTACTTCATGCCAATCTTGTCGCATGCTTTATAAAGTCCAAGATTCGACATGATAGTAGTAACGATGGTATCGTCTTTTAACTGACCATGTTCTTTCATATATTTGCCACACACATAAAGGATCAGATCCCCGTCAACAACATTTCCATTCTCATCAACAGCGATGCAGCGGTCCGCATCTCCATCGTATGCAAATCCGACATCCAGACCATTTTCTTTTACATATTCCTGGAGCACGTTAATATGTGTAGAACCGCAATTTGTGTTGATATTGGTTCCATCCGGCTCATTATTGATCACATAAGTTTTTGCTCCAAGTGCATCAAATACGCTTTTAGCAATACTTGAAGAACTTCCGTTGGAACAATCCAGTCCGACTTTCACCTCTTTAAAAGAACGGGTTGCCAGACTGATCAAATGCCCGATATAACGGTTTCTTCCTGCTGCATAATCTACGGTTCTTCCGATCGCCTCTTTTTTAGCAAGCGGAATTTCTCCGGATTCCCCATCAATATAAGCTTCCACTTTGGCTTCTACTTCTGCTTCCAGCTTCTGACCTTTACTGTTGATCACTTTGATTCCATTATCATAGTACGGGTTATGGCTTGCAGAAATCATGATTCCGCAGTCAAAATCTTCGGTTCTTACCACGTAAGACACACTTGGAGTTGTCGTCACATGAAGAAGATATGCATCTGCTCCTGACGCAGTAAGTCCTGCCGCCAGTGCATATTCAAACATATAGCTGCTTCTTCTGGTATCTTTACCGATCACGATTCTTGCCTTGTGTTCCTGTCCGTAATACCAGCCAAGATAACGTCCTACCTTAAACGCATGCTCTACCGTCAGTACTACATTAGCTTCTCCACGGAATCCATCTGTTCCGAAATATTTACCCATAATTATTATCTCTCCTCCGGCTTAAAGCCTTTCTTTATTCTGCAAATCTTGCTGTCTGTTCCTGGATCAGCTGCTGATCTTCAAAATAGTTGATCTTCATCGCATCTTTTACTTCTTTTAAAGTCTGTGCTGCCACTTTTTCAGCTTCAATACTTCCTTTATGAAGAATCTCGTAGATCTCCGGAATCTTCCTCTCCAGTTCTTTTCTTCTTGCACGGATCGGTGCAAGCTCTTCCTGCATAACCGCATTCAGGAACTTCTTAACCTTAACGTCACCAAGTCCACCACGTCTGTAATGATCCTTCAATTCATCCAGATTCTTATAATCCGGCAGATATTTTTCAAAATGTTCATCTGTACAGAATGCATCCAGATAAGTGAAAACGGAATTCCCTTCTACCTGTCCCGGATCAGATACCTTCAAATGATTCGGATCTGTATACATTCCCATGATCTTCTGTCTTACTTCTTCCTCGGAATCAGACAGATAAATACAGTTACCAAGGGATTTACTCATCTTTGCTTTTCCATCCGTTCCAGGAAGACGGCAACAGCTTTCGTTCTCCGGAATCAGCGCTTTCGGCATAACCAATGCTTCTCCATATACACTGTTGAATTTGTGTACGATCTCACGGCACTGTTCGATCATCGGAAGCTGATCCTCACCTACCGGTACAGTCGTTGCCTTAAACGCTGTGATATCTGCTGCCTGGCTGATCGGATAAGTAAAGAATCCTACCGGAATACTTGCTTCAAAATTACGCATCTGGATCTCTGATTTAACCGTTGGGTTTCTCTGAAGACGGGATACCGTAACCAGATTCATATAATAAAAAGAAAGTTCTGTCAGTTCCGGTACCTGTGACTGGATGAAAATCGTGGATTTCTCCGGATCCAGTCCGCATGACAGATAATCCAGTGCAACCTCAATAATATTCTGACGTACCTTTTCCGGGTTATCTGCATTATCAGTCAGTGCCTGTGCATCTGCGATCATGATAAAGATCTTGTCGTATTCTCCAGAATTCTGCAGTTCTACTCTTCGCTTTAAGGATCCAACATAATGTCCGACATGAAGCCGTCCGGTTGGTCTGTCACCTGTTAAAATAATTTTCTCCATTGTTTTTATGTTCCTCTCTGTCGTATTATTCCTGTCTTTTCTTTATTCTTCTTTTTCCGTATCCTCAGCCGGAAGCTCAGATGTACAGTATGCACATCTGGTTGCCGCGATCGGGATTTCTGACATGCAGTACGGGCAGATCTTCGTAGCCGGTGCTGCCGGTGCTTCTTCCTCCTTCTTAAGCAGCTTTTCTGTTCTTGAAGCAAGATTGTTCATCACTTTTACAAAACAAAAAATAACAAGTGCCATCAGAAGAAAGTTGATCACCGCTGTAATAAAATTGCCATATTTGATCGTGTCATTCTCACCAGATCCGATCCGGATCACCCAGTTGGAAAAATTGACCCCACCAGTCAGAAGACTAATCACCGGCATGATCATATCATTTACAAGAGAATTCACAATCGACTGGAATGCACCACCAATAATAACGCCGACTGCAAGATCCATTACATTTCCCCTTGCAATAAACTCTTTGAATTCTGCAATAAATCCTTTTTTAGCCATCTCAAATCCTCTTCTTTCGTTCCTTTTAGGCTTCTGCGGCATATAAGGATATTGTACTACATTCCAAACAGGATTTCCACTATAATTCCGCACACTACACTGATTCCGTAAAGTGTTGCGACGATCATCACATTCTTCTTCCAACTATGGTTCGTCTTAAAAAGCACGATCAGTCCGATTCCGGCACATGACAAAAGTCCGGCAAACATACTGCCGACATTTAAGACTCCCTCAAGATAAAATTTCGTAATTGTAATAGAAGCTGCGCAGTTCGGAATCAGACCGACAAGACCAGCCAGAAAAATTCCGGCAATTGGATAATGCGTCACCACGTTCATGACCTCTTCCATTCCAATCAACTCCACAACTGCATTTAACGCAAAAGAAATTACATATATAAATACCAGAATCTGTACCGAATGGATGAGTGCTGATTTTACAATGCTTCCTTCTTCACAGTGACAGTGGTCATGCTCACAGATATCATGAATGTGCAGCCCTCTCTGGTATCCTTTGCCTAGCACCCGCACTCCGATATCAACCAGAATCCCTGCAACAATACCAACGATAATCTTTCCGATTAAAATTGCCATGATCTTACGGACATCCGCCTGCTCTGAGATCAGGATCGGAAGCATCTCATCTGATGTAGACAGAAAAACAGCGATCATCGTTCCAACTGTGATGACTCCGCCGGAATACAGATTTGCTGCTGCTGCCGAAAATCCGCACTGCGGAACAACGCCCAGGATCCCACCGATCACAGGTCCTTTTTTCCCTGCTCCAAGAAGCATCCGCACCGTCTTCTGACCGGCTTTATTCTCCAGATATTCCATCGCAAGGTATGTCAAAAAAAGGAAAGGTATCAGTTTCACAGTGTCAATTGTTGTATCTTTTAGTATATCTATAAACAGTTCCATCTTGTATCTCCCTTCTTGGTTTTACTATTCTAATCCGTTTTGTCATTTTACACTGTTGCTGACAAAAAAGCAAGTAGAATAAATTAGTGTGGCAAAGCAACAGAAATAAATGGGATAAATTCTATTTATTTCTGCTGCTTTGCCCTTCTACTTTATTGGTGGGAACCAGACCAGTAGCCCCGGTACGTTTTCTATAGCAATAAGAAAGAATGTGCCTCGGCACATTCTCGCGCCGAGCGCGGTCGCTTGCGACATTCTT
>ERZ894251.945-NODE-945-length-11653-cov-7.003880_pt1 | contig 11653 bp, 10 predicted proteins | sample MGYA00380301_ERZ894251 | MGnify/ENA primary metagenome ERZ894251 (study PRJEB32331, sample SAMN06328418) | human gut metagenome | biome: human gut microbiome; feature: stool | host: Homo sapiens | collected 2014-02-13 ... | reverse complement strand
ATATTGAACACCGTTAGCGATAAGATCGAAACTTTCGTTTAGCCGTTTCATATAAGTCTCATTGAAATCCAACGCCATAGGCGATACCTCCCGAAGCATCGGGGTATATACGTTAAAGAACGGCTGATAGGCGGCGGAAGATATCTGCATATCCATCGGACGCTCTTGTAGGGACGTATGGGGAATATCGGGCGTGAACTCCCGCAGTTTAATATCGATATCCCGTGTCCCCGCAGGGGTAAATGTCTTATAAGAGGCTTTCGGGATGTTCAACTCATACGTCTTGTTTTTAGGCAGGACGATGATTTTACCTTCTTTATTTAAAATAAACGAAAAGTCAGACTGTGCCTGAATTCCAACGACACATATCCATGCCATGAATATAAATAATCCTCGTCTCATACACTCTCCTCCTATTTTTGATGTGAAGGTAACTTTTTTTTGAATAAGATGCAACTTTTAGGATACCTATTTCATCCATATAATAGAGAGCATAAGTACTTATGGATGAACAACTGTTAATCGATGGATGTATGCGAGGCGAATCATGGGCTCGTAAGGAATTGTACGAGCAATATGCTCCTGCTATGATGAGTGTTTGCATGCGTTACGTGGGTGACAGGGAGACGGCCCGTGATCTTCTGCAGGACGGGTTCGTGAAGATATTTACGAAGATCCGGTCGTATTCCGGCTCCGGGGCTTTCGGGGGATGGATACGGCGGATCTTTGTCACTACGGCTCTTGAATATCTCCGGTCTTCAGAGAACACGAGGCTAAGTGTAGGCCTGGACGGCTATGACGACAGTTTGGAAGATATCAACTATTCCGTATTGGACCGTTTATCGGCGGATGACTTGTTGGCTTGCGTGGCCCAATTGCCGCCGGGATATCGTACGGTCTTCAACTTATATGCGATAGAGGGATATACGCATAGCGAGATCGCCGAGATGCTGCATGTACAGGAGGCGACTTCCCGTTCCCAGTTTATCCGGGCGAGGAACGCTTTGCAAAAGAGTGTACAATCTTTAATAAGGCATGAAAATGCGGGACGATAAGGATCATAACGAACGGCTGGATGATTTCAGCGGCTATATGCGGCAGCGCTTGGAAGAGCACCGGTTGCCGGTAGATGCTGGCGGCTGGGATGAGGTGGAGGCCCGGATGAACCGAAGAGCGAGATCACGGGGTTGGTTGTGGACGAGAGGCTTGGCCGCCGCCGCAGTGCTGGCCTTGGTTATTTGGCTGCTACCTTCCCCGGAGAAGATGCCATTGGAGGAATTGAGCCCCTTTCAGAAAGAGATATCGGAGAAAGCGGAGGAAATGAATATTCTTCCGGAGCATCCAAAGAAGCTTCTGCAGCAATCTGTCCAATCAACGGAGGACTCAAACGAGCCTGACAGAACTTCATAACAGCATCGCGTATCTCCTTGTTTTTGGTAATCAACGCACCAATGCGGATACCACATTCGGAATATCGTTTTGATACCGAATCAATCAGTACCACATTATTTTCAATACCTTCCAGATGGCAGGCAGAAATATAAGGAGAACCGGTATATATAAACTCACGATATACTTCATCAGAGAAAAGGAATAAATCGTACTTCTTTACCAAGTCACGAATCTGATTCATTTCACGACGTGTATACAAATAACCGGTAGGATTGTTTGGGTTACAAATAAGAATCGCTTTCGTACGCTCATTAATCAGTTCTTCAAACTTCTCTACTTTCGGAAGGGAAAAGCCTTCTTCAATGGTCGTAGCAATAGTGCGAATCTTTGCTCCGGCAGAGATTGCAAATGCCATATAGTTAGCGTATGCAGGTTCCGGAACGATAATTTCATCTCCCGGATTCAGGCAGGAAAGGAAGGAGAAAAGTACGGCTTCCGAACCTCCCGATGTAATGATTATATCGTCTGCTGTAAGGTTGATATTGAACTTTGCATAATATCCCACTAATTTTTCGCGATAGCTACGATAACCTGCACTGGGGCTATATTCCAGCACTTTACGATCAATATTGCGTATCGCGTCAATCGCGGCCTGAGGAGTGGGCAGATCAGGCTGTCCGATGTTCAGGTGAAACACATGGACTCCGCGTTGCTTGGCAGCGTCTGCCAAAGGAGCCAGTTTTCTGATAGGAGATGCAGGCATCTCGTTTCCGCGAATGGATATGGTTGGCATAATTTTAACTACAAATTACTAATTACTATTTACTTTTTCTACTTGGAGCTGCAAATGTACGCAATAATTTGAATACAGAGACATAAAAACTTTAAAAACCTTAGCAAGGTTAAAATCGTTATGGTAAATTGAAAAGAAAACTATACATTTGTCATACGGAAAACTTAAAACAATATCATAATGACCATACACCTTATCTCATTCGCTTCAATACTTCACAAACAAGTCTCGCTACGTAGCTCGCACGAAGCTATTTTGAGCGAGATTGAAAAATATTATACTGTAAAGTTCGTCGACCATCAAGATATGGACAAACTTAGTAATGACGATTTCAAAATCATTTTCGTCGCTACCGGTGGGGTGGAAAGACTGGTCATACAGCACTTTGAGAATCTTCCCCGCCCTGCCATTTTACTGGCAGACGGTATGCAGAATTCTCTTGCTGCCGCACTGGAAATTTCCACCTGGCTACGGGGACGCGGAATGAAAAGTGAAATTCTGCACGGTGAATTATCGGCTATCATCTTACGTATTCATACACTTTATAATAATTTTCAGGCACAACGTTCTTTGTTTGGCAAACGTATCGGAGTCATTGGAAGTCCTTCTTCCTGGTTAGTTGCCAGTAACGTAGACTACTTGTTGGCAAAACGTCGTTGGGGAATCGAATATGTAGATATTCCATTGGAACGGATTTATGAACAATTTAAACACATTACGGATGACCAAGTTGGAGCATCATGCGCTGCTGTAGCATCACAAGCTCTTGCCTGCCGCGAAGGAACTCCTGAAGATTTAATCAAAGCGATGCGATTATACCGGGCGATAAAAAAGGTCTGTCAGGAAGAAAATCTGGAAGCGCTGACATTAAGCTGTTTTAAACTGATTGAACAAATCGACACTACCGGATGCGTGGCATTATCTTTATTGAATGATGACGGGATAATAGCAGGTTGTGAAGGAGATCTTCAATCTGTATTTACGCTATTAGCAGTTAAAGCACTTACAGGTAAAGACGGATTTATGGCAAATCCTTCCATGATTAATTCCCGTACGAATGAACTGATATTGGCACATTGCACCGTAGGTCTCAAACAAACGGAGAGATATATTATCCGCAATCACTTTGAAACAGAAAAAGGAATTGCCATACAAGGGCTACTTCCGACGGGGGATGTAACGATCATAAAATGTGGCGGTGAATGTCTGGATGAATATTACTTGTCTACAGGAACATTGACTGAAAACACTAATTATATTAATATGTGCCGTACACAAGTGCGCATCCGCATGAATACTCCGGCCGAATACTTCTTAAAGAATCCACTGGGAAATCATCATATTATGCTTCATGGTAACTATGAAGATACGTTGAACGAGTTTTTCCAGGCAAATGCTTGCAAGAGGACGGAATAAAGGCATCTATAAAAAACGAAAGATTTATGATAGGAGAAATTACATGTGCTATAAATAGAGTTGAAGAGCAAATAGAGCAGCTCTTTGACGAAAAAGAGGAGTTTATCATGGCCTATGAAGATGCGCTACCTAGAACTATGTATCTGAAGAAGTTGACTGAAATTGATTCACGAATAGACGAGCTAAAGAAAACGTTGATTTCGTTGAATGAAGAGAAACAAGAGATCCTGGATATGGAATAACTTATCCTATGGGAATATCTTCCCATTTCCCCCCATGCCATTCTACCACCGAAGTAAAACCTGCTTTCTTCAAAGCGGCTAACCCTTCGAAGCGGGCATTGTTTATTCTTTCAGGGTAGTGCGCATCACTATTCACCTGTACCCGAATACCCAATTCTTTCAGGAAAGGGAAATAACGTTCATTCGGATAGAATGTACCCAGCTCATGATAAGACTTGGTATTGATTTCCACCATATAACCACGTGCGGCAATCACCGCGAAGTAATCGCGGACCAACGTGTCATACCATGCTTCATCAAGCAAACCCGGACGATAACAGGAAGCGTTATAATGCATCTTGTCAGCATGGCCGACAATATCAAATCCTCCCAGCTCTACCATACGGAGCAGGTTCTTATAATAAAGGTGGACAACAGAATCCAAGTCACCATCGAAGTGCCTGTCTACCAATTGACGGAAAAGATCTGCCGGGGTATCAATATCTACGATTTTCCCTTCTGGAGAATACAACATATGCACAGAACCTATCCGGTAGTCAAGTGGTAGTTTTTGAAAACAAGGCAAAGAGGGATTGTTTTCTTCATTCAGGTAGTCAATTTCGAGACCGATGGCAAGCTCTATCTTACCTGCATATTTCTTTTTCAGACGAGAGAATTCGGAAAGGTAATCTTCCATTCTATCCCACTCCATCGTCCATGCGGTAGAAAATGGTAGTGGAGCATGAGAAGAAATGCCATAAGAAGTAAACCCTTCGCTGATAGCAAAACGAATAAAATCGTCCATATTGGCTCGTCCGTCGCAATACAGGCAGTGGCTATGATAATTGGTTAGGTTTGTCATACTAGGTTATATTGTCTGGGGGTATATTATCATTATTTGGTTATCCGGGAATATAATAAACTATACTTGTGCTATCGAAGTGGCACAACTGTGCCAGCATGTTGGCACTGCTACGCCAAAGAGGTGGCACAAAGGTGCCAATATAGTGGCACGAATCAGCCTTCTATTTCGCTAAGTTCCAACCAACGCATTGTCTTTTCGTCAATCATATCATTGACTTCGGGCAAACGTTTTGACTTTTCAGTCAATTCGTCAACGGAAAGTGTGCCGCTACAAAGAAGTTCCTCAATTTGTGTTTTTTCAGCTTCCAGTTCGGCGATTTCTTTTTCCAGTTGCTCGAATTCACGCTTTTCTTTAAAGCTCATCTTACGCTTGTCGTTCAGACGGACACGGGCGGTCTTTTCTTCCTGCGGCTTCTCTGCTTCTTTCTCTTTTTGTTCCTTTGCTTCTTTCCAGTTACGATAATCACTATAATTTCCGGGGAAGTCACGAATATCTCCCTGTCCGTTGAATACCATCAGGTGATCTACTACTTTATCCATAAAGTAACGGTCATGGGAAACGACAATCACACAGCCTTTGAAGTTTTGGAGATATTCTTCGAGCACATTCAGCGTGATAATATCGAGGTCATTGGTAGGCTCGTCCAATACTAGAAAGTTAGGATTACGCATCAGGATGGTACAAAGGTAAAGACGGCGACGCTCTCCCCCACTCAATTTATAGACATAGCTATGCTGGGTTTCAGGAGTAAACAGGAAATGCTGCAGAAATTGAGAAGCAGTCAGCTTCTTTCCATTGCCCAATTCGATGACTTCGGCAATATCCTGTATCACATCAATCACTTTCATCTGTTCGTCAAACTGAAGTCCGTCCTGCGAATAATAACCGAAACGAACTGTTTCGCCAATATCCACTGTTCCGCTATCAGGCTTGACTTGTCCCATCAATATCTTGATAAAAGTAGATTTTCCGGTTCCGTTATTTCCTACAATTCCCATCTTCTCATAACGAGAGAAGATATAAGAGAAATCATCCAGAATCTTCAGATCTCCGAAACTCTTGAAAAGATGGTCGGCTTCGAATATCTTGCTTCCGATATACGATGCTTTCACTTCCAGCTTTACATTATCAGTATTAAAACGCTGCTTCGCAACCTTTTCCAATTCGTAGAAAGCATCTTCCCGGTAACGAGCCTTATGTCCGCGTGCCTGCGGCATCCGGCGCATCCAGTCGAGTTCTGTACGATACAGATTATTGGCACGCTCTATTTCCACGCTCTTAGATTCAATACGTTCCTGACGCTTTTCGAGATAATAGCTGTAGTTACCTTTATATTGGTAGATTTGTTGATTGTCTATTTCGATAATCTCGGAGCAAACACGATCAAGGAAGTAACGGTCGTGAGTCACCATCAGCAGGCTAAGGTTGGTACGACGCAGGTAATCTTCCAACCATTCGGTCATATCCAAGTCCAGATGGTTGGTCGGCTCATCAAGGATTAACAGATCCGGTTCGGTAATCAAAGCATTTGCCAAAGCAACACGCTTCAGCTGTCCGCCGGACAGTTGCTTCACTTTCTGATCGAAATTACGGATTTTAAGTTGTGAAAGGATTTGCTTGGCTTTCTGTTCATACTCCCAAGCTTTCTCCTGATCCATACGTGCCAAGAGGTTTTCCAATCCCGGATGACCTTCGGTTTCCATGCAGCGTTCGTACTCCTTTATCAATTCCACCGTGCTGTTACCATGATGGAAACAGGCTTCGAGCACTGTCAGTTCTTCGGGATATTGCGGATCCTGTTCCAGGTAATCCACCCGAAGATCACGACGAAAAACAATATTACCGCTATCATAACCTTCCTTTCCGGCAATGATATTCAGTAAGGTAGTCTTTCCACTACCGTTCTTTGCTATTAATCCTACCCGCTGACCTTCGGCAATGCCCAAAGATACATTTTCAAAAAGAACCAAGTCACCGAAAGACTTGGTCAGGTTATCTATCTGTAAATAAGGTACTGCCATTTTAATCCAAACACTTCTTATATTCTTCTATTACATTGCAAGGCTCTCCCGCCTTTACTTTACTCCAAACGAGCTTCATCGGGTCGATGGTCCGATCTTTATATTGGAGAACAGGAGCTTCCCGGTTGCCGTCAATCAACGTTTTCCATTCCATGCCATCCACTTCATTTGCCAGAATTGCACAAACAGTGATACCAATAGCCAACCATTCCTCTTTCTTTTTCGAACCAATCTTACCGCTGTCAATCACTTGTTGAAGTTTCTCCAAGTCCTCTTCTATTCCTTGAAAATCCTTTTTCAGTTCCTGCTTCACAGTAGATACCACCCATTCATATCCCTCATTAATCAAATAAATTTCAGAAAGACGTACAGGAATCAATTCAGCAGGATACTTCTGCCCTTCTTTACGTACCTCCAAAGTAGCGATTACATCTTCCGCCTCCTTCACAACTCCACCTTTAGGCACGGTGAAAGAACATTCAAAAGCAATATCGTCAACGCCTGTAATCCACAAATGGGAAGTATAATAAGTTCCCTCCTCCTGAAACATTTCTTTACTATACGCACATTCCCACGTTCCGACTTTCACCAATGAAGCCGAATCGTCCTCTTTCAGTTCCTGCCGGATGGCATCTTTGCCATAACCGGCTTTTCCTTTAAATGCGGATATACGAAAATTCCCCGTCCATACATCGGGATTATAGAAAAGAAAAGAGCCTTCGCCATCTTCAAACTCATTCCAGTCTGATGGATAGTTCATAGAAAACCATGCTCCGGGAGAGATAAATTTCTTGCCTTGCATCCTTTTACTTTAAAATGATTACTTGGCAAAAGTACGAATTAAATACGAATTACAAAACATCATTTCCCTATTGGCTGTATTTTCCTCCGCACATCTTTAGAAATCTCCAGAAACATATAATTCAATTTCCCGGAATGAATACCTTCTTCGTTCTCCTTATACTTCTTATTAGCATATTGCTTCGATTTCTCGAAAGTCAATAGCGACATTTCATTCTGCGACTTGCCTACCATTGTGGAGTCCAGCTGTTCATCCGGGAAAAAGTCATCCAGATCGACATCACCAATCATTGTTGTTTCCAGGAAGTTCTTATCAGTATGTGAATTATCGGTATAATACCCCACAAACATGTGTCCCGGCGTACGTACCAGAATAGGATCGATATTTATAGCCCGAAGCAGTGATGCAAACAGTACGCTACCGTCCACACAATTAATCTGCGAAGATTCCAGTGCATCATCAAACGTACGAACCCGTTGCGAGAAAACAACATTGCTCGAAAGGCTGGTGTTGGAAACAGAACTGTAACGGAATTTGCGTTTCTGCAATATATTCCAGAGAGCATACACCTGCTTGTCCACCGCCCCTTTAGCCTTACTCTGATAGCCTAAGAAGCGATTGACAATACGAGTATTCAGTGCTTCGCGAAGCAACTGGTCAATCATCGGATTCTCTTCATTGACATAGGCAGCAAAGAAAATACTTGTATCATGGAATTTGGTTCCATTCGATACATACCCCAACAGACATTCATTGATACTGCGCACAGAGAATGTACGCACCCGTTGCCCCAGATCTTTTCCATTCATCTCGACAGTAATAGCCACACTTACCGGTTCTGCCTGCACCTCATTTTTCAGAGCTTCATAGTTCCAGATGATATCAGGATAAATCGTATATTCCGTTCGAGGCTTGTTTAGTACAAATTCCGACACCGAACGGGAGAAAAAAGGCGTTTCAGCCACTTCAATCCGTACCCGGCTATAGGCTGTCTTCGACTTCACCCGAACAGCAATACACGATTTCGGATTCCCCAAATAATTAGAATCCGACGGAACAATCACCTGCGCATCAGTAGTGGCAACAGACAAAATCGCTGAAGGAAATATATTTCCGCCCAGATCATCCACAATTTCAAAACCGGAATTGAATGAAGTATATTTAAACACAGACATACCGCCAAGGAGAATTAACAGTACCACCACCGATCCTATTATTTCCTTCCGATGCCGTTTTAAGTCAATTTTTATCATTATTTGTAGTTTCTATAATCAAACGTTTCTATTGTATCTCGCTAACAAAGATAACAAATAGTGAGCGGTTTTTCCTCTTACAATCAACAAAAACTTCCATATGCCTCATCAATTCTCGGAATTCCCGGAATGTAACACGATTGTAACGTCTGTTTCATCTGCCCGTAACAAAGTCTCCTCATCTTTGCAAAGGATAAAATAAAAACGTAACTTTGTCATATCACATTAATACATATATCTTATGAACGATTACCGTATTCTAGTTGTCGACGATGAAGAAGACCTCTGTGAGATTCTGAAATTCAATCTTGAAAACGAAGGTTATGAAGTTGATACTGCAAACTCTGCTGAAGAAGCAATGAAGATGGACATCAGCAGCTATCACTTGATTCTCCTCGATGTGATGATGGGAGAAATCTCCGGATTCAAAATGGCGAACATCCTGAAAAAAGACAAGAAAACAGCTAAAGTGCCTATTATCTTTATCACAGCAAAAGATACCGAAAACGATACTGTGACCGGATTCAACCTGGGAGCAGACGATTATATTTCAAAACCTTTCTCGCTGCGTGAAGTCATCGCCCGTGTGAAAGCCGTATTAAGACGCACAGTAACAACGGAAACGGAAAGAGTCCCCGAACGTCTTACTTATCAGTCGCTCGTTATTGACATCACAAAGAAAAAAGTAAGTATCGACGATGAAGAAGTGCCATTGACCAAAAAAGAATTTGAGATCTTGCTTCTGCTGGTACAGAATAAAGGACGTGTATTTTCCCGTGAAGACATCCTGGCCCGCATCTGGAGTGACGAAGTGTACGTGCTCGACCGTACTATCGACGTAAACATCACCCGTCTACGTAAAAAGATTGGGGTATACGGCAAATGCATTGTCACCCGTCTCGGATATGGATACTGTTTTGAAGCTGAATAAATAATTATGCCGAATTAAATAGTTATTATGAACCTGCCTGTAACTCAAAAGCATTTTCTTTCTTTTAGCCGAAAACTTTTCCTTTCGGTTATTTCACTATTCCTGGTATTTGCCATTTGTTTTATTGCGTACCAGTATCAACGTGAACGGGAATATAAAATAGAACTGCTAAACACCAAACTGCAAGATTACAACAGCAGGCTCTACGAACAACTGGAGAATCAACCTCTTGACAGTGAAATCATCGACGGTTATATCAATAACCATATCCTGGAAGACTTGCGTGTAACCCTTATTGATGCTCAAGGAAATGTTGTTTACGACAGCTATCCAAGTCATAATAACCAGATGGAGAACCACCTGAACCGTCCGGAAGTACAGAAAGCCATAAAACATGGCAACGGATATGATGTACGCCGTACTTCCGAGACAACCGGAGTTCCCTATTTCTATTCGGCCACTCATTATAAAGATTATATTGTCCGTTCGGCTTTACCTTACAATGTCAGCCTCATCAACAACCTGCAAGCAGACCCGCACTATTTATGGTTTACCGTAATCGTGACCTTATTATTAATGATTATCTTCTACAAATTCACCAACAAACTGGGGACTTCCATCAGCCAGCTCCGTGAATTTGCAATGCGCGCCGACCGGAACGAGCCTATCGAAATGGCTATGCAATCCGCCTTCCCGCACAACGAACTGGGAGAAATATCACAGCACATCATTCAAATCTACAAACGACTGCACGAAACCAAAGAAGCTCTCTACATTGAACGTGAAAAGCTAATCACCCACCTTCAAATCTCACACGAAGGACTAGGTATATTTACTAAAGACAAAAAAGAGATTCTTGTCAACAATCTTTTCACCCAATACAGCAACCTGATTTCAGACTCCAACCTGGAAACAACAGAAGAAGTCTTTGCCATCAGCGAACTGCAAGAGATCATTCATTTTATCAATAAGAATCAGCAAGAACGTTCGAGAGGAAAAGGTGAAAAACGAATGTCTGTCACCATCAATAAGAACGGACGGACATTTATCGTAGAATGTATCATCTTCCAGGATGCCAGCTTCGAGATTTCCATCAACGACGTTACCCAGGAAGAAGAACAGGTTAGACTCAAACGCCAACTGACCCAGAATATCGCCCATGAGTTGAAAACTCCCGTCAGCAGCATCCAAGGGTATTTGGAAACCATTGTCAGCAATGAAAATATTCCACGCGAGAAGATCAACGTATTCCTCGAACGTTGTTATGCACAAAGCAACCGTTTAAGTCGGTTATTACGCGACATCTCCGTACTCACCCGCATGGATGAAGCCGCCAGCATGATCGACATGGAACGGGTAGACATCAGTGTGTTGGTAGGTAACATCATCAACGAAGTATCGTTGGAGCTTGACGAAAAACATATTACAGTCGTCAACTCCTTAAAGAAGAGTATACAAATCAAAGGAAATTACTCACTACTTTATTCCATCTTCCGTAATCTAATGGACAATGCCATCGCATACGCCGGAAGTAATATCCAGATCAATATCAACTGTTTCCGTGAAGATGAGAATTTCTACTATTTCAGCTTTGCCGACACAGGTATTGGAGTATCTCCCGAACATCTGAATCGTCTCTTCGAACGTTTCTACCGGGTAGACAAAGGTCGTTCACGGAAAGTAGGTGGAACAGGACTAGGATTAGCTATTGTGAAGAACGCCGTCATCATCCACGGTGGCAGCATCTCCGCCAAGAACAATCAGGGAGGCGGACTGGAATTTGTATTTACATTGGCAAAGGAGAAGTAAAATCAGAAGTTATCCTGCAAAACTTGTCTAATCAAAAAACGAACAGAAAAGAACGCAGCAAAATAAAAGGAAGAAAAATTCTTTGAATAAAGTAGAAAGGACATTATCTTTGTCACCAATGTAATCTACATAAATTCAATGTAATAATTG
>ERZ894251.936-NODE-936-length-11734-cov-7.654337_pt1 | contig 11734 bp, 11 predicted proteins | sample MGYA00380301_ERZ894251 | MGnify/ENA primary metagenome ERZ894251 (study PRJEB32331, sample SAMN06328418) | human gut metagenome | biome: human gut microbiome; feature: stool | host: Homo sapiens | collected 2014-02-13 ... | reverse complement strand
GATTGCCATATTCCACCAATATCCGGTAAAATAGGGAAATCAGAGGCGTATGACGACCCTTGCAATGGCTCAGAAGTAAGGAAAACGTATAGTATATGGCTGTTTTGAGGGTGCTTGTCAGCCAAAAAGTGCCCGTGGTAGACATTTGGTAGACACGAAAGGGCCGGAGAAAAGGCGCGCAGCGGGAAATCACTGCGCGCCAAGGCTTAATAGTGACAAGTAACTATTTTGTCTTGCGATGGGGCAGAGAACGGTGTGACCGCAAGAGTCACGCCGTTTTTCTGCGTCCATAGGTTGTTTCAGTCATAATTTCTCCGGATAGAACAGGAATATCAATTTCATCCACAAAGTTGAAGAAAATCTTGATGCGCTGTTGCCGCTTGCCGCTGGACTTGTCCGGGGCATACACAAGTATCTTCTTGATATACTCGTTCACAATCGTCTGCGTCAGCTCGGTCACATCTACATACTTCTCGGTCAGAGCAATAAAGGCATCTAGACCGTCGTTCATTTCCTGCTGCTGTTCCACCCATTCTTCCGTTACTTCAATTTCGAGCTTTAACCGTTCAGTTTCCGCTTCATAATCAGTGGACATCTTCTTGTAGAGAGCCAAGTTGATGTGTCCGAGAGCGTAGTCCTCATAGAGCTTGCGGATGATGATTTCCAGATCAGAAAGGCGCTTCTTTGCCTGCTCCACCCGTTTCTTATCGTTGCGGATGTTCTTCTCATGATCCTGTCTGCGGCATTGCAGCCATTCCTCCTGAAAGCCATCCACATCACGCCGGATATACTCATTGACCGCCCTAATACGTTCCAACACTATTTCACGGAGTACATCTTCACGGATATAGTGAGCGGTGCAAGTGCCACGGTTGCTCTTGTAGCTAGAGCATACATAGTGGTCTTGCTTGCCGTCAAAGCTCTTGCAGGTGGCGAAATGCAGCTTGTTCCCGCAATCGGGACAGAACAGCAAACCTGAGAATAACCCTTGCCGTTCCGCTTTTGCGGGGCGGCGTTTGTTTTTCCGAAGCTCCTGCACCCTGTTCCACTGAGCCTGAGAGACAATAGCTTCCTGCGTGTCGGGGAAGATACACATATCCTCTACGGCATTGGGGATACGCTTTTTCAACTTGTAGGATTTGGAATAGGTCTTGAAGTTACAGGTGCAGCCTGTGTACTCCATCCGTTCCAAAATTCCCACAACCGACTGCCCAATCCAATGGTAAGGGCGTTCCGGCATCTTCTTCCGTTTTTTCGGGTCAGGGTGATTTTCCGACTGCTTGGCATACAGAGCCTTTGCGGTCAGCACCTTATCCTGTTCCAAAATACGGGCAATCTGCTCCGGCCCCTTACCGTCAATTGTCAGGTCAAAGATACGCTTGACCACAGGGGCAGCTTCCTCGTCAATCACCCAATGCTCTTTATCAGCAGGGTCAGTACGGTAGCCGTAAGGTGGCTTTCCAAGATGCTTGCCGCTGGTACCTTTCTGGCGGAAAACCACACGGACTTTCTTGCTGGTATCCCGTGGATACCATTCGTTAAATAGATTCCGAATTGCAGAGAAGCCGTCTGCATCGCCTTTGGCGCTGTCCACCCCGTCATTGATGGCGATGAATCGCACATCGTAACTGGGGAAGATGATGTCAATGTACTGTCCTACAGTCAGGTAATCTCTGCCAAAACGGCTGAGATCCTTTACCAGCCAGCAACCAACCAAACCCTGTTTCACAAGCTCAAAGCCTTCTTTGACAGCGGGACGCTCGAAGTTCGTGCCGGTATAGCCGTCATCCACCAATATTTTCAGATTTGTGTAGCCATGCTCACGGGCATATTGGGTTAATAACTCTTTTTGATTCTGTATTGAATTTGATTCCCCATCCAATGCGTCCTCGTTACTGAGGCGGCAGTACAGGATGGTAATTTTCTGCTGATCCATAATGTCCTCCTTCACATCTGGGTCAGCTGACAGAATCGGTGTGCATATCGGAATTATATCATGCATTTGAGTCCTTGTCATGAACAAACCACCCCCTTATCAGAAAAGATCAATCTTTTTACCTTATTGTACTTCCCGGCATTGGCAACCATGGCGTCGCTGAAGCTGCGGGATTTCAGCGGTGCAAGAGAGTTTTCCTCGCACCACATCCGATAGATCGCATAGAAGTCTTTGGAGCTGATAGACGCATCCGCTTTGATACGGATATATCCCTCCGATTCCATAAAATCAAAGATATTGTTGTTGTCACGCTTGACCGCTTCCCGGTTTTCACGGATGCGGTGACTCTCTGTAAATTTGAAGTTGTTGGAAACAAGCCGCTTCAATCCCTCGAATGCCCACAGGAAGATTTCCTCTGCTTCGGCTTTCATTTTCTCCGCAAGGTCAGGATCATCGGCTCTGTCCACAGGCTTTTCCTTGGTGGTTAGCACAAGCTGTCTGCGGTAAAATCCGTCACTGCGGTCATACAGGGCTTGCAGATCGCCGTTACTGAATGCCATTAGCCGGGCAAACATCCAGCCCTGATAGCTCTGCTTGCCCTTGCGTTCCAAATCCATCTTTCCTTGTGCTGTCACGATGGATTTGACATAGTTTGTCTGGCGCAGAGCTTCCATCCGCATATCATCATCCACGCACAGCAGAATGTGTTCCAGATCGGCCCGGGCAAAGCGGTTTTCGGAGATTTTGCCGATGCTGCCATCCTTTATACTTGAGCCGAAGATACTTCCCAGCACAGCGCCGATCTGGGACTTTCCCTCGCCGCCGCTGCCCTTGATCACCATCATGCGCTGTCCTTTGTTGCTTGGGATTAGGCAGTAGCCGATGAACTCCTGCAAGGTGGGAATGTCCTCCGGGTATAGCAGTTCACTCAGGAAGCGCAGCCACAAGACCGGCTCCGGTGCGTCTGGACGATAAGCAACCGGCAGACGGTTCCGCACGATCTCCGGCCTGCCCTCGGAAAAAGTGCCGTCCAGCAGCAGCGTTCCGTTGGAAAGATGAATCCGATCCTGCTCTGGTGGAAAATCCTCCACCTGCGCTTCCAGCTTCATCACCTCCAGAATGTTGCTGATTTTCCGGGGAATGTTGTTTACGGCGCAGCATTTCAGCTTTTCATAGATTTCACCCCGGAGCGGGAGATCGTCCGTCACACGCCCGTCCGGCGTGAAAAAGGCTCCGTTTGCGAAGATGATCCTGCGCTCATGCAGGAATTCTTCACAGAACAGAGCCTCATTGATATTCTTACCGTTGAACCAGACGGGTAGGTTCATATCAGGCAATTTCCGGATTTTTGACATGGTGCTTTTCCTCCTTCTGCTTTCGGGCAGTGTAGTCCCGTAAAAACTCAATCTTGCCGTCCTTCATCAGCTCGTCCACCGCAGCAACATGTTCTTCCAAATTGCCCACTGTCAGAATATCCGCTAGATACTCGACACGGTCAAGCATTTGACAGGCTTCTACAAAACAGTCATCCAACTCATCCTCTGGTGATGCCGGTGCATACCGCACCTTCCAGTCTTCCAGAAGATGCAGATAATCCGTCAGCACCCGGAAGCACAGCATTTCATCTTCCCGGAACTGACGGATATAGGGATGTTTCGGCTTTTGCATGGCAGCAACAGTCGGCGGTTTCGGATCAAATCCAAAATCAGCAGCCAACTTTTGCGCTGCTTCGTAGCTGCTCAAATCAAAGAGCTTTGCCACAAAGTCGATTACATCCCCCTTGGCTCCACAGCCGAAGCAGAAGAAATAGTCCTCGTTCAGCTTCATGCTGGGATGCCTGTCATTGTGGAATGGACAGCAAGCCATACCGTTTCGGTTGACCTTCAATCCGTAGTGTTTGGCGGCTTGTTTTACGGGAACTGCCGCCTTGATGGTTGCAAATAGATTCATACGCATACCTCCGTAATTAATTTGACAATTCTTGCTTGTCACCTGAATATACGGAGAAAACAGCTTTCAACCGAAAAATCCGGCACTTCTGCAAAAAAAGAAATCGCCGCCTTGGATTTTTGCAAAAATGCAAAATACACAGGGCGGCGAATGTTCACAATGCGCACCTTGATATTGTTCCGAAAATAGAATATAATATTGTCAGATTTAGACGAAAAGGGGTGTTGAGGGTGCGTTATTTATCAACTTTTGAGGTGGCGGAAAAATGGGGGATTTCTCCTCGTCGTGTGGGTGTTCTCTGTAGCCAAAACCGCATTCCCGGCGCACAGCAAGCAGGAAGCCGCTGGATTATCCCAGAAGATGCAAAGAAGCCCGCTGATGCCAGAATCAAAAGCGGCAAATATATCAAAGCGAAAAATAAGGAAAGGGGGACATAACGAATGGAGAATACATTTTTGCCCGGTACTGTCAGACAGCGGCTTGCCGATCTGATGAAATATCACAAGGTATCTCAGACTGACATTGCGCTAAAAATTGGATGCGGCGACAGCTTGCTCAGCCGTTTCCTAACCGGAAAGACGGACAAGATCGGTGACGAAAACATCATCCGTATTGCTAGAGTATTCAATGTGTCCACCGACTTTCTTTTAGGCGTGACCAATGTTCCCGATAGAAAAAATTATGAGATTGAAGAGCTGGGCTTGTCAGCCCAGGCGGCACGAAACCTCTACACCGGCAAGGTTAATACACAAGTGGTCAATCGGCTCTTGGAAAGTCCCCGCTTTGCTGAACTGACCTACACATTGGAGCAGTATTTCAATGACACTATCGCATCCGGCTTTGCAGCTCAGAATCAGCTTTACGCTACCCTCGCCAATCTGACAAGAAGTACCGTACAAACCGATGCAGCGAAAGAAGCTGCCAAGGACATTAGCCGTTTACGGACACCGGCATATCAGGCAGATCTCGCCACTATTGAAGCTCAATTTATGGCGGCGGTCAAAGAAGTGAAGAAAGAGATCGGTCACGATTTTACAGTACAGCAGGCCCTCACTAAAGAAGCCGCCGAGCGAATGTTTACAGAGCTTACAAAAGGTCAGGATATGGAAAACCCCAAGGTCACACCGGAGCAAGTGACCGAACTGATTATCGACAGCGTTGCCGGTATGGATGGGGTCAACCAAGAAGCACTGGACAAGCTCAGTCAGGCGTTGACCGCCTTTATGCAGACCACCTTGGATCAGGCGGCAACACAGGAGAAGGACGATGAAAAACCGGAGCAATGAGCAACTCTGCGCTCTGGCACAGAAGGGGAATGCGAATGCCCGTGACCTGCTTCTGGAAAACAATCTCGGCTTTATCCGCAAAACCGCCAACGAGATTTACTTCGGTATGAATCTGGGCGAAAGCGAACTCAGTATCGACAAAGACGATCTGGAGCAGGAGGGCTGCATCGGCTTATTGGATGCCATCTCTCGCTTTGACAGCAGCAAAGGCACTAAGTTTCTGACCTATGCCGCGCCGTCCATCCGAAACGCCATGACCGATTTGATACGAGATGCGTTTTCTCAATATGAGCAGCGGATGACCGACACCACAGACGGACTTGCCTTTCAGAAAATCCGGCTGGATGAAGTTGTCCCCGGCGAGGAACGGTTACTGCGTATCGAAGCGATTGCTGACCCGATTGCCAAATCACCGGAGCAGATTTATGTGGAACAAGAAATATTGCGTGAACTGTATGAGGGACTGGATAGAATTGGCAGTCGAGAGCAAGCCTATCTGCTTTATCGCTATGGTTTTACAGATGATGTTGAACACACGATGGTAGGAACGGCGATTCATTTCAATTTGAGAGAGAGCCGAGCCAAAAAGATAGAAGAAGATGCTATAGACAACCTCTGGCTGGAGCTTCCGTGGTGGTTTTGATAAAGGCCGAAACCTCATGTAATCCCCTTCCATGGTCATCCAAATGAAAGTCGTTTTTTCGTGAAAAATGCTGGCAAAGTTCATATCTTGGTAGTATAATTATTATGGTAACTTATATCCGATTAGTGCATGGAAACTTGCCAAGAGAAGAAAAATAGTCCACTGATTTGTCAGTGTTATGAGGAGGACAATAAAGATGGCAAAAACAATTAAATTTAACCTCATCTGCGATGAAAAGCCTGTGCGTACCATTGAGGACTTACAGAGCAACTTTTCTATCGAGGATGTACTGGATTATTACAACAACAAGTTGCTCCACCGGTGGCTCAGTGTGCGAGGATATAATTCTGAACTGGAAGCTGTGTCTGCTATTACCAGCAACGATCCGATGGAGATCATCAAGGAACTGATCCGCATTTTTGATGTTTCCACTGATGAGAAAAAGGTGGAAGAAAGTATCTATATGCTCAAGTATCTGGATGAGCGCAAGGAACTTTGCGCTATCTATGAACAGGAGAACTATAAGGCGAAGAGCATCATTGATGATTATGAAGCTGGATATCGTCAGCTTGTAGATGGAATCCTCGAGAATCCGAGTGATGTAGCTATAATCAAGGCAAATATCGCTGAAATAGCGTCTAATTACGCTTGGATATTGAAATTAAACCACAGAAACCTGTTTTATGTTTTGCGGGAAAAGTCGGTTTTAGCTGTCATGTGCCTCCTCATGAACGAAAAATCCCGGAACTACTACCTTCCTGTGGAGATTACCGAAGAAGATGGAACCGTTACGCTGGATACTGCAAAGAACGCTGATAAAAAGGCGATGTTTGAGTATATTTGCCTCATGATTAAGAGAAGTGATTTCACAACTACTTTGGAGGGAAATCTTGTTTCATTTTCTGGTATGACGGATGGTTATTGGAAAGATCTTGAGCCAAAGGGTAAGCGGTATATGATCGTAAGCATGGGTGATGGGGATTATGTTCGTTCTGCCGGGCATTCTGGTGGCGATTTGTCCAGTGCTGATATTTTGAATAAGTTTGTCATTGTTGATGGCGTTGACTATAAGAGCAATTCTGATACTCGCAAATTGCTCTACATGGAGGTATAACGATGAAGCGAAGCACAGTTAATATATTGGCTTCCTACATCGACGCACTGCATCCAATTATTTACATTAACCATTTCGATTTTAAGGTAATTGATGATGCAATCGCTCAGGTCGGGGAAGCCGTCAAATGCGTGGAGTTCAATAACGCTTTAGGGTTGGTGGATTTCAAAACCAAAAGTCCTATGCAGGAGTGCGATTTAGAGCAGTTTTTGAAGTTCACGATGGATGATGGCTTTGAACATGATACATTTCTTATCCTCAAGGATGTTCATGGCGAGCTGAACAATCCTAAAATCATTGCTCTGTTGAAAAAGATTGCAGAAAACAATCTCTACAATGATGATTACAATGCAACAATCTTTATTATCTCCGAAATTACGGTAATTCCTCGTGAGTTGGAAAACTATATCACGGTGTTTGATATTCCTCTGCCGACGATCAATGAAATTCACACTCTTATCCGTGAGTTTATTGATGATTTGGAAATTACTGTTGAAGAAGATGCCATCAACGATATTGCACTATCTTTTAAGGGACTCAATGAGTTCCAGATCAAGCAGATTTTGAATCTCGCTTATCAAGACGGTGGCTGCATCGACAAGGAGGACAAGTTGTTGATCCTCAAGGAGAAAGAGCAGTTTATCAAAAAATCCGGAATGTTGGAAATTGTTTCCTTTTCAGAAACCGTTGATGACATTGGCGGTCTTGAAAATTTGAAAGAATGGCTTGCTCGAAAGGCCAAGGTCTTTGCTAATCTGGACAAGGCCATTAAGTTCGGCGTAGATATTCCCAAGGGTATTATGATTATCGGTATGCCGGGTTGTGGTAAGAGTTTGACAGCTAAAGCAACAGCCAGTCTGTTTGAGATTCCCCTCGTACGTCTTGATGTTGGTCGGTTACTTGGTAAGTATGTAGGCGAATCCGAGGAGAATATGAGGAAAGCTTTGAAGCTGTCCGAAGCAATCAGTCCTTGTGTCCTGTGGATTGATGAAATTGAAAAAGCGTTTGCTGGTGTTGGCGGCGATGGTGGCGGTAGCGATGTTACCACACGACTGTTCGGCCAATTCCTAACTTGGATGCAGGAAAAAGAGAATACCGTGTTTATCGTGGCAACTGCCAACGATATTTCTCGTATGCCTCCTGAGTTTCTGAGAAAAGGCAGGTTTGATGAACTGTTCTTTGTTGATCTTCCGAATGGTGAGGAACGCAGAAAGATTTTGGACATTCATCTGAAAAAGCGCAAAAAATGGAATAAGTCTATTGATTCCATTGCGCTGATTAAAGAAACCGAAGGGTTCAATGGAGCCGATCTGGAAGCCGTTGTCAAGGATACGATTGAGATGGCATTCATCGACGGCAAAACAACGATTACAACCGAAGATTTGATCCGTTCCGTAAAAGATACTAAGTCCATTTCCAGCACACTAAAAGATAAAATCATGCAAATCAAGGATACTGTCAGCAAAATTGACATTAAACCTGCCAGCATTCCTGATAAGGCAAAGTAAAGCGGGGTGAATATAGTGGTTGATAAAGAAAGTGATATAATTCTTGCTGTTGATGAAGAATTAGCTCCCCATATTTTCATGGATGAAGCACAGGAACTGCAGCCTATCCAGAAGAAGTTTATGGAGAGTTATCTGGAACACAAGGATACTATGCCTGTTGATGAATGGCTTCGTGCTGAAATGGCAGAGAGTCTCCCGGAATGCAGTTCTGAAGAAATCTCTCAAATGAGTGACGAAATCATTGCCACACTCAAGGTACAGGAAGAAAAGAAAGCGTCCTTGGAAAAAGCAATCGCCAATGGCAGAAGCAAAGAATCGTGGTTTGCCAGCGAAGCAAAAACGGCCACCTCCTATATGAGCGCACAGGAAGCCTCTAAATATTTGCAGGGGCTGGATAATGCGCTCAATACCGCAAATGAGTCTTTATATCGCACTATTCATACACAGGCTGGTACGATCAGTCAGAATCCGCATTTGGATGGATTTATCGCAGAGCAGTACCACGCTCAAACTTTCAACTTAAATGCCGAAGCAGCGGGAAGCCCATACCGGGCGAAGGTACTTGAACCTACTGGAAATGGATATGCCAAAAACTCCGTTGATATTGTAATTGTCGACGAAAGTGGTCATGTTGTTAGACGCTATCAATCCAAATATTGCAAAGATGCGGAAGCTACGGCAAAGGCTTTTGAACATGGTGATTATCGTGGTCAACAGAAGCTTGTTCCGGAGGGACAGGAACAGGATATTGCCAAAAAAGTTACAACGGTCATTGAAGCTCCAGACGGAACAACCAGTACACCACTCTCCAAAGAGCGGGCAAAGGAATTGCAGGATGAGGCACAAAGTGGCAAGTGGAATGATCTAAACTGGAACGAATATAAGGCGAAAGATCTCGCTATCGGCATTGGCAAACAAGCTGGACAAGCCGCTCTCATGGGCGCAGCTATCGGTGTTGGCTTCGATGTTGCTCAAAAGGTTTGGAACGGCGAGGATATCAAAGGCGAAGAACTGGTTGAAACCGCTATTGTGTCTGGTGCAGACTTTGGCGTAAAGGCAGCAGCAGCTGGTGCATTAAAGGTTGGCGCTGAAAAGGGAATCATTAAGGCAATCCCGAAGGGCACTCCTGCTGGGACGATTGCGAACATTGCTCATGTTGCTATTGAAAATGTCAAAATTGTCGGCAAGATGGCTACTGGCGAATTAACCGTCAAAGAAGGTTTCGAGAAGATGGAACAGACCACTGTGGCTACGGTTGCAGGAATTGCTGCAAGTACCAAAGGCGCCGTTATTGGCGCTACCATTGGCACAGTATTTGGCCCTGTTGGTACAGCTGTTGGTGGATTTATTGGAGGAACCATCGGCTATATGGCTGGCTCCAAGGTGGGCGAAACTGTGGTTAAGGGCGTACAGAAAATCCGTGAAAAAGCCAAAGAAGTGGTTAAATCAGTTGGTAGAACTGTGTCAAACGTAGTTACATCCGTATCCAGCGGTATCCGTAACTTTTGCAGTGGCGTAAGAAGCTTGTTTAGTTGGTAAGCTCAAAATGGGTGCGCATTCGTGTGCACCCATTTATGTTTACATAATTTTGGAGGCTATATGGAAAATAGTAAAAATGAAATCAAAAAAATTCTTGATACTTATGAACTATATGAGGATTTCTCTATTACGAACGATGAAGATATTAAACACGTTATTCAGCACAGAAAAAATTATATTCCCTCTGAAAAGCCAGATGCATTTTTTAAACAAAACAATGTTATTTATGGCATCGAACATTTTCAAATTTCATTATACAAAAAGCTTAAAAGTGGTGACATTTCTAAGCAAGCAAAAGGCTCTCAGTGCAATAGAGAAAAAATGCGAGAAGATAAAGATTTCGATCTTCACCCATCCATTGAAAATCTTTTGACCGCATTAAGCGATAATTTGCATTCACATTCTGGAAGCTTTGAAGCATACAGAGACCGACTGACAAAAGATAATAACTGCAAATACAGGTTGATAATTTTTGTTGAAGATTCAAGTGAATCTGGATATATTGTCCGCAAACGAGAAACACAAGCAATCAACCCGCTGCTATTAAAACAAATTGCAAATATATTTTTAGAATATAAAGATGATATTTGGGGTGTTATTGTCACGACCGGAAATGAAAAGCAAAAGAGAATTACAGGCTGCACTTTAGCTGAGTTGGAGAGCAAATTAGGTAATGGCGAGCTATTTGATGCAAATGAATATGCCCCTTTCGAGGTAGAAAGAAGAGTCCATGTAGCAAAGGAAGATCCTACCCAAGATAGTAATAATATTACCATACGTCTTTTTGACCGACTTTAAGCAATATGAAAGATAAGCAGTATGCATTAAAGAGTGGACGAGCAGAGAGAGAAGTTTTCTCTCACTGCTCATCGGATAGTGTGCTCAATTTTCAAAGGGTTTATACACAGTAATGGTTTTCAGATATTTTACAGGATCACCATTCAAAATCAAGTTGGTATAGCCAATCGGGTCATTGTAGATCAGATAATCCAGTTCTGATCGCTGATACAAATTGTCAGCAACTTCATTCTCAACTGCAATTGTATCAATCGCAATCATGCTACCGTTTGCAAATTTAAGTTCCACACAGCAGTTGTCCATATTGTAGGCACAAGATAGTAAGGTTTTCATGGTATGTCCTCCATAATTCGTAATATAAAGCGAAAATCCCGTCTGACTTCCTGTTAGAAATCAGACGGGATTTGTCCATATGCACCCCGGATACCGTCAGCTAACAGTTGATAAGTGATTAGTTCCTTATCACTGTTAAACCAATGGGTTGCGGGATTAAATTGGTAGACATCTGGTAGACATGAAAATAAATTTTGGAAAACCAGTGCTTAAGTGTACGCAGATGGTTCACTTTCTGCTTTTGGGAGGCAGGGGTGAGGAGGGAAGCGCGTGAGAAACGAGCGGACACGGCTGCTTCATCGGATGGAGCGGCTGGCACAGTGCAGGGTCAACGACGCGGTGAAGCTGGCCTTCCTGGATGAGGGACAGCTGGAGAAGATTGACGGGCTGGAGCTGGGAGCACTGAAGGAGTTCAAACGCAGCGGGAACGGCGCGGTGGAGCTCAAGCTGGTGGACCGGGCGGCGGTGCTGGAAAAGCTGGTGGAACTCTCCGGAGGACAGGAGAACAAGGCGGAGGAGTTTTTCCGGGCGCTGAAAGAAAATGCCGATGCGGTTTAAAAGCTTCTCTCAAAAGCAGAGACAGGTGCTGACCTGGTGGATAACGCCGGAGACAAGGGAGCTGGAGGC
>ERZ894251.930-NODE-930-length-11823-cov-5.912135_pt1 | contig 11823 bp, 9 predicted proteins | sample MGYA00380301_ERZ894251 | MGnify/ENA primary metagenome ERZ894251 (study PRJEB32331, sample SAMN06328418) | human gut metagenome | biome: human gut microbiome; feature: stool | host: Homo sapiens | collected 2014-02-13 ... | reverse complement strand
CCTCCGGTAGGTTTGTCTTTCTCAACGAAAGCGGTCAAGGAACAAATCAGTAATACAACAAAAATCCATTTTACATGCTTCATGTAATTAGGTTTTAGTTAATACTATCCGGGCCTGTCCTTAAACAGTGGTTTCTTCCCGAAACGTTGTCTTTTCAGGCATCAGGCGAAGAGGAATCCGCTGATTATCAGAGCCTTTATTTTTGAAACCGGGTGCAAAGGTAAGTAAATATTAAATTAACTTCCAAGCAAATAAGCAAAAATCTCACTTTTGGGGTATAACTTTTTATGTTATTTAGCATAAAAACGAACTTTTTTCTCTACTTTTGCAGAGTTAAAGTCTATTTTTTATGCAACCATCAAATACTGAATTGATTCTGATTCGAGTTACCGGCGAAGATCGCCCGGGACTGACTGCTTCCGTGACCGAAATCCTTGCCAAATATGATGCCACGATTCTCGATATCGGCCAGGCAGATATTCATAATACATTATCGCTGGGTATCCTGTTCAAGAGTGAAGAAAGACATTCCGGATTCATTATGAAGGAACTGTTGTTCAAGGCTTCTTCTCTGGGAGTGACCATCCGGTTTGAACCTATCACCACCGAGCAATATGAAAACTGGGTAGGTATGCAAGGGAAAAACCGTTATATCCTGACGGTTCTGGGACGCAAGCTTTCCGCCCGACAGATTTCTGCCGCTACAAGCATCTTAGCCGAGCAGGGCATGAATATCGATGCTATTAAACGTCTGACAGGTCGTATCCCGTTGGATGAATGTCAGGCAGATACACGTACCAGGGCTTGCATTGAGTTTTCAGTGAGAGGTACTCCGAAAGATCGCATTGCGATGCAGGAGAAGCTGATGAAGTTGGCCAGCGAACTGGAAATGGACTTTTCTTTCCAACAGGATAATATGTACCGTCGTATGCGCCGTCTGATCTGTTTTGATATGGACTCTACATTAATCGAAACAGAGGTGATTGACGAACTGGCTATCCGTGCCGGTGTAGGCGACGAAGTAAAGGCCATCACAGAAAGCGCCATGCGTGGAGAAATAGACTTTACAGAGAGCTTTACCCGCCGTGTAGCACTATTGAAAGGGCTGGACGAATCGGTAATGCAGGAAATAGCCGAGAGCTTGCCTATCACAGAGGGTGTAGAGCGGCTGATGTATGTATTGAAGAAGTACGGTTACAAAATCGCCATCCTTTCGGGAGGATTCACTTATTTCGGTCAATACCTGCAAAAAAAATACGGTATAGATTACGTCTATGCCAACGAACTGGAAATTATTGATGGCAAACTGACCGGACGTTACCTGGGAGATGTAGTAGACGGAAAACGGAAAGCCGAACTGCTCCGCCTCATTGCACAAGTGGAAAAGGTGGATATTGCACAGACCATCGCTGTAGGAGACGGAGCTAACGACCTCCCTATGCTAGGGGTTGCCGGACTGGGAATTGCCTTCCACGCAAAGCCTAAAGTGGTGGCAAATGCCAAGCAATCGATCAACACCATCGGACTGGATGGGGTGCTCTATTTCCTCGGATTCAAAGATTCTTACTTGAATATGTAATTAGACAAAAAAATAGATTATCTTTGCTGACAAATTAAATAAAAGAATGAAGTTTTCCGAACTACAATTAAATGCAAATGTGCTTGAGGCGCTTGATGCCATGCGATTTGACGAATGTACGCCTATACAGGAGCAGGCAATTCCAATCATACTTGAGGGTAAAGATTTGATCGCAGTAGCACAGACAGGAACAGGTAAAACGGCCGCATTTCTACTGCCTGTATTGAATAAATTATCTGAAGGTAAACATCCGGAAGATGCGATTAATTGTGTCATCATGTCTCCTACCCGGGAATTGGCCCAACAGATTGACCAGCAAATGGAAGGGTTTTCTTATTTCATGCCGGTATCGAGTGTTGCCGTATACGGTGGAAATGATGGAGTATTGTTCGAACAACAGAAAAAAGGACTCACTTTAGGAGCTGATGTTGTTATTGCTACTCCCGGACGTCTGATCGCCCATTTAAGCCTTGGATATGTAGATCTTTCCAAGGTTTCTTATTTTATTCTGGATGAAGCAGACCGGATGCTCGACATGGGATTTTATGAAGATATCATGCAAATTGCGAAATATCTGCCGAAGGAACGACAGACAATCATGTTTTCTGCAACAATGCCTGCAAAGATTCAGCAATTGGCAAACACAATCTTAAATAATCCGTCAGAGATAAAGCTTGCAGTTTCTAAACCTGCAGAAAAGATTATTCAGGCGGCATATGTTTGTTACGAGAATCAAAAGTTGGGAATTATACGCAGTCTTTTTATGGATGAAGTTCCGGAGCGTGTGATCGTCTTTGCTTCTTCCAAAATCAAAGTCAAAGAAGTGGCTAAGGCCTTGAAGTCCATGAAACTGAATGTAGGGGAAATGCATTCGGATCTGGAACAGGCTCAACGGGAAACTGTTATGCACGAGTTTAAAGCCGGACGAATCAATATATTGGTAGCTACGGATATCGTTGCACGTGGTATCGACATTGATGATATTCGACTGGTTATCAACTTCGACGTGCCTCACGATAGCGAGGATTATGTACACCGCATCGGACGTACGGCACGTGCCAATAACGATGGCGTAGCACTTACGTTTATCAGCGAGAAAGAGCAAAGCAACTTCAAAAGTATTGAGAACTTCCTGGAAAAAGAGATTTATAAAATTCCTATTCCTGAAGAATTGGGAGAAGCTCCGGAATACAAGCCACGTTCTTTTAGCAAGGGCAAGGGTGGCAACTACAAAAGAAAAGATTTCCGGGGAAAAAGGAATAATAATAACGGAGGAAAGAGAAATAACCGTCCGTCTCCCCCCAGACAAAATTAAAGCAAGGCTTTTTAATCCGGCACTATACGATCTGAATGTATGGTGCTTTTTTTATTTGGATGAAATGATAGTCAAATCTCCTTTAAAACTTACTTCCATATTTACAATGCTATATATGGAAGTTTCCGGAATGGCCAAGACAGCCTGATAATGAAAACCGTTCCGGTCTACTTTCACAAACTTTGTATCTGACAGGATGGATTGCTCCAGAAAATCGACAGGAAGCACTTTGTCAAACATCTGTTTGGTAACATCGCTGGCAAACAGGCTCTTTTTACCTTCATACACACAAATGTGCATCACATTATCATAGTATACATTATCCATGCTAATCCCGTCTTCGGAATAAGTCGTCTTGATGACTCTCATTTTAGAAGGATTAATATATACGTATGCACGATAGCGAGTGCCATTATAAGTCACCACACTATCACGTTTGGTTACTTCCGTATATGCCGGAATTACTAATTCCTGACGGACAAAATAGATTGAATCATTGGCATCTTCGGATTTATGCAACTTAATCACATCATCCGTTATGGAATGAAACCAGAATATATGTTCTGCCTGCTTATCAATCTTGTAATAAGTAGTATCATTTCCATAAGTATAAAGAGTATCCCGTATTATTTTAAATGCAATGGGAGTACTTTGCACATCTGCATAGTAGATAGTATCTCCTTCTACACGCATCAACGGGCTCTCCGTTTCATCGTCCAGCCAAATTCCCTGCAGTAGCCCTTTTGCACTAAGATCCTCCTTCTCTTGTTGAAGAGAATGGGGATTCTTATTGCCGCTACATGCCGCGAAAAAGATTGCCATTAACGATACAGCCACATTTTTCATCATCTATTTTAGTTTTGTATAAAGATACTCTTATTTTTTTATTTACCAATACAGTGATAAATAAATCCGAGTTCTTCCATCTCTTTTTTATCATATATATTACGCCCGTCCAACACAATCTGCCGGGACATCGTTTTCTTGATAACGGCCCATGAAGGCAGACGGAATTCTTTCCATTCGGTAACCAGCATCAACACATCAGCATCCAGTACGGCATCGTACATATCGCAAGCATAATAGATGGTGTCGCCAATCCTACGCTTACATTCTTGCGTGGCAGCCGGATCGTATGCACGTACTTTACAACCAGCTTTGAGCAATCTATCAATCAGGACTAATGCCGGAGCCTCACGCATATCATCCGTTTCCGGTTTAAATGCCAATCCCCACAAAGCGACTGTCTTACCTTGCAAATCACCATTAAACTGCTTCACTAGCTTTTCGAACAAGACGCTTTTTTGGTTCTCATTCACTTCTTCCACAGCTGTAAGTACCCGCATGGTATAACCATTCTGTTCTGCTGTTTTAATCAATGCCTTCACATCTTTTGGGAAACAAGAACCACCATATCCGATGCCTGGATACAGAAACTTACGTCCGATACGGGTATCCGAACCTATTCCGCTACGCACCATATTCACATCCGCACCAACAATCTCGCACAAGTTTGCAATATCATTCATAAAGCTTATGCGGGTTGCCAGCATCGAATTTGCCGCATATTTAGTCATTTCCGCAGACGGAATATCCATGAAAATCACACGGAAATTATTCAATAAGAATGGTTTATATAGTTTGGACATCAATTTCTCCGCACGTGCCGACTCCACTCCCACTACCACGCGGTCCGGGCTCATAAAGTCACTGATAGCATTTCCTTCTTTAAGGAATTCCGGATTAGAAGCCACATCAAAATCAACCTTCACGCCTCTCTTATCCAGTTCTTCCTGAATAACCGCACGAACCTTACTGGCAGTGCCTACCGGAACGGTACTTTTGGTAACTACCAATTTATACTGTTTCATGTTGCGACCAATGGTACGGGCCACCTCCAATACGTATTTCAAATCAGCGCTGCCATCTTCATCCGGAGGAGTCCCAACTGCACTGAATATAACTTCCACTTCATCCAAACAACTTTCCAATGAGGTAGTAAACTTCAATCGCTTTGCCTTCATATTACGGAGTACCATCTCTTCCAATCCATTTTCATAAATTGGGATGTTCCCCTTTTGCAAAGATTCAATTTTCTCTTTGTTCGTGTCTACGCACGTTACATTCACGCCAATTTCGGCAAAACATGTGCCTGACACCAGCCCCACATACCCTGTTCCCACGATTGCAATTTTCATACTTAATCTATTGTTTGTTTAGAAATTCATTCAAAATAAACGGCGTCTTTGAAAGCAGTTCCCTCTCTGTCTTTCGCAGATAGTAACATTTGCGACTCTGCCAACGGCCAGTCAATCCCCAATGTTTCGTCATTATATAAAATAGAGGCTTCTGCCTGCGGAGCATACTTGTTATCTACCTTATATGTAAAAACAGCTTCTTCACTCAAAACTGCAAATCCATGAGCAAAACCGCGGGGAATAAAAAATTGTCTCTTGTTTTCTTCACTAAGCAATACACAAACATGCTTTCCAAACGTAGGCGATGATTTACGCAAATCAACGGCAACGTCTAGCACTTCTCCTTTAAGAACACGAACCAATTTCGCCTGACTATGTTCTCCTTTTTGATAGTGCAATCCGCGCAATACACCAAAAGACGATTTCGACTCGTTGTCCTGTATAAAGTTTACGGGACCAATATTGGCTTCAAACTCTTCTTTCTTATAGGCTTCCATAAAATAGCCCCGTTCATCGGAGAAAACTCTAGGCTCAATCAGCCATACTCCGTCTATTTCTGTCTGTATATAGTTCATTATTGATAGTGATAAATAAAACGATGCAAAAGTAGTGAATTTTTCGAAGTTTTCTGGGATATATTCAATTTATCTCTTAATTTTGCAGACATGATTGAATTGGCACAACATATAGAGACTTTACTACTGGAAAACGACTGCGTCATTGTTCCGGGATTTGGTGGTTTTGTAGCGCATTATTCGCCCGCAACCCGCGTAAAGGAAGAAAATATATTTATACCTCCTACCCGTACAATCGGTTTTAATCCTCAATTAAAACTAAATGACGGTGTATTGGTGCAATCTTATATGTCAGTATACGACACAAGTTTTGCTGACGCCAGCCGTATAGTAGAAAAAGAAGTAAACGAATTTATCGGCCTCCTTCATGAAGAAGGGAAAGCCCATTTGGATAATATAGGCGAGATTCATTATAATATTTATGGCAACTACGAGTTCGTTCCTTATGATTATAAGATAACAACTCCTTCATTATATGGTCTCGACTCTTTTGAAATACATGAACTTTCGGCTCTGCAGCAGAAAGAAAAAGTATTGGTACCGACTTATCAGGAAAAGGAAAAGAAGACTTTTGAAATTAGTATCAACCGCGCGTATCTCCGCAATGCTGCAGCAATGATTGCTGCCATCGTACTGTTCTTTGCCTTTTCAACTCCGGTAGAGAATACCGACGTTCAAAAGAACAATTATGCACAGTTATTGCCCAGCGAGCTTTTTGAGCAAATAGAAAAGCAATCGGTTGCAGTAACTCCTGTTTATGTTAAGAACGATGCTGCGCAACAAGCAAAGAAGCTTTCTGCTTCTTCCGCTTCTTCCGCTTCAACCAAAACTTCTTCTGCTAAAAAGCATACAACGGATAAAGCTAAGACTTCCAAACCGATCGCAGTAAGAGAAGTGAAAGTGGTAAAACAGGAAACAGCGACTCCTGCTCCTGCGGTGAAATCTCAAGAAAGTGCAAATCATCCTTTTCATATCATAGTGGCAGGAGGAATCAGCCTGAAAGATGCAGAAGTTATTGCGAACCAATTAAAATCAAAAGGATTTGCAGATGCAAAAGCTCTGAACACTGATGGCAAAGTACGTGTCAGTATCAGTTCATTCAACAACCGTGATGAAGCGACCAAGCAATTACTTGAGCTAAGAAAAAACGAAACTTATAAGAATGCCTGGTTACTGGCTAAATAAAAATCCCTTTTAAAAAGCATGAAACGAGTTCTTTGTCCTAAATGTGAGAATTATCTTTATTTTGATGAAACCAAGTATAGCGAAGGCCAATCACTGGTATTTGAATGCGAACATTGTGGCAAGCAATTCAGTATCCGGTTAGGAAAAAGTAAAGTTAAGGCTCTTAGAAAGGAAGAAAACCTGGAAGCAGAAGCTGAATCTCATAAAGAAGAGTTCGGATATATCACTGTAATCGAAAATGTATTTGGTTTTAAACAGTTACTTCCCTTGCAGGAAGGTGACAATGTCATAGGCCGCCGTTGCGTAGGAACAAACATTAATACTCCCATTGAAAGCGGTGATATGAGCATGGATCGACGCCATTGCATCATTAATATAAAGCGTAATAAGCAAGGAAAGCTAGTCTACACATTACGAGATGCTCCTAGCCTCACAGGCACTTTCCTTATGAATGAAATTCTGGGAGATAAAGACCGTGTACGCATTGAAGATGGCGCTATTGTGACAATTGGAGCTACTACATTTATTTTGCATACGGCTGAACAAGAACTATAAATAACTGATAATAAAAAATAGCGCCACTGTTCTCTGAACAAGTGGCGCTATTTTTTATTTAGTCTTCTAATTACAGAATACCTTTCACAGTTTCAAGCATTCCTTTTTCCTGAATAGAATCCAAATCAGCTTTTACGGCTTCTGTCAATCCCGGGATCTTATTCAAATCTTCTCCCCAGATAAAATCTGCAGCCAGAACACCTTCGGCAACTTTCTTTGTGCAACCTGTTGCCCAAAGTTCTTTCAGCAGGTTCATGATTTCAGGAGCATCATTCGGAACAATTTCAGCACCATCAGCACGTACACCACCTTTATAATAAGTAATGATAGCAGCTAAACCAAGCACTAGTCCTTTAGGAAGTTCACCTTTACGTTCCAGATAAGTCTTCAATCCCGGCAAATCACGAGTTTCGTATTTAGGGAAAGAATTCAGCATGATGCTGGTTACTGTATGATCCACGAACGGATTGTTGAAGCGTTCCAATACATCATTTGCAAATTTCTCCAACTCATCCTTCGGCAAGTTCAAAGTTTCCATCAGTTCGTCAAACATTACTTTGTGGATATATTTACCAATCACTCCGTGCTGGCAAGCATCACGCACAATATTCACTCCCGAGAGATAAGCAACCGGAGAAAGAACTGTATGCGGGCCATTCAACAAAGTAACCTTACGTTCGTGATAAGGAGCTTCTGACGGTACAAACAATACATTCAAGCCTGCCTTGTCAGCCGGGAACTCTTTTGCAACTTCCTGCGGAGCTTCAATCACCCACAAATGGAAAATTTCAGCCTGAACAACCAGATTATCATCATATTGCAGTTTTTCTTTGATAGCAGCAATATCCTTGCGTGGGAATCCCGGAACAATACGGTCTACCAATGTTGCATATACACCACAAGCTTCTTCAAACCAAGTTTTAAACTCATTACCCAGGTTCCACAATTCAATATATTGATAAATTGTTTCTTTCAACTTATGACCATTCAGGAAAATAAGCTCGCAAGGGAAAATAATCAAACCTTTTGTCTTATCACCATTGAATGTTTTAAAACGATGATACAGTAATTGAGTCAGCTTACCCGGATAAGATGAAGCAGGAGCATCTTCAAGTTTACAAGCCGGATCAAAAGCAATGCCAGCCTCTGTAGTGTTTGAAATAACAAAACGCATTTCAGGTTGCTCTGCTAACTTCATAAACTCGTCATTTTGAGTATATGGGTTTAAAGCGCGGCTGATTACATCAATCATTGTCAAACTGTTAACCGCCTCTCCTTTATCCAATCCTTGAAGGTTTACATGATAAAGATCATCTTGTGCATTCAGCATATCGACCATCCCTTTATCAATCGGTTGAACCACTACTACACTGCTGTTGAAATCAGCTTTCTGGTTCATGTTATAAATAATCCAATCTACAAATGCACGCAAAAAGTTACCTTCGCCAAATTGGATAATACGCTCCGGACGTTGTGTTTTAGGAGCAGTTTCTTTGTTTAATGCTTTCATGTTAGTTGTAATTTATAAAGTTGATATTATACAAATTCAAAATAAAAATCAATGTTTTCCTTTATCAGGATATCAATAGGCATATATTTTACAGGTTCAACAGACTTCTTAAACACGACATGGTCGCACAAAGCCTTCACCCCGCAATATCCTTGCAAACCCGGACGTTGCCCGATTAAATAATGCACATCACCGGATTTTAATAAATCTACGTTTGCTTTCAGAAGGTCATATCCTATCAGTCCTTTCATGCTACGTCCCGCATGACGAAGATACTCTCCCAACTGATACACTCTGGAATTAAATACAACTCCCAGTAAAGCCTTTGGATGTGCCTCAAAAAACTCATCTAATGTCTGTTGGTTACTTTCCTGATCGGATTTATTGAGTACTACCTCGTGGATTACCAAGTTATTATATTCTTCGGCAATGTAACTCATAAAACCGTCCAAGCGACGTTGCATCTGTATTTCAGCCGGATTATCTTTATTGTTACTTAAAAACAAAACCAACTCCTGACCTTCTCCCGCCGAATAATTGCGCATCAATATTTTCGCCGCGATATATCCGCTCTTATATGAATCCTGCCCGATATATGTCAATGCTTTCGCTTCTTCCATATTGAAATCGACAAAAGCATAAGCGATCTTATTTTCCTGTAAATAAGCTGTCAGCGCCAGTGTCTCTTCCCGAAAATTCGGAGAAATCAATACCGCATCCACATTCTTTTCTTTTATGGAAAGGCAGGCTTCCTGATAACTCTTCTCATCCCCATGGTGATAGCACAGATAATCTATACTCACATTAAAAGGACGCAACTCTTGCCGGGCACGCTCAATCCCCCCTACTACCGAATGCCAATAATCATGCTCTATATAATAAGGTATCAAACAGAGGAAAGAATATTTCTTTTTAGCAGCCAAACCGATAGCAAACACATTGGGCTGATAATGAATCTCATCCAACACCTTTTGTACTTTGGCTTTGCTTTTGGGAGACACGTCACCGCGATTGTGCAACACCCTGTCAACCGTTCCGGCGGAAACACCGGCCATACGGGCAATGTCTTTAATGGTATAGTTCTGGTCCTCCATAGTGCTAAAACTTAAATATTATAAATAATCGCTGCAAATATACGAATTATTTTGTTACTCCAAGTAAATTTTCTATTTTTGTGTTCGATAACGGTTAATAAAACTAAAACGAGATTTACGCCTATTAGCTTTAAAATCAATACTATATAGGTATAAATACAGAAAGTAATAATTTTATATACTTAAAACACAGTAATAATGAAGAACTTCATGGACGAAAACTTCTTGCTGCAAACAGAAACTGCGCAAAAGTTGTATCACGAGCATGCGGCTAAAATGCCGATTATCGACTATCACTGTCACCTTATCCCTCAAATGGTAGCTGACGACTACAAGTTTAAATCACTGACTGAAATCTGGCTGGGCGGTGACCACTACAAATGGCGTGCAATGCGTACAAACGGTGTAGACGAACGTTTCTGTACGGGAAAAGATACCACAGACTGGGAAAAATTTGAAAAATGGGCGGAAACAGTACCTTACACTTTCCGCAATCCATTGTACCACTGGACTCATCTCGAACTGAAAACTGCATTTGGTATCAATAAAATATTGAATCCACAAACCGCACGTGAAATTTACGATGAATGTAACGAGAAACTGGCTCAACCCGAATATTCAGCTCGTGGAATGATGTGTCGTTATCATGTAGAAACTGTTTGCACAACGGACGATCCTATCGATTCATTGGAATATCATATCAAAACACGCGAAAGCGGATTTGAAATCAAGATGTTACCAACATGGCGTCCTGATAAGGCTATGGCTGTAGAAGTCCCTGCAGATTTCCGCAGTTATGTAGAAAAACTGGCAGAGGTAAGCGGTGTTACCATCTCCAACTTTGATGATATGATCGCTGCTTTGCGCAAACGTCATGACTTCTTCGCAGAACAAGGCTGCCGTCTGTCTGACCATGGTATTGAAGAATTCTACGCAGAAGATTACACAGATGCTGAAATCAAAGCCATCTTTAATAAGGTATATGGTGGTGCAGAATTGACCAAGGAAGAAATTCTGAAATTCAAATCGGCAATGCTTGTGATCTTCGGTGAAATGGACTGGGAAAAAGGATGGACTCAACAATTCCATTACGGCGCTATTCGTAACAATAACACGAAGATGTTTAAATTACTGGGTGCTGATACAGGTTTCGATTCTATCGGTGAATTTACAACCGCCAAAGCAATGGCTAAATTCCTTGATCGCCTGAACACTAATGGCAAATTAACTAAAACAATCCTCTACAACTTGAACCCATGCGCCAACGAAGTGATAGCAACAATGCTGGGTAACTTCCAGGATGGTTCTATCCCGGGAAAAATCCAATTTGGTTCCGGATGGTGGTTCCTCGATCAAAAGGATGGTATGGAAAAACAAATGAATGCTTTGTCAGTACTCGGTCTTTTGAGCCGCTTCGTAGGTATGCTGACAGACTCCCGTTCCTTCCTATCCTACCCGCGTCATGAATATTTCCGCCGTACATTGTGTAACCTGGTAGGACGTGACGTAGAAAACGGAGAAATTCCGGCATCTGAAATGGATCGTGTAAACCAAATGATTGAAGATATCAGCTACAACAATGCCAAGAACTTCTTCAAGTTCTAATAGATAGTAGTTGCACTATAAAAAAATACCGCTACCAAAGTCGAATATAGCTTTGAGTAGCGGTATTTTTTATTCCTACAGCTGCACAATAACAACCCAAAGGCTCTTAACAAAAAAGGAGAACCTTTTAAGTTCTCCTTTTAATAATCTTTGTACACCCTCAGGGACTCGAACCCTGGACCCATTGATTAAGAGTCAATTGCTCTA
>ERZ894251.929-NODE-929-length-11831-cov-7.194803_pt1 | contig 11831 bp, 10 predicted proteins | sample MGYA00380301_ERZ894251 | MGnify/ENA primary metagenome ERZ894251 (study PRJEB32331, sample SAMN06328418) | human gut metagenome | biome: human gut microbiome; feature: stool | host: Homo sapiens | collected 2014-02-13 ... | reverse complement strand
TATCAAAACACCTCTGACCGTAGTTCGGGGGAATGCGGAGCTTCTTGTGGAGGCAGAACTGCAGGAGGATGACCGGGAATGTGCTGAGGAAATCCTTAAAAATGCAGGATTTATCGCAGATTATCTGGATTCCATGAGACAGGTACTGAAGGGGCAAAAGGAACAAAAGAGCTGGCAGGAAGTCTCAGTAGAAGAATTGTCAGGGGAAATTTGCGATTTTGTAAGGCAGCTTGCAGCAGTTCGAAAAATACCGATATCCTTTGAGGTGAGGACTGAAAAACAGCTGCAGAAAAAAGAAGCAAAAAAAGATTCCGGGAAAAACGTAAATCAGGATATCTTCCCCTTAAAGGGAAGCCCTGAAGAAGCGAAAAGTATTCTGTGCTGTAAGGAGGAGATTCTCAGAGCCTGGGGGAATCTGGTAGACAATGCCATAGAGCATACAGATCCGGAGAAAGGAATCTGTGTGACCATTGAAAGAGAAATTTTACAGGCAGAGATTATGGGTGAAGAAGATTCTGCAGGGAAAACAGATTTTATCATAATATCAGACAGTGGACAGGATCACAGGGAATATCTGAGAGTTTCTGTGAGGGATTATGGATCGGGATTTAGTCAAAAGGCCCTTCTTCATGGAAAAGAAGCATTTTTTAGTGGAGATGAAAGCCGCCATGACAGAACTCATCAGGGGCTGGGGCTTTCGATTGCAGCAGATTTTATGAAACGGCAGGGGGGATTTGTAGAATACCATAATGTGGATAAGTCACAGGGAGCCGAGGCTTCACTGTGGATCTGTATGAAGAGATAATAGGATTTCCTGAGTCTGTCTTGCTTCATGGAAGATATCATGATATCCTAAAAACAAAGTGATTCTTTCAGGATCAAAGGTGCTGTTTGAGGGCAGCAGGACTCAGGAGGTCTGGACATAAATGCGTATATTTTTAATTGAGGATGATGAGGCTCTGGCAGAGGGGATTTCCTTTATGCTTGAAAAAGAAGGGTATGAGACACAAAGGTTTTCTGCCTGCAGTGACAGCCGTAAGGCTCTTGAACAGATTCAGCCGGATCTGATACTGCTGGACTGGAATCTGCCGGATGGAGATGGGCTCATGTTTTGTCGGGAAATATCAGAAAAGTGGAAGATTCCCATATTGATGATCACTGCCCGCGATATGGAGATCGATCAGGTTATGTGTCTGGAAAGCGGGGCGGACGATTATATTGCGAAGCCATTTTCACTGGCAGTTTTAAAGGCAAGGATTGCAGCGCTCCTTCGCAGACAGGGAAACCAGACAGAAAAAAACGGACAGCTTATTTCCGGGCAGATTCGTGTGGATAATAAAGAAATGAGAGCATGGAAGGATCATGAGGAGCTGGACTTAAGCCTGACGGAATATCGTCTTCTGAAGTATTTTCTGGAAAACAAAAACCAGGTGCTTTTAAAAGAGCAGATTTTGTCCCATGTGTGGGATAATGGAGGAAAATTTGTAGAGGAAAATACTTTAATGGTCAATATCCGGCGGCTTCGTACAAAAGTAGAAAAAGACGCTTCTCATCCGGAATATATAAAAACTGTTCATGGAATGGGATATCTGTGGGAGGAGCGGAAATGACGCAGGGAATATTGACTGGTGTTCTGATTTTTGCACTTTCGGCAGCGTTACTTCCTGGTCTTTACTACCTGAACCGCTTAAGACGTATGCAGAAACTGCTTCGGGATTACCAGGAAACAGGCACTGCCGGTTTTTCTACTATGAAAGAGACACAGGAGTCAAAACTGGAAAACACTTTGCAGAGACTTCTGAATCAGGCTGAGAAAAAAGAGGTTCAGGCAAAAAAAGAAAGAGATGAGGTTGCGGCGCTCCTTTCAGATCTTACTCACCAGCTGAAAACACCTATGGCAAATGTGATCATGTATACGGAGCTTCTGGAGGATGAATCTCTTAAAGCAGAGGAACGTGAGAGATTCACACATCTGGCACGAACACAGGCAAAGAAAATGCAGTGGCTTCTTGGAAATATGCTGAAGGCATCCCAGCTGGAAAGGGGAATGATTTCTTTTTCAGCAGAGTATACAGGCATCCGTGAGACGATCAGACAGGCAGTAAGCAGTGTGTATGCTCAGGCAGAGGATAAAAATATTACGATTATGGTAGAAGCATTTGAGGACAGAAAGCTGTATCACAATCCTAAATGGACAGCAGAGGCGCTTGAAAATATTCTAGATAATGCGGTAAAATATTCTCCTTCAGGAAGTACAGTTACGGTTCGGGTATATCCGATGGAACTGTATACCCAGATAGAAATCACAGATCAGGGAATCGGAATTCCCAGGGGAGAATATAATAAAATTTTCCAACGTTTTTACCGAAGCGGCAATGCGGCGCAGACGCAGGGCAGCGGTCTCGGCCTGTATCTGGCCCAGTTAATTTTAAATAATGAAAAAGGATATGTTACGGCAGTTTCCCGACCGGGCGAAGGCAGCTGTTTCCGTGTATTCCTTCTGAATGAAGTTCTGACAGTTTTGTAAGAACTTTTTTCTTTTTTGTCAGGAGTGTGTCAGAAACCGGTGATATGATAAAAGCAGAAAAGAAGGAGGCGAAGGTCATGGAAATTTTAAAGACATCAGATCTGAAAAAATATTATGGTTCAGGAGAAAATCAGGTAAAGGCTCTGGATGGAGTGAACCTTTCTGTGGAGGAAGGGGAGTTTGTATCAGTGGTGGGGACAAGCGGATCCGGAAAATCAACCCTTCTTCACATGCTGGGCGGACTGGACTATGCTACTTCAGGAAGTGTATTTGTATCAGGAAAAGAAATTTTTAAGCTGAATGAATCAGAACTGACGATTTTCCGAAGGAGGAATATTGGATTTATTTTTCAGAATTACAATCTTGTACCTGTTCTGAATGTTTATGAAAATATTGTGCTGCCTATTCAGCTTGACGGGGAAAAGCCGGATCGCAGGTTCATTCAGGAGATTATGGAGATGCTTGGCATCCAGAATAAAAAGAACAGTATGCCAAATCAGCTTTCAGGAGGGCAGCAGCAGAGAGTTGCCATTGCAAGGGCTCTGGCAAGCAAGCCTGCGATTATCCTGGCAGACGAGCCTACAGGAAATCTTGATTCCAGAACAAGCCAGGAGGTTTTGGGACTTCTGAAGCTGACCGGAGAGCGGTTTCATCAGACCATTGTGATGATTACTCATAACGACGCTATGGCTCAGCTTTCCGACCGGGTGATCCGCATTGAGGATGGAAAGATCGTAGGAGGGGAGCAGTATGAAAAATAATAATCAAAAAGTAATCCGCCGCCTTTCCATGCGAAGTCTGAAAAACAACAGAATGCGAAATGCGTTTGCCATTGCAGCCATTGCTCTTACCTGTATGCTGTTTACCACACTGGCAGCCATGGGAACAGGAATTTCCGATGCCATGCAGGAGTCTACCATGCGGGAGGTCGGGGGAAGATTTCATGCAGGTCTGAAGGCTGCAACAGCGGAGCAGATGGAAAAAACAGTATCAGACAGTCGGGTAAAAGATTATACATGGAATATTTTTATTAGCGTAGCTGAAAATCTGAATAAACGTCAGTATGAGATCAGGATGCCACAGGGAGAAGAGGAGTTGGAAAATTCTTTTATCAAACTGGAACAAGGCACTATGCCACAGAAAGAGGAGGATATTATTGTTGACACGTATGTTTTAGATGAATTGAGACTTCCTCATAAGCTGGGAGGGGAGATACCTCTGGAATTTACGTTTCATGGGAAAAAGATCACAAGGACTTTCCGGGTGTGCGGCTGGTATGAGGGAAACAGGCTGGGACATGCCTCGGAGCTTTATGTATCAGAAGCCTTCTGGAACCAGCTGAAGGGAAACCTTACAGACAGGGATTTTAAGAAATGGGCAAAGGAAAATCCACAGGATACAGGTGTTGGTCTGTATTCGGTTGGCCTGTATTTTGAAAGTCCAAAAAACAGTGAGGAAACCGTTCGTTCTGTGATCCGGGAAGCAGGCTATTATCCAAATGGAGAGGATGAGGGATACAGCTGGGAAGAATCTCTTGATTATGGTGTAAACTGGGCGTATATGCAGAACCGGGCAGAAAATTCAGATCCTCTGACAATTGTGGTTTTATGTTCTGCGTTTGTTATTATTCTGCTGGCTGGATATCTGATCATTTATAATATTTTTTATATTTCTGTATTTCAGGATATCCGTTTTTATGGATTGCTAAAAACAGTGGGAACGACAAAGAAACAGATCAGAAGTATGATACGCAGGCAGGCTCTGATTTTGTCGGCAGTGGGAATTCCCATTGGACTTGCATCAGGATATGCGGTGTCAGATCTTATTTTTCCTTTTGTAATGGAAATGACAGCCTATACAGATCTGGATCTTAAAATAAAATTCCGGCTGTCAGTGGCAGTATTTGGAATTTTGTTTGCCCTGATCACAGTATTTATCAGCTGTCGCAAACCGGGAAAAATTGCAGGAAGTGTTTCTCCTATCGAAGCTATTCGTTATACAGAGGGAAACAGAAGCCGTAAAAAGAACAAAAAATCAGAAACCGGCGCTCAGATTCACCGTATGGCTCTTTCCAATCTGGGACGCAGCAGAAAAAAGACAGCTTTGGTTCTGGTTTCTCTATCCATGAGCACGATACTTCTCTGTATGGTTCTCACAGGGGTGGGAAGCTTTCGTGTGGATGCCTATCTGGAACAAAGGCTTCTGGGAGATGTTCTGCTGGCATCAACGAATATTGTGGGAAACGGGGCAGTAAGAGTTGTTGATTATGAATTGGACAAAGACTATGTAAAGCTGGCAGATTCACAGCCGGGAGTGATTTCCAAAAATGAATTATGGCAGGTCTATGGAATCGCAGATATTTTTATGGATGAGAAAGCCCTGAACCGTTATCGGAAATATCAGGAGGAAGGAAAGCTTCGTCAGGATGAATGGGGTATGGAGGTTATTCATAATGCAAAAGAAAAACAGCAGCTTGATACAAGGATCTATGCCTATGATGAAGCTGTACTGCCAAAGTTGAAGGTACTGAAGGGAAAACTGGATCTGCAGAAATTTGCCCAGGGAGGTTACGTTCTTCTCACTGATATTATAGGAGATTATACAGCCGGCGCTTCTGTGTATGAACCAGGAGAAAAACTGAAAGTTCTTGAGGCCTCAGAGGATTCGGATTTTATAGAAACAAAGGATGAAAATGGAAATTCCACAGGTGGTTACTGGGAAAACCTGAAGGAAACAGAATATGAGGTAATGGCAATTGTGGAAATTCCGGCAAGCATGACAGATCAGTCTTATCCGGTCAATGGTGTACAGGTGGTGCTTCCAAAGCAGGATGTACAGAACAGCCTTGATAGCTGGTGCTTCGGTATTTCTTATGAGGTAGAAAAGGAATATCTGGAACAGTTTACACAGGCAGTTAAGGATTATTCAGAGAATGTAAATAAAAATATGGGATATTTGACAAAGAGCAGTCTGGAAGAGGGATTCCAGACCATGATCGGCTCAATCCGTATGATAGGTATTGCACTCAGCGCCGTGATCGCCTTTATTGGTATTTTGAATTTTATTAATTCTATTATTACCGGAATTCTTGCCAGAAAGCATGAATTTGCAGTTTTGTGCAGCCTAGGAATGACCGAGCAGCAGCTGAAGCGGATGATTTTGGAGGAAAGCCTGTATTATGTTCTGATCTCAGGAATCATCAGCGTGGTTCTGGGCACTGTTCTTTCTAGGGTAATTCTTCTGGCTCTGAACAACGTGATCATGTTTTTTACCTATCGGCCAAATTTCCTGGCGTTTGCGATCATGATTCCGCTGTTTCTTGTTCTGGCAGTGTTGGTGCCTCATCTGGCTTATAACCGGATGAAGAAAGAAAGTATCGTAGAACGGCTCCGGAATACCGAGGAGTAAAAGAGAATATGAAAGCTGCTGATTGGAAGGAGAATCCTTCTGATTAGAAAACACTACCGTATAGTTTTCTGTATGGTGGTGTTTTTTTATATAAAGCAGTCGGTGACAAAATACTAAAAAAATATTCCTGTAGATATTCCAAAGATCGTTTAAAAATAAATATGCATTGACAAGTATTTGTTGTGGTGTTATTATAAAAATATAAATCGTATCCAATATCCAATATCCGAAAAAGGAGGAAAAAATTATGAAAATTGCAATTGGCTGTGATCCAAACGCAGAGGAAGAAAAGAAAGAGCTAATTCAGTATATTAAAAAGAAAGGCTATGGAGAGGTTACAGATTTTGGAAGCGAAGATCCTGTTTATGCACACACGGCTATTAAAGTTGCAGAAAATGTGGCTTCCGGTGAATTTGACAGAGGGGTTTTGCTCTGTGGAACAGGTCTGGGGGTATCGATTGCTGCAAATAAGGTAAAAGGTGCATATGCGGCGCTGGTATCCGATGTATATTCTGCAACAAGGGCGAGACTGAGTAATGATGCCAATATCATGTGTATGGGAGCTTTTACTACGGGAAATAAGGTAAGAGAAATGCTGGTGGATGCATTTTTTACAAATGATTTCGTACCGGGCTGCCCTTCTCAGCCTAAAGTGGATGCATTTGTAGAATATGATAATAACCGTTAACGGCGAGGGAAAAATTATGAAAAAACTGTATTTTGGAAGCAATCTTAAAATGTATAAAGGGATACAGGAAACAGAAAAATATCTGAAGAAACTGGAAGAAAATACAAAAAATATCAACAGAGAGGAAATGGAGCTTTTTATTATTCCCTCTTATACTTCCTTACCGGCAGCAGTATCCTGCTGTGATTCTCAGATGATAAACCTTGGGGCTCAGAATATGTGCTGGGAGGATCAGGGGCAGTTTACCGGAGAAATCTCGCCCTGTATGTTGAAGGAGCTGGGGATAAAACTGGTTATGATCGGTCATTCCGAAAGACGTCATGTGTTTGGGGAAAGTGATGCAGAAGAGAACAGAAAAGTAAAATCTGCCCTGAAGCATGGCATCCGTCCTCTGTTATGTATTGGTGAAACAGCAGAAGAAAAAAAATACGGGATCAGTGGGGAGATTTTGCGCCAACAGCTGAAAATCGGTTTTTATGAGATAGATCCTGAAGAATGCAAAAATATATGGGTGGCATATGAGCCAGTATGGTCCATTGGAGTGAATGGAATTCCTGCAACTGCCGAATATGCACAGAAGATGCATATGGAAATAAAAAAGGCATTAAGGGAAATTTTTGGAGACAATGCAGAACAGATTCCTGTACTTTATGGTGGCAGTGTCAATCCTGAGAATGCAGATCAGCTGATTCTTCAGCCGGCAATTGACGGTCTGTTTGTGGGAAGAGCAGCCTGGGATGCAGAAGCTTTTGACAAATTGATACGGCACTCTATCCATACATACAAACAGAATAATATTTAGTAAAAATTTACAAAAATATAAGTTAAAAATTATATATATCGTCAGATTGACAAATAACTATTTAGGATGTAATATAAAGACACAATAAATCGTATCCAATATCCTATATCCAAAAAAGAAAAGGAGGTAAAAAGGATGAAGGAAGAGAAGAGTTTTTTCAGGATGATGCAGAAAGTGCCTGGCGGATTGATTATTGTGCCAATGCTGATCGGAGTTCTTGCAAACACATTCATACCGAATGTGCTGGGAATCGGAGGCTTTACATCCGGAATGTTTAAGAGCGGAACGGCCTGTCTTTTGGGAATGTTTCTTTTACTGAATGGAGCATCCATTGATATTAAGAAGATAGGAATGCCATTATACAAGGGCTGTACACTGACACTTATGAAATTTGTACTGGGTGTTGCACTTGGTCTTCTGGTTTCCTGGTTCTGTGGAGAAGCCGGATTTTTTGGAATCACATCTATGGCAATGATCGCCGGTATCACAAACTCGGCAGGAGGCTTATATTTAGGTCTTGCACAGCAGTATGGTGATGAGACGGATGCAGGTGCAATTTCTATCCTGTCATTAAATGACGGTCCGTTTTTTACCATGATCGCAATGGGAACAGCCGGTATGGCATCCATTCCTATAGAATCCTTTATTGCAACCCTGATCCCGCTTATTATTGGTATCATCTGGGGAAATCTGGATACTACTTTCCGAAGGGTTGCGGCTGATGCAATGCCAATCATTACATTTTTTATGATGATTCCTATTGGAGCAGGAATGAGCTTGAAGAGCATTGCAGCCGGAGGAATTGGAGGAGTTGTTCTTGCAGTTATTTCCGCATTGTCTGCTTTTGTTTTCTACTTTGTGTTCCAGCTGACATTGCCTAAGAAAAAAAGAAATGCGATGGGAGCAGCGATTGGAACTACAGCAGCCAATGCAACAAGTGTTCCGGCTTCTCTGGCAGAAGTAGATCCAACCTGGCAGGCAGCTGCAAGCACAGCCACAGCACAGCTTGCTGTTGCAGCGATTGTAACGGCATTTACAGCTCCGGTGATTACATCTCTGTGTGATAAACACATGAGAAAGAAAAAGCTCGGTATTTATTCAGATGAAGCCGTAAAGGAACGTGAAACACAGACAAATATGGAGAAGTAATACAATTGAACAATTAAATAAGATAATTTATCTAAGAAAGAGAGGAATTTATTATGACATTAACAATCAGACCACTTAATTCAGGCTATATCCCAACAAAACCACTGGAGTACTGGTATCATTTTTCCTGCAAAAAATATGTAGAGAAAATGGGCATCACAAATGAATCTGATCAGCTTCCGGATATGACTTTCCTGATTGAAGGAGGAGATCAGCTGATTCTGGTAGACACAGGAATGTCATGGACAGAGCATGCAGATAAATATCATCACGGCCCTTCTCTTCAGAGACCAGGCATTGATGATATTGAATCCCGTCTGGCGCAGGTAGGATATAAGCCGGAAGATGTAGATATTGTATTATTTACACATCTTCATTGGGACCATATCTTCTATCTGGAGAAATTTACAAAAGCCCGGTTTATCTGCAATGAAGTAGAATGGGATTATGCACATAATCCGGTACCGCTTCATTACAAATCCTACTGCCGTCCTATTATTGCAAAAGATGGAGATGTAACATGCGGTGATCAGTTTATCGCTCCATATGACCAGCCGGGTGTGTATGAAAGATTTGAAACGGTGAAAGGTGAAGTTGAGATTGCACCAGGTGTCAGTGTATATGAGTCATTTGGACATTGTCCGGGACATATGACGGTTGTAGTTGAAACAGAGGAAGGACCTTACTTCTGTGTTGGAGATTCTGTATTTGTAATGGGCAACATTGACGCACCGCAGGAAATGCAGGATGAACTCCATTACGATATCTGTCCTCCTGGACGTTATGTAGATATTGTTGCAGCATGGAAAACAGTGCGAGATACCGTTCGTCGTTGTAAAGAAGCAGGAGTAGATCCTCATAAGCATCTTCTGCTTGCACATGATGTAATCCTGTCTGCAGCAGTAGAAAAGTATGAAGATTCTCATGAAAATAAGATTCCGGTAATCGGAAAGAAAGATACAGACTTTGTATTTGACGAATATAAGAAAGCAATTATTGATAAAGATGCCAAAAAGGCAGCAAAAAAAGCAGAATCAAAATATTTCAGCCAGAATTAATTGAAAATATGAATAAGGAACTGTAGTAAGATATTGTGGAGGTTGCCCAAAAAAGGATGATCTTCACAATATCTGTATAGAAAGAGAATTGGTGAAAATATGAAAACGATAGCGGTAATAGAAAGCTGTGATACGAAATATAAAGAAGCGAAATTTATCAGTGATTTCATTAAAAATGAGGGATTAAAGGCACTGGTGATTAATACGGCAACCGGACCGGCACCTTCTTATAATTATGATATTTCAAGAGAAGAGATCGCAGAAAGCTATGGAACTCCATGGCAGGAGATGGAACCGAAGTCAAAGGGCGAGAAAATTGATTTTATGAAGGAAGCAGTTGCCTCTTATGTAGTTAAGCTGTATGAAGAAGGAAAAATAGACGGGATTATTTCTGTAGGAGGTCTTCAGAATACTGTTATGGCAGCAAATGCAATGCAAAAGCTGCCCGTAGGCTTTCCTAAGGTAATGGCAACAACTGTTGCAAGCGGAACCAGAAAATTTGATCTGGTAGTTGGGGATAAGGATATTACTGTTATGCCGGCAATCTGTGATTTTACAGGTCTTAATATTGTAACCCGACAGGTTATTTCCAATGCATGTGCCTGCTGTGTGGGCATGGTAAAATGTGCAGGGCAGGTTCTGAAAAAAGGAGAAAAGCCAGTGGTAGCTGTGACTCTTATGGGAGTTACAAATACGGGAGCAGTTGCAGCAGTTGAAGAACTTGAAAAAATGGGGCTTGAAGTAATCGGTTTTCATGCAACTGGTGTTGGTGGAGCAACCATGGAGGATATGGCAGCAAATGGGCTGGTGGATGGAATTCTTGATCTGACCCTCCATGAACTTACTTCAGAATATTTTGGCGGTGGATTCTCATATGGACCAAAAGCAAAAACCCGTCTGGTTGAATCTGTGGAAAAGAAGATTCCTCTTGTAATCAGTCTGGGAGGTCTTGATTTCGTAGATTTCAGTACAAACGAACTTCCGGACAGAATGGATGAAAGAAAATATATGCTCCATAATGCAAATACAGCACATATAAAGATTCTTCCGGAGGAAGCGAAAGCATTAGGAAAGATTCTTGCAGAACGACTGAGTAAGGTCACATATCCGGTAAAATTACTGATTCCTACAAAGGGAATGAGACATAACACTTTGGAAGGTCAGGAATTATATGAGCCGGAAAGTGATTCCATTTTGATCCAGACAATCATAAACAATGTAAATGATAATGTAGAAGTGATCGTGATTCCTCATAATCTGGATACTCCGGAGTTTGGAATCAAAGCAGCTCATTATATTGTGGAAGAGATGAAAAATCAGGGGAAACTTCCAAAAGATTTTGGAGAAGAATAAACAGGAGGATGTAATCATGGATCAGAGAGCATATGAAATAGCAGAAAAACTTGTTATTGCAAGCAAAAGGGCTTATAATAGAGGAATACAGACTGGCAGTGGCGGAAATGTAAGTGCCAGAATACCAGGAACAGAAACAATGCTTGTAAAAGCAAGCGGAGGATCCCTGGGAGACTGTAGTCCAGAAGGATTTCTGATTACAGATTTTGAGGGGAATCTGATAGAAGGGACAGGGAAACCAACCAGAGAGGCATTGCTGCATGGTTATATTTATAAACTTCGTCCAGATGTCCAGGCAGTTGTACATGTACACTCTCCGTATGCAATCGGATGGTCTTCTTCCAAGAGGGATCTTCCACTTGTAACATGGCATTCAAGACTGAAAAATCCGGAGGGATTTCCTACATTGGATGTACATGCTGCAATGGTACGTCCGCAGGATGTGCCTATGGTGGAAAAAATGTTTGAAAAAACTCCAAACATTCAGGCATTTCTTCTTGCAGATCATGGCGTAGTTGCGATGGGAAAAGATCCTCTTACAGCAGAACATACAGCAGAATTAGTAGAAGAGACAGCACAGGTAGCTATTCTGGATAAAATTGTGGAGAAGCTCGGTCTGTAAATATGAAAGATAAGAGAGTATGCGATATATGAGTAATCGAGTGACGATGAATCAGGATGATTCTGTGATGCTGCAGAGAGATACTTTACCAATTCAGGTGCTGAATAAGCTGATGGATTGGATTATGGATGGGACGCTGAAGATGGGGGAAAAGCTGAACACAGAGGAGCTTGCACGTCAGCTTGGCGTCAGTCGTATGCCGATCAGAGAAGCACTGAAAAGCC
>ERZ894251.923-NODE-923-length-11877-cov-7.271020_pt1 | contig 11877 bp, 9 predicted proteins | sample MGYA00380301_ERZ894251 | MGnify/ENA primary metagenome ERZ894251 (study PRJEB32331, sample SAMN06328418) | human gut metagenome | biome: human gut microbiome; feature: stool | host: Homo sapiens | collected 2014-02-13 ... | reverse complement strand
AAAGTGTGGCTGCCGGGAGTTTTCCTGGTGTTTAAAGGATTTCATAAAAATGGAAATATTTTTTATTTCACTTCTTTTTTCGACGAAAGCTCCGGAAGCTGGCAGCAGTATGCAATTCCCAGAGGAGTGACCAGAAGCGGGTGTACAGGCCGGTAAACAGGCAGGTGCAGCCGTTTTTCAAACACCGAGGTAAATTCTGTGAACATAGAAGAGCCGCCTACCACATACACAGCCGGAACCTGGTAGCCCTTCAGGAATTTTTCTGTAATAAGCGCCATTTTTTCTACAGTAGCCTTGATAACAGGAAAAATTTCCGCTTCTTTTTCCGGCTGGGTTTTCAGAACCTCAGCTTCTTCATATGGGATCCGGTAATGGCCTGCCACAGTCATTGTCATGTGACTGCCGCCGGTTGCCTCGTCATCTGTGTAAATAACCTTTCCGTCTTTTAAAATACTGATTCCGGTTGTGCCGCCGCCTACGTCCACAACGGCTCCGTCGGTGATCTTCAGAACAGCGGAAGCCGCAGTAGGCTCATCCACAATATTCGTGACCTCAAATCCGGCGCCTTCCAGCACATAACCGATACTTTTGACGCTTCCCTCAGACACGCCCGGAGGGATGGCTGCCGCTGCATAGAGCAGTTCTGTACCAAGACGTTCTTCCAGAGTTTCCTTCAGCTTTGTCACAAGCTGTACAGATTCAAAATAATTAACGATCACTCCATCCTGAATGGCGTGGGAGGGAGCGGAAATTCCGGCAATGGGACGGTTGGCGGTGTCAACCACAGCCAGAACTGTGTTTGCAGTTCCAAGGTCCACGCCGACCTTTAATCTTCCTTTGAATTTTTTACATTCTCCTGTTTTTACAAGTTCTGCAAAATTTGACAGTGTTCTGCTTTTCAGATCCATTTGGGTACTCCGTTTCTGTTTTTGTATATGGAATATTATAGAGTAAAAGCCGGCATAAAATCAATCCTTTTTGGCAGATAAAGAAAAGGCAGAACTCCGAAACGGGCTCTGCCTTGCAGCGGTATGTATTATTTAATAATTGTACCTGTTTTTTCTTTATAGCCATCCTGTGCATGAGCCATATCTGTAATAATGGCGCGTCTGTGGGCTCCTTTTTCGATAAAGGAGATGCCTGCTTCAATCTTGGGAAGCATGGAGCCTTTTTCGAACTGATCTGCTTCCATGTATTTACGGGCATCTTCTGCAGAAATTTCTCCCAGAAGCTCTTCGTGATCGGTACCTCTGTTGAGGCTTACTTTTTCCACGCCGGTAAGAATCAGAAGAGTATCTGCGTTTAATTCCTCAGCAAGAAGTCCGCTGGCGAAATCTTTTTCGATGATTGCGCTGGCACCGTGAAGGTCAACTCCCTGTTCCAGAACAGGAATACCGCCGCCTCCGGCAGCGATCACGATCTGACCTGCCTCAGCAAGAGTACGGATTGTTTCCAGTTCAATAATTTTCTGGGGCTTCGGTGCGGCAAGAATTCTGCGGTACTGACCGTCGGCAGTTTCTGTAACAAAGTTTCCTTTTTCTTCCTCAGCTTCCGCCTCCTGAGCATTCAGAACACGGCCGATGATTTTTTCCGGCTCAGCAAAAGCATCGTCATAAGGATCAATGACAACCTGGGTCAGTACAGTGGCAACCGGTTTATAAATGCCGCGGGAAAGCAGTTCTGCGCGGATTGCATTCTGCAGGTCATATCCGATGTAGCCCTGACTCATGGCAGAGCAGACGGACATAGGCGCGAAGGTGTAATCCGGATGTGCTTTTCCGAATTCGTTCATTGCAGTGTGTATCATGCCTACCTGGGGGCCGTTGCTGTGGGAGATCACAACATTTGCGCCATCCTCTACCAGGTCTGCGATGGCTTTTGCCGCTGCTCTGGTAGCGGTTTTCTGCTCAGGCAGAGTGGTTCCCAGCGCTTTGTGTCCCAGTGCAACTACTACAGTTTTTTCGCTCATAGGGATACCTCATTTCTTTTTCGTTAATATGTTTTATTATAAAAGAACATGGCCTGAAATGCAAGAGAGGATTGCAAAAGGAAAAGCCGCCTGCAGATGCAGACGGCCCGTTTCCTTAACTTTTTGAGGGGGGAGATAGAGAGTGGTTATTCATCTATCCAAAACCTATTATATCGGAGAAATGTGTGCAAAGTGTGTACTGTTTCTAAAAGAAAACGAAAAAATATAAAGAAATATTAAATTAAATTTATAATTAGAAGTCCACATTGTATATTTTAAGAAAGCATGGTACAGTAAATCTGTCATAGTCCACAGTTCTGTGGATCCTTAATCACAGACAGCTGTTTCGGGGATATTCAGCAGCTGTTACAGTTCAGAAGTACCGTTCGGTGCAAAGTTCCATAGATGAAAATACGAAAAACAGAGAACGTAACTCAGAAAGGGGAGGTGCCATTGACAGGGGAAACTTTTAACAGGTAAAAGGAAACAGGAAGCCAGTGTTGATTTTTGCTGCAGAACAGAAAGAGGGAATATTATGAAAAAAAGAATATGGCACAAAATAAAACAGATCAGTCTGGGGATTTTACTGGCTGGATTTGTAATGACATCAGGAACACAGGAAACTCTGGCACAGCTGCCGGACAGCGCACAGGAAACTTCTGTGGAAAAGTCAGTGAAATGGGGAAAGAGTTCCGGGGAATTTCGTGTGCAAAGTGAACAGGAATCCGGAGAAGAGGAACTTTTCGGGGACGAAGCCGGAAATGATATTCAGGATGGAAATGGACAGGCAGAAGAGAACCTGCCCGGTCAGGAAACGGAAGAAGAGGATCCGTCCGGGGATGGCTTTGATAATGATGCGCAGTCCGAAACAGAACCGGAGGACCAGGTACCGGAAGCGCCTGACGGAGAAGAAAACGGGGAAGGCACAGCGCCGGAAGAGGGAGAGAACCCGGAAGAGAAGCCTGAGCAAAGCCCGGATGAAGAAACGGAAGAAAATCCGAATACAGAGCCGGGAACAGGGGAAGACACGGAAATACCGGAAGAGGAAACAGCAGACTTTGTTTTAACCGCAGAAGTAAATCCGGAAACAGCCAGGGCAGGAGAGACGCTTGTCTGTGAAATAGCAACAGAAAATACAGGGACGCTTCCTCTGGAAAATCTCAGCTTTTTCTGTGAACAGCCGGACAGCACACTGACAGCAGTTCTGGAAGATCAGCAGGGTGAGGAAATTCCCTGGGAAAATACCGGGATGCTGCTGCCGGGAGAGACGCGAATATTTTATGTCTGTATTCCTGTTCCGGAAGACAGGACAGAAGAGGTGGGCTTTGAACTGACAGCCAGGGCGTATCCTCAGAATACAGATCAGAATACAGAAAAGGAAGATCATGATCCGGGGGACTTTTCATCAGAGGAAGCTCCGCAGACAGTGCCGGATGAAATCAGTCGTACGATTACGGTAAAAACAGAAATTCAGGCGTTAAAGGCAGATTTCCAGGTGACAAAAACGGCAGACCGTACAGCAGCGGTGCCCGGCGACCGGGTACTTTTTCAGATATGTATCAGGAATACCGGGGAGAGGGTTCTTCATTCTGTGCTGACCACAGAAAAGTTCCGGACAGAGAACATTCCTGTACACTTTCTGGAAAAGGAGGGAGTGATTCTTGACAGTACAAGAACAAAGGCGCTGGTCAGTCAGCTTCCGCCCGGACAGTCAGTGAGCCTTCAGGCGGAGATTGTGATACCGGAAGATATAAAAAGCAGTAAACTGATCAATGAAGTGGAGGTAGCAACAAAAGAAACCGGGGAAAAAACAATGACCTCCAGTGCGGAAGTGCAGGTTCATAAGGCTGTTCAGCCTGAGCAGAAAGAGGAAGTACAGAACCCTGAACCACCCTCAGAAAAAAGTTATCCTGCCTCCACAAGGCCGGAGACAGGCGATGAAACAAGATTGACATTATGGTGTGTGCTTCTCCTGGGTGCATTTGGATGGGCATCCCTGAGTCTGTGTATAAAAGATAAGAAAAGGAAACATTGAAAAGCCCCCCTGTGTGTGCTATTCTATAAAAGAGTATATTCAACGGCAGAATGATGCCGGATGCTTCTTGGAGGAAGAAAAATGAAACTATCAGCATTATTGGAACGTTTAGAATACACCTGCTGTCAGGGAACTGTTGAGCAGGAAGTAAGCACAGTTGTCTATGATTCCCGTAAGGTACAGGAAAACTCTCTTTTTATCTGTATCCGCGGTGCAGTTGTGGATGGACATAAATTTGTTTCCGATGTTATTGAAAAGGGCGCGAAGGTTCTTGTGGTGGAAGAAAACGTGCAGGCACCTGAGGATGTGACGGTGATCCTTGTAAAAGATACCCGGTATGCAATGGCCTTTATTTCCGCTGCTTATTTCGGTTATCCGGCAGAGCAGCTGAAAACCATTGGAATCACAGGGACAAAGGGAAAGACCACCACTACTTATATGGTAAAGTCCATTCTGGAAAACGCAGGATATAAGGTGGGACTGATCGGAACTATTGAGGCGATCATAGGAGAAGAAGTCATTCCTGCAGCAAATACCACCCCGGAATCCTATGTGGTTCAGGAATACTTCCGCAAAATGGTGGACGCAGGCTGTGACTGTGTGGTAATGGAGGTTTCTTCTCAGGGCCTGATGCTTCACAGAACCCAGGGCTTTGTGTTTGATTACGGTATTTTTACCAATATAGAGCCTGACCATATCGGACCAAATGAGCACAGGGACTTTGAGCATTATCTTTCCTGTAAATCCATGCTTCTGAAACAGTGCAGGGTTGGAATTGTGAACAGAGACGACGAGCATTTCCGGAAGATCATTCAGGATCATACCTGCGCGCTTGAAACCTATGGATTTTCGCCGGAGGCAGACTTAAGGGCAGAGGATGCGCATATGACAGGCGGAAAAGGCAGCCTGGGCATTTCCTATCACGTAAAGGGACTTATGGATTTCCCTGTAGAGATTGATATTCCGGGAAAATTCAGTATTTACAATTCCCTTACGGCTATTGCCATCTGCCGTCATTTTAAGGTTTCCGAAGAAAACATCATCCGCGCTCTGAAGGCGGCAAAGGTAAAGGGCAGGATTGAAATGGTAAAGGTATCGGACGATTTTACGCTGATGATCGACTACGCTCATAATGCCATGGCTCTGGAAAGTCTTCTGACAACCCTCAGAGAATATCATCCTCACAGACTCGTGTGTCTGTTTGGCTGCGGAGGAAACCGGGCGAAATCACGCCGCTATGAGATGGGAGAGGTATCCGGACGTCTTGCGGATCTGACAGTCATTACTTCAGATAACCCCAGATTTGAGGATCCTCAGGAGATCATAGACGATATTAAGACCGGAATTGCAAAAACCAGTGGAAAATATGTGGAGATCTGCGACCGTAAGGAAGCAATTGCCTATGCCATCCACCATGGAGAACCGGGAGACATTATTGTACTGGCCGGAAAAGGCCATGAAGATTACCAGGAGATCAAAGGGAAAAAATATCCCATGGATGAGCGCATTCTGATCGCGGAGATCCTGGAAGAAGACAGAAAATAACTGTCTGGCGGCAAGAAAGAGAGATTGCATGATTTATGCAGATATTATTATAGACATATCCCACGAAAAGCTGGACAGAAGCTTTCAGTATATAGTTCCTGAGGAACTGGAATCAGAGATACGTGTCGGTATGGTTGCCGCAGTTCCCTTTGGAAACTGTCAGCGAAAGGGATATGTGATCGGACTTTCCCGGGAACCCAAAATATCACCGGAAAAGCTGAAGCCGGTTGGGAAGCTTCTCAGCAGTCAGGAAACAACAGAAGCCAGGCTGGTTTCCCTGGCTGCCTGGATGAGGGAGCGTTATGGCTCCACAATGGCTCAGGCTCTGAAAACCGTGCTTCCTGTAAGAGAAAAGATCCGGGCAAAGGAAAAGCGGATGATCTGTCTGAATGTGGAAAGGAAAGAGGCGGAAACGCTTGCCCAAACCCTTGAATCCGGCAGGTGTAAGGCCAGAGCAAGACTGGTCAGGGCTTTGCTGGAAGAGGGAAGCCTGGATTATACAGAAGCTGCGGCAAGGCTCAGGATAAATGCTTCTGTTCTGAAGCCTCTGACAGAAAAAGGAATTATCCGTATAGAGCAGGATGAAGTATACCGTATGTCTGTGGACGGGGATGTGATTCCAAGAGAAGAGCTGTCCGTTCTGACACCGGTACAGCAGAGAGCCTTTGAAGAAATAAAAAGGGAGTGGGACAGACCTGCTCCCCGTCCGGTTCTGATCCATGGAATTACAGGAAGCGGAAAAACTCAGGTGTATATGAAGCTGATACAGACGGTGGCGGAAAAAGGACAGCAGGTGATTGTTCTGATTCCGGAGATTGCTCTTACTTATCAGACAGTGAGAAGATTTTACGGATGGTTTGGAGAAAAAGTCTCTGTACTGAATTCCAGGCTTTCGCCCGGAGAGAGGTATGATCAGTTTAAAAGAGCCAGACGCGGGGAAATACAGATTATGGTAGGTCCCCGCTCGGCTCTTTTTACCCCGTTTTCAAATCTTGGACTTATCATCATTGATGAGGAGCATGAGCAGACCTACAAAAGTGAAAGCAGCCCGAGATATCATGCCAGAGAAACGGCAGTCCGGAGAGCTTTGATGGAAGGAGCCAGGGTTGTGCTTGGCTCAGCGACTCCTTCTCTTGAAGCATATACAAAAGCTGTTTCCGGGGAGTATGCGCTGGTAAAAATGACAGACCGGTATGAAAAACGTCCTCTTCCTGAAGTATCAATTGTAGATTTAAGGGAAGAATTAAAAGCAGGGAACCGGTCGATTTTAAGCAGAAAGCTAAAAGCGGCCATTGAGCAGAGGCTTAATGCAGGAGAACAGACCATGCTGTTTTTAAACCGGCGCGGTTACGCGGGATTTGTATCCTGCCGTTCCTGCGGGGAGGTGATGAAATGTCCTCACTGCGACGTCGCTCTGGCTGAACATAACAATGGAAAAATGATCTGTCATTACTGCGGTTATCAGAGGTCAAAAGCAGAGGTATGTCCCTCCTGCGGTTCGCCGTATATCGGAGGATTTAAGGCGGGAACTCAGCAGATAGAGGCTGTTCTTCATAAATGCTTTCCAAAAGCCGGTATTCTGCGCATGGATTACGATACCACCAGAACAAAAGGAAGCTATGAACAGATTCTTTCTTCCTTTGCGGCCCATGAGGCGGACATTCTGGTGGGAACTCAGATGATCGTCAAGGGACATGATTTTCCGGATGTGACACTGGTAGGCGCCATAGCGGCAGACCTTTCTCTGAATGCTTCTGATTATCAGTGCGCAGAAAGAACCTTTCAGCTTCTCACTCAGGCGGTGGGAAGATCCGGAAGAGGAAAAAAGCCGGGAGAGGCTGTGATACAGACCTATCATCCGGATCATTACAGCATCCAGGCTGCGGCAGAGCAGGATTATGAAAAATTTTACGAAGAGGAAATGAGCTACCGCACTCTTCTGGACTATCCTCCTGCCGCGCACATGCTGTCTGTTCTCGGATCAGGAGAGGATGAAGAGCTTCTGGGAAAAGGAATGGACTTTCTGAGAAAATTTGCGGAGAGAGTCAGTCCGGGGAAAGAGCTTCATATTATCGGACCTGCCTGGGCTTCTGTAGGAAAGGTAAACGATGTGTACAGAAAGGTCCTGTATCTGAAGCACAGTCAGGAAAGTGTTCTTCTGGACATAAAAAATAAATTTGAAAAATACATAGAGATCAATTCCGGTTTTCGGAAATTACATATACAGTATGATTACATCTGATGCGCAAAGAGAAGTCTTACGGCAGAGATACGACGATACAGAAAACTGCCGGAAGATACTCCGTGCAGGAATGATGATCTGCAAAAAGTACACAAGAGAATCACCATAGAAGGGAGAATGAATTATGGCACTTAGAAAAATAAGAACTGAAGGGGATCCGGTATTAACAAAGGTAAGCAGACCTGTAACAGAAATGACACCCAAGCTCCGCACACTGATTTTTGACATGCTGGATACCATGTATGAGGAAATGGGAGTGGGACTTGCTGCTCCTCAGGTGGGTATTCTGAAGCGCGTGGTCACTATTGACGTAGGAGACGGTCCGATGGTTCTTATTAATCCGGAGATTCTGGAAACCTCCGGAGAGCAGACCGGAGACGAAGGCTGTCTCAGCGTTCCGGGAATGGCGGGACAGGTTACACGTCCCAATTATGTAAAAGTAAAGGCTCTTAATGAAAATATGGAAGAGGTGGTCTATGAGGGAACCGAGCTTCTTGCAAGAGCCTTCTGTCACGAGATCGACCACCTGGATGGAAAAATGTACACAGAGCTTGTGGAGGGAGAACTTCACAGAACGGTTTATGATGATGACGAGGTGTAAAATATGAAAATTGTTTATATGGGAACTCCGGATTTTGCAGTGCCGCCTCTTGCCGCTCTTGTAAAAAACGGATACGAGGTTACGGCAGTTGTAACGCAGCCGGATAAGCCAAAGGGCAGAGGAAAAACTCTTCTTCCCACCCCGGTAAAGGAGGAAGCACTGAAACACGGGATTCCGGTATATCAGCCGAAAAAAGTCAGAGATCCGGAATTTATGGAAGTTTTAAAAGAACTGAACCCGGATATTATTGTTGTGGCAGCTTTTGGTCAGATCATTCCCAAGGCGATTCTGGAGCTTCCGGAATTTGGCTGCATTAATATCCATGCCTCTCTTCTTCCCAAGTACAGAGGCGCCGCGCCTATTCAGCAGGCGGTTATTGACGGGGAAAAGGAATCAGGCGTAACCATTATGCAGATGGGAACAGGAGTGGATACCGGAGATATGATATCTCAGGCAGCTGTCGCTCTGGATGAAAAGGAAACCGGAGGAAGCCTTTTTGACAAGCTGGCTGATCTGGGAGCAGACCTTCTGGTAAAAACTCTTCCTTCTGTTTTTGACAGAACAGCAGTGATGGAAAAACAGCCGGAGGAAAGTCCTACGCCATATGCTTCCATGATCACCAAGCAGATGGGACTTATGGACTTTCGTAAAAGCGCTCAGGAGCTTGAACGTCTTGTCAGGGGCATGAACCCATGGCCGAGCGCTTATACCTTTCTGAATGGGAAAACCTTTAAAATCTGGGAGGCTTCTGTAGTATCTGTGCTGAACGGAGACGGAAAACCTTTAGCAGCGCCGGGAACTGTGATCGCGGCAGATTCAGACAGAGAAGGGATTCATGTTGCCTGCGGAAAAGATATTCTGGTACTGACAGAGGTCCAGCTGGAGGGAAAGAAACGTATGGACGCAGCGTCTTTCCTCAGAGGATATCAGGTGGAGCCGGGAACAGTGCTGAGAGATCATAAGGAGTGATAAAACATGTACGGATATGGTTTTTATTATGACAGAACATATATACTTCTGATAATAGGAATGCTTCTTTCTGTGGCTGCCTCTGCAAAGCTGAAAAGTACTTTTGCAAAGTACAGAAGGGTCAGAAACGCTTCCGGGCTTACCGGGGAGCAGGCTGCAAGAAGAATCCTTCAGGCCGCCGGCATCACAGACGTACAGGTACGCGCTGTGTCTGGAAGTCTTACAGACCACTATGATCCCAGAACAAAAACAGTAAATCTTTCTCAGGATATCTTTGGTCAGTCATCACTGGCCGCAGTGGGAGTGGCTGCTCATGAGTGCGGACACGCCATTCAGCATGCCATTCACTATGCACCTCTGGAAATTCGAAGCGCCATTGTGCCTCTTGCAAATTTTGGAAGCACATTATCCTGGCCGTTGTTTTTCCTGGGGCTTATTATGAGTATCCGCCCTCTGATCACAGCGGGAATCATTCTGTTTTCTCTGGCAGTTCTGTTTCAGCTTGTAACTCTTCCGGTGGAGATCAATGCTTCCTCACGGGCTCTTCGTATGCTGGAAACTACGGGGATTCTCGGAAGAGAGGAAAATACAGGCGCGAGAAAGGTTCTGACAGCAGCGGCCCTTACTTATGTAGCGGCGCTGGCATCATCAATTCTTCAGCTTTTGAGACTGATTATTCTTGCAGGAGGACGTAGAAACGATGACTAACGGCATCAATACAAGAGAAATGATCCTGGAGATCCTTCTTCAGATCAACGAGGAGGGGGAACACAGTCATATTGCCATCCGTAATGCGTTGTCAAAATATCAGTTCCTTCCCAAGCAGGAGAGGGCCTTTGTAACAAGAGTGTGCGAGGGAACCCTGGAATACAGGATTTATATTGACTATATTATTAATTCTTTTTCCAAGATAACAGTAGATAAGATGAAACCGCCTATCCGCGAGATCCTGAGAAGCGCTGTATATCAGCTGAAATTTATGGACAGGGTGCCGGACAGCGCTGTGTGCAACGAGGCAGTAAAGCTTGCACAGAAAAAGGGCTTTTATAATCTGAAGCCTTTTGTAAACGGAGTTCTCCGTACAGTGGCAAGACAGATGGACGAGCTTGAATATCCTTCCAGGGAAAAGAACCTGGTAAGGCATCTTTCTGTAAGATATTCCATGCCGGAGCCTCTGGTGCTCCGGTGGCTGAATGTGTACGGTGAGGAAATCACAGAAAAAATGCTTGCAGATTTTCTGGAAGAAAAATCACTGACTGTACGCTGCCGTACATATCTGAATTCTGTGGAGGAAACCTGTGAAAGCCTCCGTTCTCAGGGAGTGACTGTGGAGGATGCGCCATATCTTCCCTATGCAAAAAAAATCTCGGATTTTAATCATATTCTTGCGCTGGATGCTTTTATTCAGGGAAAGATCATGGTTCAGGACGTAAGCTCCATGCTGGTTGCGGAAATTGCCAGCCCTTCAAAGGGAGATTACGTGATCGACCTCTGCGCGGCGCCGGGAGGCAAGAGCCTTCACATGGGAGATAAAATGGAAGGTTTCGGAACAGTGGATGCCCGGGATGTGAGCCAGTACAAGGTGGATCTCATTGAAGAAAACATACACCGGGCCGGGGCTATCAATGTTCAGGCAAAGGTAAAGGATGCAACGGTATTTGATGTGGATTCAGAATGTCAGGCAGATATTGTACTGGCAGATGTACCGTGTTCCGGATATGGGGTAATTGGCAAAAAGCCGGAGATTAAATACCGTTCTACTGCGCAGAAACAGGAAGAACTGGTTATTCTCCAGCGCAATATTCTGGATAAAGCCGCTGAATATGTTAAGCCGAGAGGCGTACTTATTTTCAGTACCTGTACCATTGCAAAAGAGGAAAATGAAGAAAATATGATGTGGTTCATGAACAATCACCCCTTTAAGCTGGAAAGTATTGACGAGTATATTCCGGATGAGCTGAAATCAGAGACAACTGCTCTGGGATATCTGCAGCTGCTTCCGGGCGTTCATGGAACAGATGGATTTTTTATTGCAAGATTCAGAAGGAAATAGATCAATGACAGATATTAAATCAATGACACTGACAGAACTGAAGGAGCTGATGACAGAGCTGGGAGAAAAGCCTTTCCGGGCAAAGCAGATCTACAGCTGGCTTCATGAGCATCTGGCAGCTTCTTGGGAAGAGATGACAAATCTTCCCAAAAGTCTGAAACAGAAGCTGGAGGCTTATCCCATCACTGCTCTGGAAACAGTGGACGTGCAGATTTCAAAAAACGACGGTACACGGAAATATCTGTTCCGGCTCAGTGACGGAAATATGATCGAAAGTGTACTTATGAAATATAAATATGGAAACTCTGTGTGTATTTCTTCACAGGCAGGCTGCAGAATGGGATGCAGATTCTGTGCATCTACCATCGGCGGACTTGCCAGAAACCTCCTGCCATCTGAAATGCTGGATCAGATTTACCGGATACAGGCATCCATAGGGGAGAGAGTTTCCAATGTTGTAGTC
>ERZ894251.916-NODE-916-length-12007-cov-7.011044_pt1 | contig 12007 bp, 4 predicted proteins | sample MGYA00380301_ERZ894251 | MGnify/ENA primary metagenome ERZ894251 (study PRJEB32331, sample SAMN06328418) | human gut metagenome | biome: human gut microbiome; feature: stool | host: Homo sapiens | collected 2014-02-13 ... | reverse complement strand
AATTAGGACTGTGGCAGATGTTATTTTTTACATCGTTACAGTCCTAATTTTTTTATTTTAAATTTTTATAGCAAAGGGAGAGTATTGTGGTATGGGACAAAATCAAAAATTGCTGAGTATAGCGCTTATTATAGCTATATTAGCGGGAATGGTAAATTTCGTATATGTGTTTGCCGAGAATGAAGGACAAGCAGAAAGCGGCTCACAAGCGTCAACAGGTGGATTTGAAATCAGCGTTAATGAATCTAAAGATTTTGATGAAAATGCAGATATTGAAGATTTTGATAATTTAGGGGAAAAACCGACAGAAGCTCCGACAGAAAATACTAGTAAAGATTTTTCAACTGAGGATATTCAACCATCGGCGGTTCCTTCTCCAAAAGTATCAGAAGTTACAGAGCAAGATGAAACTTTAATAACTAATAACATTCAAGAATCCAACCAAAATGAACAGGGGTCTGCGCTGGTGCTTAATTCTGTTGCTCAGTATTCTGTAGTGAGCGGTTTAAACCACAGTTTGCGTATAAGCGACGGAAAGGTTCAGGCATATGGTGACAACACCTGCGGACAGCTTGGAACCGGGAATAATGAGCCGACAAATGATTTTGTTGATGTGACGGCTGCTTGGGGAGATAAAACTGTTGCACAGGTTGAAACAAGGGGAAATACTTCATATGCGCTGACTTCTGACGGATATTTATATGCCTGGGGAGACAATTCAAAAGGACAATTTGGAAACGGGACAAATGTAAGCAGTAATCTGCCTGTTCTTGCAGCCGTTGGAATGGAAGGCAGCATTAAAAAGGTTTCTGCAGGGCTTGAACATGCTGTTATTGAAAACAGCGAGAATGGCACAAAAATATATGCGTTTGGGGATAATAGTTACGGTCAGCTTGGCTTCGGAACTAACAGTTCTAATTCTTTAGTACCAATACTTGTTACAGATTTTTCAGAACTATCTGAAGCGGGAGATTACCAGACATACTACAGCGGTACAGACAGTGAGATAATCGGCTGCGGAAAAAATGATAAAGGTCAGCTTGGAAGTTCAGTGGACGCAGAGGGAAATATGATTTGCTTTACCAAAATTTCAGCGGGTAAAGACCATGTTGTTGGAATAGGAATAAATGGAAAGATGTATGTTTGGGGTGACAACAGTTTGGGTCAGCTTGGCGTTAATCTGCAGAGCGGCGGAACATATTCCCAATATCCAATTAATACCGGGACAGATGTAACGGATGTTGAAGCCGGAAATAATATGACGCTGTATATCTCAAACGGTAAAGTGTATTTGGGCGGAACAAATGATATTGGAGTTCAAATGTGGTCAAAAGAAATAAATTTGCCTGCTGACTGTGCTTCAATTGCTTTAGGAAGCAATAGCTATGCGTATCAAAGTGACGGAACTTTTTGGCACTGGGGATATATGAGTGAATATAAAGTTGGCACCGGAGACAGTGTAAATCCAATAATGAGTGAGTATAAATACGATATTGTGGATATTGACTCATACAGGGCGCAAACCTTAGCTATAGATACGGCAGGGAACATAGTCGCATGGGGTGAGGGGTATTATCCTGATGAAACCGGAAGTATGAGTAAAGTTTCGTATCCTTTTAATATTGATGAAAAATGTGAAATCAAAAATGCGGTAAGTGTTTCCAGAGGAAAAAATCATAATCTAGTGCTTGATGAAAACGGAGACGTTTGGTGTTGGGGAAGCAACTCAAATTATCCTATGGGTTCACTTGACGGAAAAGTTAAGATAATAAAAAAATTGCCTGGTATTTCTGATGTTAAACAGATTAAAGGCGGCACAGAGTTCAGTCTGTTTATTAAGAATGATGGAACGTTATGGGGCGTTGGCAAAAATGATAAAGGTCAGTTGGGTATATCTCCGGAGGAACTTAATAATACTGATATTCCAATACAAATCACGGATAAAGCCGACTTTAAGTATGTGACCGCATGTGAAAATTCTGTAATCGCTATTGCGGATGATGGCGTGTATTCTTGGGGCGGCAATTCTAAGGGTCAGTTGGGAGACGGTACATTCTCGGATAACCCGTCGCCGAAAAAACTGAACATTAGTCTTGAAGATGGTGAATACATAAAGGATGTAAAAACAGGACCGCAGCATTGTATTGCTTTAACAAGTATGGGCAATGTATACGCCTGGGGCAATAACGGCGTAGGGCAGTTGGGAATAGGAAACAAAGATAATAAATCAACTGCAGTAAAGGTTAATTTGTCAGATGTAAAATATGTAAATGCAGGGTTTTATCAGAGCTACGCAATAAAGTCGGACGGAACTGTTTGGGGCTGGGGAAGCGGAGCAAATCATCAGCTTGGTACTGTGTCCGTTGGTACATGCAGGGTTCCGACACAAATTACAAGTTTGAATGGTTTAAATATTGAGAAGATTGTCGGTTCTGACGGATTTACAATTGCGGTTGATAAGTATGGAAGGATGTACTCGTTTGGCTCAAATGCAGTTGGGGGATTGGGTGTATATTCACAGACACCTGAAATAGTTGCTGAGGATTATTATGCTGAAGATTTGAGAGAGCTAAATAAATATATGAAAGATATTCCGCAGAACCTGACTGAAAACATACAGCTGCCGGTCATGATGCAGAATGGAATGCAAGTATCATGGACAAGCAGCAATGCTTATTATCTTTCAGAACAGGGAATCGTGCGTAGACCAAACAGTTATGCAAAAGATGAAGCGGTAACGCTTACTGCTCTTGTTTCTTGCGGAGAAAAAACAAGAAAGCTGAACTATGACTTTTGTGTTTTAAAAAAGGAGGAGGGACAGCCGGGAGATAAAACGTTGAAAACTCAGACCTTAAATATTGAAAAAGGAAAAAAATACATAATTAATATCACCGCTAAAAATGTTACTCAAATAAGCGGAACTGAGTTTGAGTTTGAGTATGATGGAAGTCGTTTTGAAATGGTGGATGCAATATCACGATCGAAAACATTCGAAACGCTTAGCGGAGCTGTATATGGTGATATAAAAATCACGTATGCCGGACCGGGAATCATAAAATTTGAGACAACAAAACAAATACCGGCCGGCAGGCAGTTCACAGGATTTGTAAACGGAATAGTCTTAAAAGCCAAAGAAACCTGCGAAACTGTTTGTTCATTGTTATATTAGGAGGGGCGGAGTATGAAAAAGAAAATTATTATTTTAGGAATATGTTTAGTTCTTGCAGCGGGGACTGTTGCAGCAGTGGCAAGCGGTGCGTATAATAATCAAAATATAGATATAAAATCAGCATTGTCAAAAGTATTTTCATCTGAGAAATCTGAAAAAAGTTTAGTTCAGAAAGACAGTGTGCAGACAGATTCAATATCTTTAAATGATGATCAAAATAAATCTGTTATAAGTACGGATTTATCAGATAAGGCCATCGCACTATACCCATCCAACTTTTATTCCATGGTTGAGATATTGAAATCAAATATTTCAGATACTGCAAGTATAGCTGATATTTTGGCATCTTATTTATATTTAAGAGATATTTATGGTCTTAATAATGAACAGCTTGAGTATATAGCCGGTCTTATTATCAATGGAGCCAACCCAAACAGTATATTAGACATAGCATACTTTTGGGCTGACACTTGTGAAGATATAACCATAATTGAGCAGATATATAATAAAAAAGGTGATTATGAAGGCGGACGTTTTTGGATTGAGAATGCTTATAATAATATCACAAAAAATGTTCATGGGGTTTTAGAATCTGAGGAAATAAATAATTATCTTTCTTTGGGAGTAACTGTTTCAGATATACAGAACGCAAATATTTTGAGCCGCAAAGGAGTTTATTCAATTAAGCAAATTTTAGACAGAATTGCCGGCGGAGATACAATGATAAACATTATAAACGAAGTATATGGCACAAGTATAAGTCAGCCGGTCAATTTGTTTGGAATAAGTGAAAATGAAAAATCTGACGAGAGTATATTGAACAGCAAAGAGCTTGCGGCGCTTGAGAATAAACAGATTGAGGAATCTGCTTCAGAGATTTTATCCGATGAGAAAACAGCTGAAAGACTGGTGGAAAAAAGAAATGAAAAAAATGCGGAACTGGTAAAACAGCTGATAAATGAGGGAATATTAGAAGGGAGAATAGATAAAGATTTGGGGGTTGTGTTTGATGAATAAGATAAAATGCAGATTAATAATATGTATAGTGTCAATATTAGTAAGTATGATAGGAATCACATGTTATGCGTCAACATCAGATGAGTTGTATGAACAATCGTTAACCCAAAACTTGATAGAGCAGTACGGAGCGGATTATGAAACTCCATTTATAGCTCCCGGCGGCAACGTGTCGCTGAGTGACGGAAATGTTAATATAAATGAGGTGGATATGAGTCTGCCAGGAAGAAATGGTATGGATGTTAATATTAGGCGTACTCATTATGTAAACGGAGGACCTGTCAGTTACAGCGGAACAAGAGTATTTGCCAGAGGGGGAAGCGTTCAAACAAGTCCGATGTATGTGTTTACATATGTTTTAAACGGTAATTCAAAGACAATATATGTAGCGTTTGATAAAGAGGAGGATTTGGTAGACAGTTTTTATGCCGAGTCTTCAAAATTAAATACAATTGAGACTGACGCCATAGGTAAAAAATATTATAAATACTCAACTATAAAGGATACATCCGGAGTATTGTTCACTAGAGATAAAAGTAAGGCTGCAGTAAAAATGAGCGAAGTACCTAATGAGTTTTATACAACCACAGTGCATGCTACCGATATTGAAATAGGTTATGGCTGGTATGTGTCAATGCCTCAGTTGACTTTGGTAAACAAGTCAGAACAAGCCTCTGATATGAAATATAAGTATTTATTTAAAGATGAAAACGGTCAGACAATGAATTTTTCATATTTGAAAGAAGAATCGAAAGATTCAGGCTGGATATATAAACCGGGAAGCTGTAAAGTTTCAGATTCAGACAGCCAATATACAGCTCAGGTATATGATGAACTTCAGACGCATAGTTTAGGATTTAACTATGATATAACAATAACAGACGGTGAGGGGAAGACATATTATTACGAACAAACCTTGAAAACATACTTTTTGCCTGCCGCAATTATCGATAGGTACGGCAATGCCGTCCGTTATACTTCCAACGCTGACGGAAGCGTGACGATAGTTGATACTTATGGCAGAAATATACACGTGTCGCAGGCAGGTATAACTGTCTCAAATGGGAACTTTACTAAGAGCGTAGAATACAGCCTCTCAAGGGTAAACAGTGACAGAGACCCATACGGTCTGCTGGATTGTTATTCGAAATATATTTTAAATGTTAAGAAGTATAATGGCGTTTCTTATGAGACTACAGAATACGTATCGCATAAGAGTACAATGCTTTTTGTCAGGAGCGGTGAAGTAAGTTATTATGATAAAATTGAGAAGGTTACATTTCCGACAAATGCTTCGGTAGAGTATGAATACGAAACTGTTCCAACAGTTAAAAAGTTTGCTTCCAGTATTGGGGCGAATGTGGTTTCGCATTGTGATTATCATATAAATAAAGAAAAAGTATATGAAGACGGCAGTGAAAAATATGAAAGAACATATTCGTTTGAACAAGCTTCCCAGAAAAGTTATGTAGATAATAAAGAACGCAGTGTTACAGTTGAGGACACATATGACGACGGAAGTAAAAAAAGTATGACTTATAGTTATGATTATGCCGGCAGACTGTTTGAGAAAAGCGGACAAATTGAAGGCAAAAAATATACGGAAGAATATAAGTATTCCTATACTTCTCAGAATCTTTTATCATCAATTCCGGAAGAAAATATGCTGAAATGCAGAAAGGCATATTTGAAGAGCACAATAACTACCTATGACAATAACATGGTAAATATAGCTTATAATGAGTATAACAGCAGAAATCTTCCTACGTATACTATGAACGGAGAGTTAGAGTCATTATATACATATGATAATAATTATGGTATATTATTATCAAAGGAATATCAAAAAGACAGCAATACTAAAATGAAAGTAAGTAATACCATAACCGCGGACGGAAAAAGTATCTTAAAGTCAGAAGTTTTTGAAAACGGCTCTCAAAAGACAGTTACTTCATATACATATAATAGCGATGGTACCATAGCAAGCCAAACTGTCACACCTACAGTAGGAGAACCGCTTACTACAGAGTTTGGCTATACATATAATCCTGACGGCTCATTCAGCATAACGACAACCGTTAATAACGTTAAAGATAATGACGGCAGCAGTAAGTCGGTGACAACAGTGCAGAATTATGACTGGCTGGGCAACTTAACATCGTCTGTTGACGCTATGGGGAATACAACTGTATATTGGTATGATAACTTAGGAAGGGTGATCAGACAAATAAATCCTGATGAAACAAACAAAAAAATAGACTATAACGTTTCTGACAACAGTGTTACGGTTACTGATGAAAACGGATATGTAACAACAAAAGACTATTCTCCGCTTGGCTATATGGATAAGATTTATTTTGATAATGATTTAAACAAGCTGGCTGCAGAATATAAATACGATAACCACGGCAGAAAAGTAAGCGAAACAGCATATCAGGATATCGGAGGAAAGGCTGTAAAGGAAAATTATACTTATGACCAGTTCGACAGAATAAAGACTCAAACCAGCAAAGAGGATGATACAGTTTTAGATAAAATCAACTATCAATATAGTTATGGAGAGGGATACCAAAGTTTGGGTGAGGGAATTAATATAGTAAACGTTCCTTCAAATGCTAAAAAGCTAACAGTTTTATTCTACAGCAAATCATCGAGGAACTATGATGCAGCTGTTCAGGACGACAACAGCGTATATTTTACTGAAAAAATGACGTATGGAAAGACAAAAGGAACCGTTGTTGATGTGACAGGCTTGTCCCAAATAAGAATTTCAGCAGGGTATAGCGGAGCATACTATAAATTTCTGACCGATGAAGAGACTGCTCAGAATATAAACCTGCTGGGCGGAGCAAGCCAAACGGTTACAGCGACATATACAGGGGATGAGACATATGTGAAACCGACAGTTGAAACTGTATTGGACGGATTTGGAAATAAAGTGTCAGAGACTTACTATAAGCACGGAACCGATACAGTGCTGAACAAAAACACATATAAGTACGACTATGCCGGGAATGTGACGGAGACTCTTGGCGGACGAACTTATATGGAGAATTTGGGAAGCTATACAAGCAAAGCTGAATATAATTATATGGGTAAGCCCACTAAAGTATATCAGACGGACGGTAGTTATGTAACCGCTGAGTATGATGATTACGGAAATGCTCTGACAAGCACAGACTATGAAGGCAATACAACAACGGTATGTTATGATATACTGGGAAGAGCAATAGCCTGCGAAGCGCCGTTTGATGAAACGACAACCACAAAAAGTCTGACATATTATGACGCAAACGGAAACGTGATAAAAACAAAGCAGCAGGTGACAGCTTCAAGCTATACTGAGACAGAAAACGAGTATGATAACCGCAACAGGCTGGTATCGGTGAGGATAAACGATGGTGAGCGGGACATATATACGCAGTATGCGTATGACGGAGCAGGGAATGTGGTAAAAATGGTAACCGGTCAGACAAGCAAGATAGAAGATTTGTATGGAACCCTGCCGGAAGAAGCAACGTATCAAACCTATGAGTATGACAGATTTGGAAATGTGACAAAAGCCACAGACGCGCTGGGACAGGACGTGATAAGTGAATATAACCTGATGGGACTGCCAACCAAACAAACGGACAAAAACGGAAATGAAACAGTAAATACGTATAATGCGTATGGAAGCGTTTTGACGAGCAAGGTGACAGGAGATGAAGATATAATCAATGCATACAGCAAGAATAATCTTCTGATATCAACCAAACAAGGAAAGGAAGAGATAAAATACACCTATGACGACTATGGCTATATGAAAACAGAAAGCCAAGGGAATATTCAGAATACATATAGTTATGACGTAAACGGAAACAGGAAAAATTATACACAAAAAGCAGGAACAAACACAATACTGACAGGGTCATATACATATGACATATTGGACAGACTGATAGAAGTAGATTACGGAACAGTAAGCGCAGGGTATATGTATAATGCAAATGGAAGACTGACAAAGGAGACAAGGTGGAATATAACAAGCGAGTATACATATAACAAAGCCGGATTGGTGACAGAGATGAAAAATAGTTCAGGTCAGAGCTATACATACAGCTATAACTTGGCAGGAAATCAAACTGTAAAAGCGTCGGGACAGGAGATAACAAACTATGGATATGATGGAATAGGACAGCTGATAACTGAAAATGTAGTTTCGCCCAAAGAAGATGAATGGGATTATAATAATACATATTATCAGTATGACACGAGAGGAAACAGGATATTAAAGTCAAACAGCGATGTGTACGAGGAAGCGTCGGAGATAGAATATAAATATGATAAGAACAATAGGCTGAAAGAGGAAAGGGAGACGAATCCAATAAACAGCATGTATGAGAAGATAACATCATACGAATATGACAACAACGGAAACCTATTGTTTAAAGGAATAGAAGAGTATGACGGAATAATAGAAGGAGAGGAAAGAGAAATAGAGCTGGGAAAAGGATATTTTGGAAATGAGGAATATGTAAGGTATTATAGCTATAACGGAAGAAACCAGCTGATAGGAATGAAAAGCGACAAGACGGAAGCAATATATAAATATGACCCGACAGGAAGGAGAGAGAGCAAAACAGTAAACGGAAAGACAACGACCCACCGCTGGGATGGAAGCAATATAGTGAGCGAAGCTGGAGAGAATCCAACGGTATACTATATGGGAATAAACCTGATAGCGCAGAAAGATAATGCGGGAATAAGTTATTATCAGTATAATGCACACGGAGACATAACAGGTTTAGAAAACACAAAAACAAAGATGCTGACGAGATACGAGTATGACGCGTTTGGAGGCTCAAAGGAAGTAACGGGAACAGTATACGGATATAATGGACAGTATACAGACAAAGAGACAGGATTGATATACTTGAGGAACCGTTACTATGACCCGGAAACAGGAAGATTCACACAAGAAGACCCGGTAATGGACGGACAGAACTGGTACTCATACTGCGGTAATAATCCTGTAAACTTTGTTGACCCAAGCGGGCTGGTAAATGTTGAGGATGAAGATCCTATACAGGATTATTGTTCAAATCAAGGTCAAGTTGTTGGACAGGAAAGAATAAATATTAATAGCGCAATTCATGCTTATCAAGATGGAGTTTTGTCCTATGAGGATATGTTAAAAAATGTTGTACTCAATGGTGGAACTATAAAGGAAGAAAAGAAACTTAATGCTATTAGTGTGGTAAGAAATGGTAACAACATAAATATTACGGCAAACGTGACAATTGAAGGTGAATTGGCAGATGAAGAAATTGGTGATACAGGTAAAAAATATTCTGAGGTTGCTATATCGGGTATAAATGAGGCTTGGAGTGGCAAAATGGGCAATCTAAGCATTTATACAAAAGTGGTAGTTGCAGATAATTCAATTTACAAAACCATTAAAATTACAATTACGGAATCTATTCAAACTTCTGTGACTGATGTTAATACAGGTGATATTACTTTAAATTGTACTAAACCGACGAGAATTGTTGATAATGATTTTACGGAAGAGGAAATTCAAATCCAATATGATTATGCAGTAACAAATTGTATAAGAAACTTAAAAAATGTAGCGGCTCATGAATTTGGTCATGGTGGTTTTAAATTATATGATATTTATTTTGACAGTAAACCTTTCAATAAAGGGAAACCTATAAAAAATACTGGGAGTATTATGTCGAATGGAAGTTTTGCACAACCAGTGGATTTTGCTATGATGTTATATAACTATAAAAATAATGGTTTTAATAATTGGCTTGCATATTCGGATCATGAAGATATATTAAATAAATACGCTCCTGGCTGGGAGTATATAGAATAGAAAGATTGGGTGATGAAAATGAAATTATTAAAAAAAATACTTATTATTCTTATACCGTTATGTTTGTTCGTAAATATGGTAGTTTTTTCAAACATTGAAAATGATTATAATGAACATAATGAAACATTTGCAAATAAAATTGATAGCGAATATCATGTAATTAAACTTAAAGATGCCATAAAATATGATGATTGCATTTTAGATGCTCGAGCTGTAAATATTTATTATGCAGATGAAAATGGAATATGGATAGATTTTTACGGAATAGACGATAATGAAAACTCTGTTGATAAATGGAATATGGCGTTAGTCGGATATGATGGTTCAATAAGGTATTATAATAAAAATGATGATTTATTGAATGGTTTGTTTTATGATGGTATAGCAAGGGTAAAGATAGATGATAAATATGGATATATAAACGAGTCATATAATTGGGTTGTTCCACCAATATACAACTTTGCTACAATTTTTAAAGATGGTATGGGGTTTGCTAGCAAAGAGAATAATTATGGAGAGATAGAAAATTTCTTTTTTGATAATACAGGTAATGTTATTTTTAGTACAAAAGGTGATTTTGTAAAATATCATTCAAGTATAGCAACAGAATATGATAAAGAAGAAAATTATGAGGTATTTTCAAATGGTTATGCAGAATACAATCTAAATGGTAAAAAATATATAATTGATAAGGATTTGGTTCCTTGTCAAAAGAACAAGATAGAACTGCCTGACAGCGGAGAATTAATAGGATATGATTCAAAATCATCAATAAAAGTTTATACCTTTTTATCAAACCAAAACGATAAATTTGACAAAATAAATGCATATATGTATGGAAGGGATAATGAACTTAAATATACTAATACTTTCATAATTGAACATGGAACGTATTATAAAAATTTTAGAATATTGGATAGTGGTATGGTTTTATTCGACGGGTATTTAAACGAAAATCAGAACAATACTGGATTTATAGAACTAGTTTCTCCAGATGGGCAGGTTATTGGTAGTAAAGAGTTAAAACAATATATACAAGGTAATAATTTGTATGACAAATGTTTTAGTTATGGTGAGAATTTACTTAGACTTGAAAATGTTTTTTATAATAGGAATTTAACCGAAATTGGAGAGATATTGTTATATGAAAATAGTACAGACGATGAAAGTACTGTATCTGAATTTATTGGTGGTAATAATAACATTGTATGTTGTTTTACTGGTCATACAAAATTAAAGCAAAATAATACAGTATATTATGTTGGAGAATTAAATACTATATTTGTTCTTAACCATAAAACTGTAAAGTTAAACAATTCTCCTAAATTTGTAAATCAGGATAAAATACCTCAATATGAAAATAGCAATGAAATAAAAATATATTTAAATAATGAACAACTCAAATTTGATATAACACCAATAACAGAAAAAGACAGAACATTAGTGCCGATGAGAGCAATATTTGAAGCGTTGGGAGCAGAAGTAGAATGGGAAAATGAAACTCGAACAGCAACAGCAACAAAGAATGGAATAACAGTGTCGGTGACAATTGACAGTAATAAAATGCAGAAAAATGGAGAAGACATAGAACTGGATGTACCTGCAAGATTAGTAGGAGACAGCAGGACATTGGTGCCATTGAGAGCAATATCAGAAGCATTCGGCTGTCAGGTGGAATGGGACGAAGAATTGCAAAGGGTAGATATTTATTCAAACTAAAATTGTTGTGGAGGGCGTATTGATTTACGCCCTCCGGTAACTCCAAAAAGTTGGACAAGAGTACGTATAAAAAATTGAAACGAAGTAAAAACATCAGAAAGTTTTTGAATATATAAAGAAATAACTATTTAAAATAAAATTCATCAAACACTTTAATTTTAAATGGCTAAAAATTTATATAGCTCTGTTTTAGTTTTTTATGTTTATTTAGTTTAAAGTACTGTATACTATTGATATCC
>ERZ894251.905-NODE-905-length-12153-cov-6.253265_pt1 | contig 12153 bp, 8 predicted proteins | sample MGYA00380301_ERZ894251 | MGnify/ENA primary metagenome ERZ894251 (study PRJEB32331, sample SAMN06328418) | human gut metagenome | biome: human gut microbiome; feature: stool | host: Homo sapiens | collected 2014-02-13 ... | reverse complement strand
TTTGGTTATAAGTTACACGCTCTCTGTGGGTTAAGTGGAGTTATCCATTCCTATGATCTGTCAAAGGCAAGTGTGGCTGACCTCCATTATATGAAGGATGTAAAACATACTTATCACGACTGTAGCATCTATGGTGACAAAGGGTATATTGGAGCTGACGTACAGCTTGACTTGTTCGAAACCGCACACATAAGACTGGAGTGTCCGTATCGGCTCAACCAAAAGGATTGGAAACCGACATTCATTCCGTTTGCAAAGGCAAGAAAGAGGATTGAGACAATATTCTCACAACTTACAGACCAGTTCTTGGTCATCAGGAACTACGCGAAAATAACGAATGGTTTGTTTGCCAGAATCATTGGCAAAATTAGTGCACTTACCATTCTGCAATACGTAAACTTCATTAACGACAAGCCCATTGGCAGAATTAAGTATGCACTAAATTAATTCCGCCAACAGGTAAGGCAAGCAATTTTACGAAAGTGAAATCTGCCCGTATCCAGATGCGCCAGCTCGATTGGAATCGTATCGATACGGAAAGACAGTTGAATATGCAGATTGTCAGTTGTCGCAATAATATGAGTGCCAGCACAGAGCAGGTAGTCAGCAACAAGGAAAATGTGATGCAGGCAAAGAAAGCGGTAGTGATTGCCGAAAAACGTTATGATGTAGGTAAGGGCACAGTGCTCGAACTGAACAGTTCCCAAGTGTCACTGACACAGGCGCAACTCACCTACAATCAGTCCATATACGATTACCTGGTTGCTAAGGCAGACCTCGATCAGGTTCTGGGAAAAGAATAAAGATAGACAACTAAAAAATTACAAGTAAGGAATATGAAAAGAAGTATCCAATTGGTAGCCCTGCTGTTAACTGTGTTTATGGGCTCATGTACAGGTGGAAAAGACAAAGCGGCTGCGGAACATGTGGACGCGAAGCCCATTGTGAAGCTGGCAGACGTAAAAGCCCGTCCCGTAGATCAAATACAAGATTACACAGCAACGGTGGAAGCCGAAGTAAAGAATAATATTGCGCCTTCGTCTCCCGTACGTATCGATCAGATTTTCGTAGAAGTGGGCGACCGCGTATCCAAAGGCCAGAAACTTGTGCAGATGGATGCAGCCAACCTGAAACAGACGAAGCTGCAACTAGATAATCAGGAAATAGAATTCAACCGTATCGACGAATTATATAAAGTGGGCGGTGCGTCCAAATCAGAGTGGGATGCTTCGAAGATGCAACTCGATGTGAAGAGAACCGCTTATAAGAATCTGCTGGAGAATACCTCTTTGCAAAGCCCTATCAATGGTGTAGTCACTGCGCGCAACTATGATAATGGCGATATGTACAGCGGTGGAGAACCCGTACTTGTAGTAGAACAGATCACTCCGGTGAAACTCCTGATTAACGTGTCCGAAACCTACTTCACGAAAGTGAAAAAAGGTACTCCTGTCGACGTGAAACTCGATGTATATGGCGATGAAGTATTTACAGGAACCATCAATCTGATTTACCCTACCATAGATGCCACTACCCGTACATTCCAGGTAGAGATCAGACTGGATAATAAAGACCAGCGTGTGCGTCCGGGAATGTTTGCCCGTGCGACATTGAACTTCGGTACAGCAGAAAACGTCGTTGTTCCCGATTTGGCAATCGTTAAGCAGGCAGGTTCCGGCGACCGTTATGTATTCGTTTATAAAGACGGTAAAGTATCTTATAATAAGGTTGAACTGGGTAGACGCATGGGTACGGAGTACGAGTTGAAATCCGGTGTGCCCGATAACTCACAGGTTGTAGTTGCCGGACAGTCACGTTTGGTGAACGGTATGGAAGTAGAGGTGGAAGCCTCTTCCCAGCCTTCTTCCAAATAAGAGGTGTTCAGTACCTTTCGCCCGATGCTTTTATTAATTAACCTGATTTCAAAACGATCTTCCGGCTCCCTCTTTTGGGGAGAGGAGCAGGGAGAGGCTTTTAAATAAAATAACATGAGTTTATACGAAGGTGCGGTTAAGAAACCGATTATGACCTCCCTCTGCTTCCTGGCAGTGGTGATTTTTGGTCTTTTCTCTTTGTCCAAGTTACCTATCGACTTGTATCCGGACATTGACACGAATACAATCATGGTAATGACCGCTTATCCCGGAGCAAGTGCTTCGGATATAGAAAATAATGTGACTCGCCCGCTCGAAAATACGTTGAACGCGGTGAGTAACCTGAAACATATTACCTCCCGTTCTTCCGAGAATATGTCATTGATTACATTGGAGTTCGAGTTTGGTAACGATATTGACGTTCTGACCAATGATGTGCGTGATAAACTCGACATGGTAAGTTCGCAGCTTCCCGATGATGTCGAGAATCCGATCATTTTCAAATTTAGTACGGACATGATTCCTATCGTGCTGCTTTCCGTACAGGCCAATGAAAGTCAGTCAGCGCTTTATAAGATATTGGACGACCGTGTGGTAAATCCGCTGGCACGTATTCCGGGAGTCGGAACCGTCTCCATCAGTGGTGCACCGCAACGTGAGATTCAGGTATATTGCGACCCCAACAAACTGGAAGCCTATCACCTGACTATTGAAACAATCAGCTCCATTATCGGAGCCGAGAATAAGAACATTCCCGGTGGTAACTTCGATATTGGTAGCGAAACCTATGCACTGCGTGTAGAAGGTGAGTTTGATGATTCCCGTCAGTTGGCAGATGTAGTGGTGGGTACACACAATGGGGCGAATGTCTTTTTGCGTGATGTAGCCCGAATCGTCGATACTGTGGAAGAACGTGCACAGGAAACCTATAACAATGGTGTGCAAGGTGCGATGATTGTTGTTCAGAAACAGTCGGGAGCTAATTCGGTAGAAATCTCCAAGAAAGTGGCCGACGCGCTGCCGAGGCTTCAAAAGAACCTGCCGAGCGACGTGAAGATTGGTGTCATTGTCGATACCTCCGACAACATTTTGAACACCATCGACAGTTTGACGGAAACCGTTGTTTATGCCTTGCTCTTCGTTGTCATCGTCGTGTTCCTTTTCCTGGGACGTTGGCGTGCAACATTGATTATCTGTATCACCATTCCGCTTTCGTTGATTGCCTCGTTCATTTACCTGGCTGTTAGTGGAAATACGATTAATATCATCTCGCTTTCGTCGCTTTCTATCGCTATCGGTATGGTGGTGGATGATGCGATTGTGGTGGTGGAAGGTGTGGAACATATCATGGAAACGGAGCACCTAAGTCCTTATGAAGCTACGAAAAAAGCGATGAACGGACTTGCCAGTGCTTTGATTGCCACTTCGCTGGTATTGGCGGCTGTGTTCGTCCCGGTTAGCTTTTTAAGTGGGATTACAGGACAGTTGTATCGCCAGTTTACGGTGACAATTGTAGTGTCCGTACTTATTTCTACGGTAGTGGCTCTGACATTGAGTCCGGTGATGTGTTCGCTGATTCTGAAACCGGATAGCGGGAAGAAAAAGAATATCGTTTTCCGGAAGATTAATGAATGGCTGGGTATCGGTAGTAATAAGTATGTAGCTGCCGTAACTCGTACAATCAAGCATCCTCGTCGAGTTTTGAGTGCTTTTGGTATGGTGTTGATTGCTATCATGTTGATTCATCGCATTATTCCGACCAGTTTCTTACCTGTGGAAGATCAGGGATATTTCAAGATTGAATTGGAACTGCCGGAAGGGGCTACTCTGGAACGTACCCGTATCGTGACAGAGCGTGCCATTGCTTATCTGGAAAAGAACCCGTACATTGAGTATATACAGAATGTAACGGGAAGTAGTCCTCGTGTCGGAAGTAACCAGGGACGTGCAGAACTGACGGTGATCCTGAAACCTTGGGAGGAACGGAAGAGTACCACTATTGAGAAGATCATGCATACGGTAGAGAAACATCTTGAGGAATATCCGGAATGTAAAGTCTATCTGTCCACCCCTCCGGTGATTCCGGGACTGGGTAGTTCGGGAGGTTTTGAAATGCAGCTGGAAGCTCGCGGAGAAGCCACTTTTGATAATTTGGTAGACGCAGCAGATACATTAATGTACTATGCATCCAAACGTAAAGAGCTGGCCGGCTTATCATCTTCTTTGCAGTCGGAAATCCCACAACTCTATTTTGATGTGGATCGAGACAAAGTGAAGATGCTGGGTGTGCCTTTGGCTGATGTGTTTTCTACCATGAAGGCTTATACCGGTTCGGTGTATGTGAACGACTTTAATATGTTCAACCGTATATATAAGGTTTATATTCAGGCGGAAGCTCCTTACCGGGAACATAAAGACAATATTAATTTATTTTTCGTAAAAGCCTCCAATGGAGCGATGGTACCGTTGACTTCTCTGGGAAATGCATCATATACCACAGGACCGGGAAGTATCAAACGTTTCAATATGTTTACTACGGCCGTTATTCGTGGAGCAGCTGCGCAAGGATATAGTTCCGGACAGGCGATGGAGATCATGGAACAGATTGCCCGCGATCATCTTCCCGATAATATCGGACTGGAATGGAGCGGCCTTTCCTATCAGGAGAAGCAGGCGGGAGGTCAGACAGGTATGGTGATGGCACTGGTATTCTTGTTCGTTTTCCTTTTCCTTGCCGCACAATACGAAAGTTGGACAGTGCCTATTGCCGTATTGCTTTCTTTACCTGTGGCTGCTTTGGGAGCCTATTTGGGAGTATGGGTTTGCGGATTGGAAAACGATGTCTATTTCCAGATTGGCTTGGTTATGTTGGTCGGACTTGCCGCTAAGAATGCAATTTTGATTGTAGAGTTCGCAAAGGTGCAGGTAGATAAAGGTGAAGACTTGGTGCAATCGGCCATATACGCAGCCAAATTGCGTTTCCGTCCGATTCTGATGACCTCTCTTGCCTTTGTGCTCGGTATGCTTCCGATGGTACTGGCAAGTGGTCCGGGTTCGGCAAGCCGGCAGGCAATCGGTACAGGTGTATTTTTCGGAATGATATTTGCCATCGTATTTGGTATCATTCTTGTGCCGTTCTTCTTTGTGATGGTGTATAAAACAAAGTCGAAAATCTTAAAACATAAGAAATAATGAAACGAAAGAAACTATATATTGCTATTCTGTTACTTGCCGGAGTACTGACTTCCTGCAAGGTAGGGAAAAGCTATGTCCGTCCTGATCTTCATTTACCCGACAGCTTGGAAAGATCACAGGATTCGGTCAGCTTCGGTGCTCAGGACTGGAGGGATATTTATACGGATGCTACATTGAGAAGTCTGATAGAGCGTGCATTGGATCATAATAAAGATATGCTGATTGCTGCTGCCCGTGTGAAAGAAATGGCTGCGCAGAAACGAATTTCTACGGCTGCATTGCTTCCGGATATTAAAGGAAAAGTGACAGGGGAACGTGAACTTGAGAATCATGGAGGAGACGCTTTCAAGAGATCAGATACCTTTGAAGCACAATTTCTTGTTTCATGGGAACTCGATCTGTGGGGAAATCTACGTTGGGCACGTTCGGCTAGCATTGCCGAGTATCTGCAATCTATTGAAGCACAACGTGCATTGCAGATGACGATTGTGGCTGAAGTGGCACAGGCTTACTATGAACTGGTAGCTTTGGATACAGAGCTTGATATTGTCAAACAGACATTGAAAGCCCGTGAAGAAGGAGTGCGCCTGGCACGTATCCGGTTTGCCGGCGGATTGACTTCCGAGACTTCCTATCGACAGGCACAAGTGGAGTTGGCACGTACGGCCACTCTGGTTCCTGACTTGGAACGTAAAATCTCTCTGAAAGAAAACGATATTGCTTATCTTGCGGGTGAATATCCTAATAAGATAGCCCGTTCCCGTTTGCTTCAGGAGTTTAACTCTCCGGAAACACTTCCTGTTGGGTTGCCGTCTACTTTGTTGGAACGCCGTCCCGACATTCGTCAGGCAGAGCAGAAATTGGTTGCTGCCAATGCAAAAGTAGGAGTGGCCTATACGAATATGTTCCCGCGTCTTGCCCTGACAGGCGGTTTCGGTAGTGAAAGTACTTCTTTGTCGGAACTCTTGAAATCTCCCTATGCAGTTATGGAAGGAGCTTTATTAACTCCTATCTTTGGTTGGGGAAAGAACCGTGCGGCATTGAAAGCGAAAAAGGCTGCTTATGAGGCTGAAGTACATAGTTATGAGAAATCCGTACTGGAAGCTTTCAAGGAAACACGTAATGCGATTGTCAACTTCAACAAGATCAAGGAAGTGTACGAACTTCGTGCCAATCTGGAACGTTCGGCCAAGAGCTACATGGACCTGGCACAATTGCAGTACATCAATGGAGTCATCAACTATCTGGATGTGTTGGATGCCCAACGTGGATACTTTGATGCCCAAATCGGATTGAGTAATGCCATTCGTGACGAGTTGATTGCGGTGGTTCAACTTTATAAGGCTCTTGGCGGAGGCTGGGAGCAGAATCCCTAGAATTATATTATAAATTAGCTCGCTGAAGAAAACGTAAAGGCTATCTCCCACGTCGGGAGATAGCCTTAATTTTTCTTTCTTCTTTCTTTTGTCTTAAAAACAACAGAAGAAGAATTTTTATAATTCGGAAAAAAATGCGAAATTTGCAACGCTTTTCAAGTTTGACAAGAAACTTACTAACACCTTTAAATAAAAAATTAAAGAAAATGACTAAAAGTGCATTGCAAATCGCAAGGGCTGCTTACCAGCCCAAACTTCCGAAAGCATTGGCATCAGGAGCTGTTAAGGCTGTAGCAGGTGCTGCTACTCAATCTGTAGCCGATCAGGAAGCTATCAAAGCATTATTCCCGAACACGTATGGAATGCCGTTGATTACATTCGAAGCTGGTGAAGCTGTTGCTCTTCCTGCTATGAATGTAGGTGTAATTCTTTCCGGTGGTCAGGCTCCGGGCGGACACAATGTAATCTCCGGTTTGTTCGATGGTATCAAGAAATTGAACCCGGAAAACAAATTATATGGTTTTATTCTGGGTCCTGGTGGTCTGGTAGATCACAACTATATGGAGCTGACTGCTGATATCATCGACGAATACCGTAACACAGGTGGTTTCGATATCATCGGTTCCGGACGTACGAAGCTGGAAGCTGAAAGCCAGTTTGAAAAAGGACTTGAAATCATCAAACAACTGGGCATCAAGGCACTGGTTATTATTGGTGGGGACGACTCTAATACAAATGCTTGTGTATTGGCTGAATACTATGCTGCTAAGAAGTATGGTGTACAGGTAATCGGTTGCCCGAAAACAATCGACGGTGACTTGAAGAACGATATGATTGAAACGTCTTTCGGTTTTGATACAGCTTGTAAGACTTATGCTGAAGTAATCGGTAACATCCAACGTGACTGTAACTCTGCACGTAAATACTGGCATTTCATCAAATTGATGGGTCGTTCGGCTTCTCACATCGCACTGGAATGTGCTTTGCAGGTACAGCCTAACGTATGTATCATTTCAGAAGAAGTGGAAGCAAAAGATATGTCTTTGGACGATGTGGTAACATCTATCGCTAAAGTGGTAGCAGACCGTGCAGCACAAGGACACAACTTCGGTACAGTTTTGATTCCGGAAGGATTGGTAGAGTTCATTCCTGCCATGAAACGTCTGATTGCTGAATTGAATGACTTCCTGGCTGCTAATGCTGAAGAATTCGGTCAGATTAAGAAATCTCACCAACGTGATTATATCATCCGCAAACTTTCTCCGGAAAACTCTGCTATTTATGCTAGTCTGCCGGAAGGTGTTGCCCGTCAGTTGACTTTGGATCGTGACCCGCACGGAAACGTTCAGGTATCATTGATCGAAACTGAAAAACTGTTGTCTGAAATGGTAGCTACTAAGTTGGCTGCATGGAAAGAAGAAGGCAAGTATGTTGGTAAATTTGCTGCTCAACACCACTTCTTCGGTTATGAAGGACGTTGTGCTGCTCCGTCAAACTTTGACGCTGACTATTGCTACTCTTTGGGTTACACAGCTTCTATGTTGATTGCTAACGGTAAGACTGGTTATATGTCTTCTGTACGTAACACAACAGCTCCTGCTGCCGAATGGATTGCTGGTGGTGTGCCTATTACTATGATGATGAACATGGAACGTCGTCACGGTGAAATGAAGCCGGTTATCCAGAAAGCATTGGTAAAACTGGATGGTGCTCCTTTCAAAGCATTTGCTTCACAGCGCGAACGTTGGGCTATCGAAACGGATTATGTATATCCGGGTCCGATCCAATACTTCGGTCCTACAGAAGTTTGCGACCAGGCAACTAAGACTTTGCAACTGGAACAAGCTAAATAAATACACTTCAAAGTAGTTGTTAATACAACAGCTGCAATGAAGGGTTCTTTCAGGCACGGATTACGCGGATTAATACGGTTTTTAGTTATTTCTTATAACCCTGTATTCCGTGTAATCCGTGCCTATCTCTAAAAACATTGATCGTTTAAAGTAAATGCCGCAACGCAACAACCCGATGTCTGCCGTACAGAAGAAAAGAACTGTTTCCACCACTAAAAGAAAGGGAACGACCTCTTCTTCCAAAACTTCCCGTACCTCAAAAAAGGAACAGGTGAAGCATCGAACTGTGATGCCTACCTGGCTTCGTAATATTCTGGCAGTGATAATTGTCGGTTGTTTCTCCGTCGCTTTCTATTATTTCTTTATCCGCCCTTATGCTTATCGATGGAAACCTTGCCATGGCTTAAGGGAATATGGTGTCTGCATCCCTGACGGATATGATATTCATGGTATTGACATTTCTCACTATCAGGGAAAGATTGACTGGAAGAAGCTGTTGCAGAATAAAGAGACGGCTACTCCTTTGCATTTTGTCTTTATGAAGGCAACAGAAGGAGGAGATCATAACGATACCACATTTGAGGCAAATTTTGCCAATGCCCGTAACCATGGATTTATCCGTGGTGCTTATCATTTTTATATTCCTGGTACGGATGCTTTGAAACAGGCGGACTTCTTTATTCGTACGGTGAAACTGGATACGGGTGATTTACCTCCCGTACTTGATGTGGAAGTGACCGGGCGGAAGGAAAAAAAGGAATTGCAGCAAGGCATTAAACGCTGGCTGGCCCGGGTGGAATCTCATTATGGAGTGAAACCTATTCTTTATACCTCTTATAAATTTAAAACCCGTTACCTGGACGACTCTATCTTCAATGCATACCCTTACTGGATTGCCCATTATTATGTTGACTCTGTAAAGTATCAGGGAAAATGGGACTTTTGGCAACATACTGATGTAGGAAGTGTTCCCGGCATCAAAGAAGACGTAGACCTGAACGTGTTCAATGGCTCGTTAGAGGAACTTAAAAAGCTGACAATTAAGTAACAGGTATTTCTTTTCCCAACAACTTATCTCTTCTCTCATTTGTTATAATCGTATTATTACTTAAAAGATACGATTATGAACTTTGATATAGCTATTATTGGTGGTGGTCCGGCCGGGTACACAGCTGCCGAACGGGCAGGGGCCAACGGATTAAAGGCCGTTCTTTTTGAGAAAAAGGCAATGGGTGGAGTATGTCTCAATGAGGGGTGTATTCCTACTAAAACTTTGTTATATTCTGCTAAAATACTGGATAGCATCAAGAATGCTTCCAAATATGGCGTTTCTGCCGAATCTCCTTCGTTCGATTTATCCAAGATTATGAGCCGTAAAGACAAAACAGTAAAAATGTTGACGGGCGGTGTGAAGATGACTGTGAATTCTTACGGAGTGACTATTGTAGAAAAGGAAGCTCTGATAGAAGGAGAAAAAGATGGGGAAATACGCATCACTTGTGACGGAGAAACCTATTCCGTGAAATATTTGCTGGTATGTACCGGCTCTGATACAGTGATTCCTCCCATACCGGGGCTGTCAGAAATCAGCTATTGGACTTCCAAGGAGGCCTTGGAGATAAAGGAACTCCCTAAGACACTGGTCATTATTGGTGGCGGAGTGATCGGGATGGAGTTTGCTTCTTTCTTCAACAGTATGGGCGTGAAAGTACATGTGGTAGAAATGATGCCGGAGATTCTGGGAGCGATGGATAAGGAAACCAGTGGTATGCTTCGTGCCGAATATGCCAAACGGGGAGTCACTTTCTATTTGAATACGAAAGTGGTGGAAGTAAATCCTCATGGAGTTGTGATAGAAAAAGAAGGCAAGACGTCTACTATTGAAGCGGAGAAGATCTTGCTTAGTGTAGGACGTAAGGCAAATCTATCCAAGGTAGGACTGGACAAGCTGAATATAGAACTGCATCGGAATGGAGTGAAAGTAGACGAACATCTGTTGACTTCACATCCTCGTGTATATGCGTGTGGTGATATTACAGGCTACTCTTTATTGGCGCATACTGCTATCCGTGAAGCGGAAGTCGCCATCAATCATATTTTAGGAGTGGAAGACCGGATGAATTACGATTGTGTTCCGGGAGTCGTTTATACCAACCCTGAAGTGGCGGGAGTGGGAAAGACGGAAGAAGAACTGGTAAAATCAGGAGTTCCTTACCGTGTTTCAAAATTACCGATGGCTTATTCCGGACGGTTCGTTGCGGAGAATGAACAGGGAAACGGACTCTGTAAGCTGATCCAGGATGAAGACGGGAGGATTATCGGTTGTCACATGTTGGGAAATCCGGCATCAGAACTTATTGTGATAGCAGGTATTGCTATTCAGAGAGGGTACACGGTGGAGGAATTCCAGAAGACTGTGTTTCCACATCCTACGGTTGGAGAGATCTATCACGAAATTATGTTTTAACTCTTATTCCGCTTGATCTATGATTCGATGTATCTATAGTCCGTTTACTGATATTTACTTTCACTTGGCAGCAGAAGAGTATCTGTTGAAGCAGGGAAATGAAGATATTTTCATGCTTTGGCAGGATACTCCTTCTGTGGTAATAGGTAAGCATCAGCGGTTGCGGTCGGAAGTCGATAAGAAATGGGCGGAACAGGAACGAGTACATATTGCCCGTCGTTTTTCGGGTGGGGGAGCGGTGTACCATGATTTGGGCAATATCAATCTGACTTTTATAGAAACGGCTCCCCGATTGCCGGAATTTGTTACGTACCTGCAACGGACATTGGATTTCCTGAACTCTATAGGCCTGATGGCAAAAGGAGGCGAACGACTGGGGATTTATTTGAATGGATTGAAAATATCAGGGAGTGCGCAATGCGTACATAAGAATCGGGTGTTGTATCATTGCACTTTATTGTATGATACGGATCTGGCAGCATTGCATAAAGCTTTGAATCCGGAACCGATGGTTGATGATGAAACCTTATCGTCAGTATATGCCGTTCCTTCCGTTCGGAGTGAGGTAACCAATATTCGGAGTCATTTGCCGGAGGGAACTGTAACTGATTTTAAAGAGAAGGCTTTTCAGTATTTCAGTGATTCCCAATCTGTCAGTGCTTTTACCGGGAAGGAAATAGAGGCTGTTAATCAGCTTCGGGAAGAGAAATATATTCAGAAAGAGTGGATATATAGTCGTTGATGTCCGGACTGGCTTTGTCAGTATCCGGTTAAAATTTACTTAACTTAAAACTTTCTATTTCAGCCCGTTGTTGTAATATATCAAGGTTGAATAATAAATTAACTGTCTATGTCGAAATTCGAAATAAAAATGCCTAAGTTGGGCGAGAGTATAACCGAAGGGACCATCGTCTCTTGGTCTGTAAAGGTGGGTGACATGATTCAGGAAGACGATGTGCTTTTTGAAGTGAATACTGCTAAAGTAAGTGCGGAGATCCCTTCTCCCGTAGCGGGAAAAGTGGTGGAGATTTTATATAAGGAAGGTGATACTGTTGCTGTAGGAACCGTAGTCGCTATAATTGATTTGGATGGCGAAGAATCTTCTGGAACGGAGCCGGTAAATGTTTCTGAAACATCACCATCGTCAGCGGAAACTGCTAAGAACGTATCAGCGAATACTGCATCGAAACCTGTTGTTGCAGAGGAAGAACGTTGGTACTCTCCTGTTGTGATTCAGTTGGCGCGGGAAGCTAAGATTCCGAAAGAAGAACTGGATGCTATACAAGGAACCGGTTATGAAGGGCGATTGAGTAAGAAAGATATAAAAGATTATATTGAAAAGAAGAAAAGAGGAGGTAGCGTTGAACCGAAGCCGGCATCTGCTGCCC
>ERZ894251.902-NODE-902-length-12194-cov-7.267403_pt1 | contig 12194 bp, 9 predicted proteins | sample MGYA00380301_ERZ894251 | MGnify/ENA primary metagenome ERZ894251 (study PRJEB32331, sample SAMN06328418) | human gut metagenome | biome: human gut microbiome; feature: stool | host: Homo sapiens | collected 2014-02-13 ... | reverse complement strand
CCACCCTGGATGACACGTACTTTCAGTGCTTCCCAATCTGCCAATGGAAGACGGGTAGTGCCGATGAAATCGGTCAAAGGTTCTCCTTTTATTTTGGTTGTAGAGGCGAATACAGCCATTTGTTCGCCATGACCACCATACGTACGGCAATTCTGAATGTCGGAAGCCGGGATATGGAAGAATTTCACCAGTTCGTTTTGCAGACGGGTGCTGTCCAAGGCAGCCAGTGTAGAAACTTGAGAGGGTTTCAAACCTGAATACAACAAAGTAATCAATCCGGTGATGTCTGCAGGATTAAAGATCACAACGATATGTTTTACGTTCGGGCAATATTGATGAACATCTTTACCGAATTGAGCGGCAATTTCTGCATTTCCCTTCAGCAAATCTTCGCGGGTCATACCTGCTTTACGGGCAGCTCCACCGGAAGAGACAATGTAAGAAGCTCCTGTCAGCGCTTCTTTGATATCGGAAGTAAATGTAAGGTTGACACCTTCAAAACCGCAGTGATACAATTCTTCAGCTACTCCTTCCAGAGCCGGGGCAAATGGATCATACAGGCAAATATTCGGAGTGAGTCTCATCATCATGGCTGTTTGTGCCATATTGGAGCCGATCATTCCGGCAGCTCCTACAATCGTAAGTTTCTCGTTGGTTAGAAATTCCATAAGTTTATATGTTTAAAGGTGAATAATTTACTTTTTCTTTTTGTCGCTACAAAGTTAACATCTTAGAAAGCAGATTGTTCATTGCAAATAGTTTTGCCCGATAACGAAAAGTTATAGCTGACTGTTTGAGGGATCTATTCAAAATAGATTATCTTTGTGTCTTATTACAATAAATAGATAAGAATATGAGCATCGAATTAGGAAAGTTCAATCAGCTTGAAGTCGTGAAAGAAGTAGATTTCGGCGTATATCTCGATGGTGAGGAAGAAGGTGAGATTTTGTTGCCTACCCGTTATGTGCCTGAGGACTGTAAGATAGGAGATTTTTTGAATGTGTTTCTCTATCTGGATATGGATGAGAGATTGATTGCTACGACACTGACTCCGTTGGTGCAGGTAGGTCAGTTTGCCTGTCTGGAAGTCTCCTGGGTGAATCAATACGGAGCTTTCCTGAACTGGGGATTGATGAAAGACCTGTTCGTTCCGTTCAGTGAGCAGAAGATGAAAATGCAGGTTGGGCGGAAATATGTGGTCCATGCGCATTTGGATGAAGAGAGTTATCGTATTGTGGCTTCAGCAAAGGTGGAACGTTATCTGTTGAAAGAAAAGCCGGAATATACTCCGGAAGCAGAAGTGAATATCCTTATCTGGCAGAAGACGGATTTGGGCTTTAAAGCGATTATAGATAATAAGTATAGCGGTTTGCTGTATGAAAATGAAATATTCTGTCCGTTGGAAACAGGAATGGAGATGAAAGCTTTTGTGAAACAGGTGCGTGAAGATGGTAAGGTAGACCTGATTCTTCAGAAACCCGGTTTTGAAAAGATTGACGATTTTTCGAAAACGCTGCTCGACTATATCAAAGCGCATGGAGGACGGATCAACTTGAATGATAAAAGTCCTGCGGAAGATATTTATGACACGTTTGGTGTTAGCAAGAAAACCTTTAAGAAAGGAGTGGGCGACTTGTATAAGAAACGTCTGATTACCTTGCATGAGGATGGCATTGCTTTGGCGGATTCCTAAACAGAATAGGGATTTCCCTACATACGAATAGAGAGAATCATTGGGGTGGGGAGTTTCCTCACCCTATTTTTGTGCTATCAGATTAAAGATATAAATAATTAAAAACTAGATAAGCTATGCGTAAGATTATAATAAGTTTCTGTATCCTGTTCGCTGCCCTCTCCTTACAAGCGCAGTCTGTTAACGGAATCCGTATCGATGGCGGGAATACTCCGATTCTTGTTTACCTGGGAGGGAACCAGATATGTTTACCTACTACTACCTGCTTTATAGCCAATTTAAATCCCGGACATTATACTGTTGAAGTGTTTGCCACCCGCTTTACCCGTGCGGGAGAGCGAGTTTGGAAAGGTGATAAATTATATAAAGATCTCGTTTATTTTGATGGGAGAGGAGTGAAAGAAATATGGGTAGATGGACGTGATAACATGCGCCCGGAAAGACCCGGCCGTCCCGAACAGGGAGAACATCGTCCGGGATATGGTTACAACAGGGTGATGAACGATCAGCTCTTCCAAACGTTTTATAAAGAGATGAAGAATGAGCCTTTTAAAGATGACCGTATGAAGTTGCTCAATGCTGCATTGGCTGGTTCTGATTTCACATCTGCCCAATGTCTCCAACTGACCAAACTATATACATTCGATGATGACCGGATGGAGATTATGAAGATCATGTATCCCCGGATTGTAGATAAGGAAGCTTTCTTTACGGTGATTAATACCCTGACATTTAGCTCCAGCAAGGAAAAGATGAAGGATTTTATGATAGGGTACGGTAAACGTTGATACTATTAACTAAAAACGATACGGTTATGAAAAAGACACATATTATGCTGTGTTTGGCGTTGGGAATATTGGTCAGTGGCTGTTTTACCAGCTATGTATCTACCAAACAGATGATGGGTATATATCAGGGAATGACTCAATCGCAGGTAGAGTCTGTTTTAGGAAAACCTGATTTCCGGCGTTTTGACGGTGATATGGAAGAATGGGAATTCCATCGTGATAACGGTACGCCTGTACTTACTTCGGAACCTGTGACGATAATCGTTCAGTTTGTAAATAGAAAGGTGGTTAGTATGGATACGTTCAAAGGTTATGGCAGACCTGCACCGATGCATTCCGTTGTAGTACCGCCTGCTGTGAACACTACCGTTGAAGTCTTTCCTAATCATGAACAGGTGGAAGAAGCTCGTTTGATGACTGATCCGGAGTTTGATGAATTTATCAATAAGCTCAAAATAACGGTTATGAATGAAGACCAGAAGAAGCTTGTCGATCGGATGTTGAGAACGTATGATGTCACTTCAAATCAATGTGTGAAAATAGTGAAGGAGATTTCGTATACTCCTGACCAGGTGGAGATGATGAAGAAGCTGTATCCTTATGTAAGGGATAAGAGGAATTTTAATAAGGTGATCGATATTTTATTTTCTAATGCATATAAAGATGAGATGCGTAAGTTTATTGAGGAATATCATCAGAATAATAAATGATAGGAGATTGAATTATGAAACGAATACTGTTTTTACTCTTTGCTGTCGGTCTGACTGCCAATATGACCGTAATGGCTGGAATGAGCACTAGCAAGGTACGTAAGGAGACGCGTTTTCTTACCGATAAGATGGCATATGAATTGAGCTTGAGTACACAGCAATATAATGATGCGTATGAAATTAATTACGACTTTATTTATTCTGTCCGTAATATCATGGATTACGTAGCACGTGGTTACGAATGGGCATTGGATGATTATTATGAAGCGTTGGATATCCGTAATGACGATCTTCGCTGGGTATTGAGTGATGCACAGTATCGCCGGTTCCTCGGTGCCGAGTATTTCTATCGACCAATCTATGTAACCGGAGGGAAATGGAGTTTCAGGGTTTATGTTAATTACCCGAATCGCAGTTTGTTTTATTTTGGTGTGCCTTACCATTACCGTACTTATTGTGGAGCACATTATCGTCCACACTTTCACCATGTGAGTTATTATCGGGGCAGATATACTAATTTCAACCATTATTCTGCACCGCATCGGGTGAGAGATCAGCGAGTATTCCACTCTTATCGTCGTTCGGATTTCGGTTCTGTCCGGTTCCGTCCGAATACTTCCACTCGTCCGCATAATGCACCGACACGTCCGGGTAATTCTTCCCGTCCGGGTTCATCGACAACGCGTCCTGGTACGTCTCGCCCAAGTACCTCTACTCGTCCTGATACTTCTACTCGTCCCGGAACGACAACAAGACCTGGTACGTCAACACGTCCCCGTCCGGAATCTGGAGGAGATCGGCCTTCGACTTCTGTCAGACCATCTACACCGTCCGGAAGTGGAAGACCTGGTAACAATGTTGCTCCTGATAAAAATGGGAATACGAATAGAGTAGAAAGTGATCGTAATTCTGGTCGTCGTCCGGAAACAGGTTCCGGTTCTTCAAGCTCTAATCGCAGACCAACAAGCGGAAGTTCAACTGGTTCCAGTTCCTCCAATCGTGAAAGTGGAAAAACAAGTAGCAGTTCGAGAGAAAGTTCAAGTAAACGAAACGATAGTGGTTCCTATAATAGAAATAACAGTTCCGAGAGAAATAGCAGCTCTTCCAGTTCCAGTCGCGGTAGTTCCAGTCGTAGTAGCTCCAGTCGCAGTGATTCTGGTCGCAGTAGCGGTAGTACTACCAGTCGTAGCAGCAGTACCACTTCTAACCGGAGTAGCGGTAGCTCGAGCTCTACCCGGAGCAATGTTTCTAGTGGACAAACAGAAAGACGCTCTTCTTCCGGAAGTACGAGAAGCAATAGCACTCAAAGTTCTTCCCGTTCCTCTGAAAGAAACAGCAGCAGTTCAAGAAGATAACCTATTCCTTTATTATTTATATCAATCTCATTACTCCTCAGCGGAAGGAGAACTAGACTCCGGGTTTTCACCGGCTAGACTATTCCGGGCAGCGCCCGTAACTTGGATATCGGGGCGGATACTATCCGCCTCGATTTCACTTATTACTCCTTTCTGTGCAAGCCGCTTGGCAATCAACTTATAATAGCCTTCCATATTCTCCTTTAACTGTCCGCCTTCTGCAAAAGAGCTGCGGAAATGCTTGGGCTTCGGGATAATGGAAGCCAGGAAAATACTTTCTTCCGTGTTCAGTTGTGAAGGGCGTTTATTGAAATAATAAGTAGAAGCTTCCTGAATGCCATAAACGAGCGGTCCCCATTCAACAATGTTCAGATATACTTCGTACATGCGTTCTTTAGAAGTTAATCTTTCATTTTCTATTAGCCATACAATCAATGCCTCTTCCAATTTACGCGCAAAGTTCTTATTACGGTTCAGGAATACATTCTTTACGAGTTGCATGGTGATCGTGCTTCCTCCACGAGCAAAACGTTTCACTTGTAGGTCGTAAATCAATGCTTCCCGTAGGGCGTCGGGCAGGAAACCGCGATGGTAAAAGAATGCTCCGTCTTCACTTTGCATAACGGACATTCTTAGGATGGGGGAAATGCTATCCAATGGTGTAAAGTGTTCGCACGAAGGGCCAATAGGAAAAGTCCGTACCGGTATTCCGTTCTCATAAGCTGTATAAATGAACTCTCCGGACATTTTGGAGAGTGAAGTGGCCCCATAGCTCGTGATGCGGAAGTCTTTCTCTTTCAGTTCGGATTCCAGTTTGAGACTATCCAGTTGTGCAAAATCAATATCTAATAGAAAATGATAGGCCAACTCGCCACTTGTCTTGATGCCTTCCAGATTGCTGAATAATCCTTTGGGGAGAGAGCTGAACAGATCATCTGCCGGAAACCAGGATTTGTTGACCGCAGCAGTGAAATGCCAGTTTCCTTTCTCTTTCTCGGCTCGCAGATAAGGATGAAACTGGAGTTTGTTGAAATCAACAATGGTCGTACTATCCAGCTCGAGTGAGTGCCCGCTAATGTTCATCTCGTAACAGAGTTGTCCACGATCGAGATGAATTACTTCAGGAGAGAGGGCTTTATGAAATACGTCAAGTCCGTTCACTCTCGCTTTTCCTTTGAGGAGCAGTTGATTGGATGCACGCTTATCTTTAGTCATATTATAAGATAGGGTGTCGAAAGTGACTTCTGCTCCAAAACGGCGGGTAATATAAGGTAGTGAGATTTTTCTTTTTTCCGGGGCAAAGAGAGATGCTTTTAATGTATAGTCTCTTCTGTTTAGTTCGCCGGTCGCTTCCCATAGTTGTTGAGGAAGTGTATCTTCTTTTATCTGAATGGTTGATTGGAAATGATTGTTCTCAATAATAAAAGAAGGAATGTTGACTGCAACGAAATTACTATCTTTACGTTCGGTTATATTGATTTGACTGAGTTGCCCGTTTTCAGGCAGGAAACCGTAAATGAGGTTTAATATCCGGTCAATACGGTTGGCATAGTCACTTTCTATGACAGGTTGGGGTTCTGCTTCTTGTTGCCGTTTAAAGAACAGGAAATCGTAGTTAGCTATGCTATCATGCTTGATGAAGTTGATTGCCAGGCCATTCATAAGCACATTCCGTACTTCGATTTCTCCTTTTAGTAATTCCCAAAAACTTAGTTTTACATTGACGGATTGTAATGTCAGGAGGGTATCCCGTTGGTTGGGAACAATAGAAAGTCCTTGTAAAGCCACTTCATTGCAGCCTTTCATTCGTAACTCCTGATAATGAATTTGTAGACCGTATGTTTGTTCGGCACGTGTAGCTCGTTTGTCAACGATATGGCATAAAATGACATTGCGGAATGCAAAGAGACAAATAAGGCTGGTAAGCAAGATACCGGTAGCCGATAGAATGATAATTCTTTTTTTGCTGGACGTTTCCATCTTCTTTTTCTTGATATGATAATCGCTGCAAAGGTAGATAATAATTCGGGCAACAAGCGGAGTATTTTCCCATTTTTAGAGTTATATTCATCAGTAGAAAGAAGAAAATGCGAAAAAAATGGTTAGTTGTTCGCTTTTAAGCGTACAACTGTTCGTTTTCGTACACCGTTCTGTTTTGTGATTTCCCTGATTATTAGCTAGTTATCGTTTTGGCACGCTCGTTGCATCTCTATAGTCGCAAGCGGACAACGAAGAAAAATGAAAAAAACTTCAGAATGTTGCAACCGTTTGAGACGCTTGATCCGTCTAATAAACAGAAGAACAAAAACAGAATGTTGAACAAATAAAAAATATACAATTATGAAGACTACAGTATTATTCAGAATGATCGTTTTAGTAGCTATGGTATTTGCAGGAATCGCTAATACAACAGTGAAGGCACAGGGTAATAACTTCATTACTAATGAAGAAAGAGTAGATGATCTTGTAGTATCGAAAGTGATTTACAGACTCGATGGTTCTCTCTATCGCCACATGAAATATGATTTTACCTATGACGATCAGAAGAGAATGTCTTCCAAAGAAGCTTTCAAATGGGATGCTTCTACTGAAAAATGGATACCGTACTTCAAAATTGATTATACTTATTCATCTAATGAAATCACTTTGGTATATGCACGCTGGAATGACTCTCACAGAGCTTACGACGCATCTGTTGAAAAGAGTGTTTATGAATTGAACGACGCTAATATGCCGGTTGCTTATATGAACTATAAGTGGAATGATAAATGGATTGAAGAATCCGCTGCTAGCTGGGCTATGAATGTATCTACTCCGGCAACTAATGAAGCAACTCTGCTGACTGCCAGCAGATAAAAATAAATCGGAGTTGTGAAACTCCTTCTCTCTCTTTTAATTTAACTACATTAAAAACGGTGGATTTCCTTATGGGATAATCCACCGTTCTGTTTTTCTAATGAATGAACAGTTACGATTAGCTTTTGTAACTCTTCAATATCTATTTAACGAGTGGTAGATATTCTCCATAACCTTCCTCTTTCATTTTATCTTTCGGGATAAAACGAAGTGAAGCGCTATTGATGCAATAGCGTAATCCACCTTTCTCTTTCGGCCCATCTGTGAATACGTGTCCCAAATGAGCATCTCCGGTTTTACTGCGTACTTCCGTACGTATCATGCCGTGCGAAGTATCTTTCTTTTCTGCGATTAGATCTTTTTGAATCGGTTGGGAAAAGCTTGGCCACCCGCAACCAGAATCGAACTTGTCGGTAGAGACAAACAGAGGTTCTCCGGTAGTAATATCCACATAAATGCCGGGACGATGCTCATTCCAGTATTTATTGTGGAAAGCAGGTTCAGTGGCATTCTTTTGGGTTACGGCATATTGTTCCGCCGACAATTCCTTACGAAGGGTTGCATCATCCGCTTTTTGATACGCTTTAGCTTTCGGCGCATTCGCTTTGCGTGCCATTTCGAATAAAGCGGGATTGATATGGCAGTATCCACCCGGATTTTTATCCAGATAGTCCTGGTGGTAAGTCTCTGCCGGATAGAAATTTGTCAATGGCTTTACTTCTAGGACAATAGGAGTTTTATATTGCGCGGATAATAGTTGAATTGCCTGCTTGATGACAGGGAGATCTTCTTTATCTACATAATAAACTCCGGTTCTATACTGTGTTCCCCGGTCATTACCTTGCCGGTTGAGGCTGGTAGGATCGATTGTCTTGAAATATAGATCGAGCAGTAAATTCAAATCTACCGTTTTCGGATCATAAACCACCTTTACTGTTTCGGCAGCATTGGTTTTTCCTGAACAGACCTGTTCATAACTCGGATTGGCAACATTACTGTTGGCATACCCTACCTGAGTACTTTCTACTCCTCGAATTTGTTTCAGGAAATGTTCTGTCCCCCAGAAACATCCTCCCGCAAAATAGATTTCTGCTTGATTCTTCATTGGTTTAGCAACTCCTAAAAATGTATTACTAATCATTACGATTACTATAGTGATAAAATACTTCATATCCGTTAGTTCTTTCTATAGTAACGAATGAACCAACGGATATGTTTTAAGGAACTACTATACTAAACTCAACTTTATTTCTTTTTTATTCAATGACCTGTCCTTTGTAGAAATCCAGAATTTTAGTCCGGAACAGGTAGTCATATTTTGCCTGCAACTTATCCGAAAGAGCTTTCGTCAGATTAAGTTTGGCTTCATTGTATTCCACAAAGGTAGCCTTGCCGTTATTGAACTTCTCACTCATCAGGCGGAAAGATTCTTCGTTGGCTTTTACTGCCACTTCACTGGAGTTGTATTTACTTTCTGCTGCCAGAGCATTGTACCAGGCTTGCTGAATTTCTTTATAGAGTATTTTTTTACTGTTATCCAACTTCAAGGATAAATCTATTTGTTGCAAACGAGCCGTGCGTACCCGGTTTCTTGTGGCAAAACGGTTGAAGATTGGCACGCTCAAATTAAATCCTATATATTTATTCAGATTGTTTTTCATCTGACTGCCGAAGCTGCTCTCTGATCTTCCGCTAACCGTATAATAATTACTTCCCAGACCGGCACTGAAAGAGAGTTGTGGATAAAACGCACTTTGGGCAATACGAATACTATTAAGACTACCTTGTAAACGATATTCTGCAGCCTTAATGCTTGGTTTGTAAGTAAGCGCCTGTGTATATATGTCATCCGGCGGAGTGAGAGATTCGAACTCTAATTCTTCCTTAGGGTTTTCGAGTACAAATCCTTCAGGCGTGGGTAATTCCAAGAGTTGGGTGAGATCCAGTAAGGACAGTTTGTACGTATTGTCTGATTGTACAGCAGTCATTTCATCCTGTGCAACACGGGCTTGTGCTTCGGCCACTTCAGAAGAGGATGCCTTACCCACTCCCTGAAGACCTTGAATACGTTTTAACTGGTCTTTGCTTAAATCGACCTGATTATGAGCAATCTTACTTAATTCTTGATTGAATAAAACCTGTAAATAAGCCGAAGTGACATTGATTGCAATATCCTCTCTGGCTTTATTCAAATCTTCTATGGCAGCTTTTAAATCCAGTTTGGCAAGTGAATATTGGTTGGACAGTTGCAAACCGGTAAATATAGGTACGTTTGTTCCCAAGCTGAAACTGGTATTGGCGCTGTTGATGTCACTATACGAGTTGTCTATCGGAGAAGCAGTACGGCCCCAACTCCAGTTTTGGCTGGCACTACCGCTCAAATTCGGAAGGCGTGCCCATTTAGTAGTGTTTACACTCACTTTGCCTGCTTCGACATTATTGGCCGATTGACGGATTTCTATATTATGTTCAATGGCATAGTCGATACATTGCCGCAGCGTCCACGCTTGCGAAGAGTTGTTCTGTGCCTGGATGGAGGTGATTCCGACTCCGGCAAGCAGAAGGGCTGATATGGTTTTACGAATTATTTTCATTGGATTCAATTATTTATCTTTTTTCTCTGCACCACGTATTTTGTCCTGAATGGTTACCCCTTTCTTGATTTCTATCTTGATTCCATCACTCATACCGGCAGTCACCTGTGTACGCTGGAACTTTTGTTCGGGCACTGAATCTGTCATGATGTACACAAATGTAGAGTCACCACTAAATTCAACAGTGCTTTCGGGCACTGCCAATACCTGATTGGCTTTTTGTAATACGATTTCCGCATTAGCCGAATATCCGGAACGAATCTGAACAGAATCCGGAATGGTAATCGCAGCCTTGATTTCAAACTGGTTGGCTCCATTGGTTTCTACCCCTTTCGGAGAGATATATTCCAGAATGGCATTGAAAGTCAGATTTTGTAAAGCTCCGATGGTCAGCTTGATTGGCATTTGTTCGTGGATACGTCCCACTTCTGTTTCATCAATATTACCGCGGAAAATCATATCGTTCATGTTGGCTACCGTAGCAATCGTGGTTCCATCATTGAACGTATTACTCATAATCACCGAATTACCAGCTTTTACAGGTACGTCCAGGATTAGCCCGTCAATGGTAGAGCGAATCATCGTGCTACTGAAAGAGGCACTGTTTTTGGTAATTCCTTCTTTTACGATTTCCAGATTGTCTTTGGCCGTCTGTCTCTCTTCGCGAGCCTGTTTCAAAGCCACTTCACTTTTCTCGTATTCCTCCCGGCTAATTAACTGACCGTCATACAACTTCTTCACACGGGCGAAATCCGTTTCTGCCTGGGTTGCATTAATTTCTGCCAGGCGCACACGGCTTTCTGCAGAATTCAGTTGTCCGAGTTCAGGGATTACTTTTACTTTGGCAATAACTTCCCCTTTTCTTACAGCTTGTCCGGCTTCTTTATATACTTCGTCGATAATACCCGAAATTTGCGGTTTGATTAAAATTTCGTCTCTCGGTTCCACCTTTCCGGTAGCTACTGTAGTTTTTTGGAGGTTAGTCATTTCCGGTCTAACTGTTTCGTAAGTGATTACCTTAGGCTTGGATTTCTGATAAAGGAATACGAATGTTCCGACAAGAATGATAGCAATGACTACCAATAATGTGATTTTCAGATACTTTTTCATGATTTTATTTATAATTTTATTATTTACGATTGATGATTGAAACTAAACTCCTCACATATCCAGATAACTGTTCCACTTCCTTATTCATCCCGAATCGCCTCAATCGGTTTGATAGCCATGGCCCGGTAAGCAGGTGCCAGACCTGCCAACATTCCCAGTGCGATTAGAAGGGCACAAGTACCGATTGCCAGTCCGAAAGTAACTTGAAAACGGGTGTCCCCTCCGTCAGCGTTGGCTCCCATTTCTACAAGTTGCAACACCATGACGGCAAAGGATATTCCACACATTCCTGCAATGGTGGTAAGTACCATACTCTCTGATAGAATTTGTTGCAGAATATCTTTCGGTCGTGCACCGATCGCCCGGCGGATACCGATTTCAGTGGTACGTTCTTTAACGGTCACCATCATAATATTGGATACTCCGATGGCACCTGCCAGCAAAGTTCCCAATCCTACCATCCAAACAAGTATGTTGATACCGGTAAACAGGTTATCGACCATAGAGAACATAGCTTCGGCATTCAGGCACATAACAGCCTGTTTGTCATCCGGGGAGATATAATGTGCGGCTTTAATGACCTGTTCCATTTTGGGTTGTATTTCAGACACTTTGATTCCATGCTTCGCAGTGAAACAGATCACATCAATTCGTCCTCCCAGATTATATGTTTGCTGCATCGTAGTGAAAGGAAGAGTGACGGCCTCCGAAGCCCGTCCCTGTATATTCATGTCCCCTTCGGAAGAAGACATGCCAATCACTTGATAATAAATGCCATCTACTCTTACATATTTGCCACACGGGTCTTCTCCCGGTTTGAAAAGACTTTCATAAATTCGTTTTCCGATGACACATACTTTGCGTGCTTCCTTTATATCCACCTCATTGATGAACCTGCCGTATGCCATTTCCTGTGATTCAATGTGGAGATAATCCGGATACAATCCTTTCACGCTACAATCATATTTCTTATCTTCGTATACGGCTTTGGAACCCCAACGGGCTACGGACGGAGTAATGATCTCCACCTCTTTCACTTGGGAGCGAAGACGGTCGATGTCGGTAGATTCCAGATTCCACCATCTCCC
>ERZ894251.899-NODE-899-length-12206-cov-7.133569_pt1 | contig 12206 bp, 10 predicted proteins | sample MGYA00380301_ERZ894251 | MGnify/ENA primary metagenome ERZ894251 (study PRJEB32331, sample SAMN06328418) | human gut metagenome | biome: human gut microbiome; feature: stool | host: Homo sapiens | collected 2014-02-13 ... | reverse complement strand
TCAGAGTGAAGCAATCGTTGTGCTATCTCAGCCTAGTTTTCGGACAGTCTCCCCCTATCATTTTTGTCAATATTTTCTTTTTATATAAGTTTTTTTCAGCATTTTTACATAAAATTTTTATATTTTTTTGGTATTATTAACTATAATCGTTTTGTTTTTATCTTGTTTTTCACCATATAAGAGTATTTATAATCTATAGTATAGAATTGTAAATTCTGAAATTTCATGATATCATTAAGAAAAGTTATACAGATGTTCTCATACGAAGCCGTTGAAAGGAGAGCTCTATGAAGATAACAATTAAAGATATTGCGAAAGAAACAGGACTTTCTACCGCTACTGTTTCTAAATATCTGAACAATATAAAAATACAGGAAAATAATCGAAAACTGATTGAGGATGCAATTCAACGTCTGGGATATCACCCTAATCGTTCTGCTCAAATGCTCCGTTCAAAAAAAACGCGTACTATTGGTGTTCTTATTTCTGATCTGGGTAATTACTTCTGGGGGCCTGTAATTGGAACTGTATCACATTATTTTACCAGCCGCCAATATACTGTTATTACCTGCTCCTACAATTTTGATAAAGAACGTGAAAAAGCTGTCATTCAGGATATTATTTCTCAAAACTTCGAGGGACTGGTTATGCTTCCTTTTGACAACCAGGATTACTATTATCACCTGCTTCAGGAGGCCGGAATCCCTGTCGTAGTCCTTGACCAACTTCCAGTTATGAGACAAAAATATCCTGTAGACTGTGTTCTTTCTGATAATCATGGAGGAAGTGCTCTACTCGCAGAGCATCTTTTTCAGAACGGACATAGAAATATATATATACTGAACCACTCTAAGTACTCGTATACAATAGAAACCAGAGTTCAGACAGTTTTAGATATATACAGGCAACATGGAATCAAGCTTTCTCAAAGTCCATCTGATGATGCACCTATTATTTTTTCCGAAACCCAATCTGTTATTTTTCAGAATAAACAAAGGCTTCAGAAAATATTAGAAAGTGATTCTCCACCTACTGCCATTTTTTTTACTAATTATCTGGCTGCAATGGGAGGATTGTCGGCAATCAATTCTGTCTCTCTTAATGTACCTGATGATATTTCTCTGGTATGCTTTGATTATGATCCCCTTTTCCGGGCTATGCATACTTCCATGACCTGCGTCGCACAGGATCTTACTTCTATCGGAAATACAGCCTGCGAAATCCTGCTTCGTCGTATTTGCGGCGACTACAGTAATTTTCCCTGTACAGAATTTGTAAATGTGCAGTTCCATTCTGGAAAATCGGTTCGAAATCTATATGCAGGACAAAAAACATTACATCATAAGACCAGCAAACCTGTCTCAACTCCATAACTCTCTATATAACAGACTGTCGTGCATACATAAATAAAAGAGTACAGTTCCTCATAAGCATAAATAAGGACTGTACTCTTTTTCTGTTCTGTTTCTTTATTATGTCCAGCTATATTCTCCGTTTTCTTTTACTCCGTAAAAATCTCCGAAGCTCAGGCTGAATATTCTGTCTTTCTTATCACTGAGATCAATCTGATTCTTGATCAGATACTGATAAATCCCATCATGGGAAATATCACCCTGCTGAAGGAATCCCACCAGTTTATTGTCCGTAAAGATCGCTCTCTGATACTGATTGGCTGCCTCTCTGGCAATAACTTCATCTCCCTCTTCCGGATTCAGTTTTCCCACGCACAGAGAAACCAGACCAAAGAAATTAATGGTGTTCTTTGCGGCAAAGCGGTCTTCATACTGATATTTATTACCAAGGACCATATTCTGAGCTGCAATTTTGCCCTGCTTCTGAGCATTTGGCCAGATTCCGGAAAGACCTGTCACATCACCTGCTGCATAAACGTCTTTGACACTTGTTTCCAGATAATCATTTACCTGGATTCCGCGGTCAATGAGAAGACCACTGTCCTCAAATCCCGCTACAGCGCTTCTCACTCCGGCTGCTACGATCACCAGATCACAGGAAAGCTTCTCTCCATCATCCAGAACCACATGAGTAACTTCACCGGCATCATTGCAGACAGTATCTGCGCCTCTTCTGCCAAGGCGGAACTGACAGCCTGCCTGTTCAAAAAGCTTCTGGTACTGTGCAGCTCCTGTCTCATCCAGCTGGATAGGAAGGATTCTGTCAGCCATTTCCACGATCACAATGTCCTTCTTCTGTTCCAGAAGTCCGTAGGCAGCATCCAGTCCTACCAGTCCAGAGCCAATGATCACAACTTTCTGAGCGTTTTCTGCACATTTGTCAATTGCTTTGGCATCACTTAAATGACGCAGTCCAAATACATTGGGCGCAGTACGAAGAGCCCCCACAGGAGGAATAAAGCTTTCTGCTCCGGTAGCAATCAGAAGCTTATCATAAGAACATACAAAGCCCTTGTCACAGATCACCTGTTTTTTTTCTGTATCCAGCTTTTCTACTCTCTGTCCTGCAGCCTGGGTGATCCTGTTTTTCTCAAAGAAATCTGAAGGAACAAAATTCAGTCCGTCTTCATTTCTTTCATGGCTCAGATATTTGTGGAGCATACATCTTGAATGTGGCTTTTCATCTACAGAAATCATTACGATTTCATCTTCCGGAGCCAGTTCACGAAGAGTTTTGGCTGCAGTCATACCTGCTGCGCCGATTCCGATTATCACATATTTCATATGTTATACCTCCTCTACGTGAATTGCCTGCTTCGGACAGGCTTTTACACAGCTTGGCTCTCCGCCAAGATCTTTGCAGAAATCGCATTTGATCACTACAGATTTTGTTGCATCATCCGGCTTCAGAACCCCGTACGGACAGTTCATTACACACATAAAGCAGGAACCGCATTTCTCTTTGTCATAATAAACATGTCCATCCTCCGGATTCTTGGTAAGAGCGCCGCTCATACAGGAGATCACACACTCCGGCTCATCACAGTGGCGGCAGAAAATCGGACGGTAGGAGCCGTCTGGCTGTTTATAGATAAAGTTACGGCTTTCATTATTAATATCGTTCAGATCCAGGGTATAAATATCTCCGGAATCCTTTCTGTGTGCCTGCATACAGGCAAGGCTGCAACTTTTGCATCCGTCACATTTTTCAGCTTCTATGATAATTCTTTTCATATAAGCAGCCTCCTTTTTAAATATTCAGGCCAGCACGTTTTTCCATAATAATCTTTTCCAGAATATCTGCACTTTCCTTTGCATCTCCGTTAATGATTACCTGACCGCCTGTAAGCTGTTTCATATCCTCTGTCAGAACCTTGGTCACCAGCTTGCTTCCGGTTACAAATGGCGGAAGTCCAAGATGAAGCGGCAAGCCCAGAGCCAGACCGAAGCATCCGTCTGCAAGCGCCTGCTCTTCCAGCCACTGTGCTGCAGAAAGTACCAGTGGAAGCTGAGGAAGATCTACGCCGATTTCTTTTGCCAGCTCTGTTGCAACAATCTCCAGACGGCCGATTGCCAGACAGGGACCAAAGTTTAATACAGGCGGAATTCCCAGTTTTTCACAGACTGCGCGAAGCTTCGGACCTGCCAGCTTCGCTGCGGAAGGCTCCATAAGGCCACAGTTCTCCAGACCGCCTGAAGAGCATCCTGCTGTCAGGACAAGAATATCCTTTGCGATCAGCTCTTTCGTAAGCTCTACGGAAAGCACATCATGTCCGCCTGCTGTCAGATTGGAACATCCTACCACGCCGGCAATTCCCTTGATATCTCCGGATACGATCAGATCGATCAGCGGCTTCCAGGTATCACCCAGGAAATTTTTCAGAGATACTTCACTTACACCTGTTAAAGTATCGTCATTTCCGTGATCCGGGAACAGATTCATAGGAACATTGCCTCTGCGGGCTTTATATGCTTCTACGATCTCGTCAATGATTTCCATGCTCTGCTCTTCACGTCTGTCAAAATCAAAAGGCATCATTTTTGCATTTGCTTTTTTTGCCACATCATCCAGACAGATCTGTTTGATCTTCAGCTCATCACAGATCGGTTCAATTCCCGGAAGAGTACAGTTAAACTCAGAAAGAACTGCGTCAATTCCGCCGGTAGCAAGAACCGCCTCACTTGTGTAGTTGTTTCCTGCGTGTCCTTCAAATACCTCTGTGTAATGAGCGCCGCGAAGCTGAAGATCCTGTCCTACGCAGGTACAGCCTACAAGCTTAAAGCCTTTTGCACCTGCCGCCTGTGCCTTTGCAACTGCTTCCGGGCTTTTCAGTTTTTCCTGAAGATCAACAAAAATTGTATGCTGATGTCCGGTGATCATAATATTTATGTATTCAGGGTCAATTACGCGAAGTCCTACCGGAGCCATGCGGATCTCAGGCTCTCCCAGGAGAATATCGTTCAAAAGATTTGTCAGTGTCAATCCGTAAAGTCCTGTGGAAATTCCAAGCTTCAGACAGTCTGTAAGCATATCAACCGGATCGGAATTCAGGTTTGTAGAACATTTTACCACTCCGTGGAATACTTCTCCCTTTGCACCTCCCGGAAGAATTCCCAGCTCTTTCCATCTCTGGAAACGCGGTGCATAGGCAAGCTTTTCTACCAGCTCCATTTTTTCATATTCCGGCTTATACAGATCATCCAGAACCTTACGCGCAACTTTTTCTGCCTTTTCGTAAATGTCATCACATACAATGCCCATTTCATCTGCCAGATAGTTTAACGCATTCAGGCCTTTCAGTTCGCCTTTTGCCTGTGCTGTTTTCAGTACGTTCAGTGCAGTATTTTCTACAATGTGGATGTAGCAGCCGGAGCCTGATGCCACTGCTCTTAAAAAGTTTCTTGTTACAATAACATCTGCAGTTGCTCCGCAGATTCCTCTTGGCGCCTTTGGTGTGATACGACACGGTCCGTTAGAGCAGAGTCTGCAACAGACACCCTGAAGACCAAATCCACACTTTGCACTCTGTCCCTCTACTCTGTGATGGGAAGTTTCCATAGGCAGATCCGCGATAAATCCTTCCAACGGCTTATCTGCGCTTTTGCAGGTAGAGCATCCAAAACACTGATTCATAATTGTACCCTCCATTTTTCTTGATTGACAATATTTTATCATTCTGGATAAAAATAGTCAACTATTTTATTTTACAAATTTATTGACTGCTGTTGAGATTCTGAACCGACTCCCGGTAAATACAGGATGGCTTCAGTCTGATTCTTTTCGGATAATCACTTTCATCTCCATTCATTCTCCGCAGTAAAAGCTCACAGGCCGCATCCGCCAGCTCCACAAGCGGCTGACGCACTGACGTCAATTTGGGATTCACCATAACAGACAGTTCAAAATCATCAAATACAGCAACCGACAGCTGTTGAGGAATCCTTATTTCCAGGTCATAAATCGCTTCCATAGCTCCCATACTCATATCATAATTTGTCACAAAAACAGCTGTTGGTTTTTCATTAAGCTTCCACAGCTCATGAATCCCTCTGTATCCCCCTGATACACATAATCACCCTGAACAACATATTCCGGTCTTACAGGAATTCCATAATCCTCCATAGCCCTGAAATATCCTTTCATTCTCTCGCTGGCAGTCAGAGAATTTCTGCGTCCCTCAATAACCGCAATTCTGGAATGTCCGTTTTTTATCAGATACTCCGTAATCTCATAAGCTCCCTGAGTGCAGCTTGTCTGTACACAGTCCCCCTGTATGATCCCACTGTTTTCTTCAATGGTAACCACCGGAACTCTCAGGTTTTCCGGAAGAATCAGATGTCCATCCGTATTTCCCGGAATTGTGATCAGCATCCCGTCCACTCCATTTGCGATCATATACTCCACATATTCTTTTGTTTTATCAAGGTTTTCATCAAAACTGAAAAATGAAACAGAATATCCATGATCTCTCAGCTTCTTTTCTATTTCATTCAGTATCGCTGACGTATGAGGGCTGTTTACAATTCCCGCAATTACACCGACTCTGTAAGTTTTGCTTGTCCGAAGCCACCGGGCAGTATTGTTCGGAAAATAGTTCAGTTTTTTTACTGCCGCTTCAATAAGCTCCTGATTTTTTTTCTGACTGTGCCTCCATTCATATATTTGGAGATTGTGGAAATTGCAAGATTTGTTTCCCTCGCTACATCTTTAATGGTTGTTCCACTTCTGTCCTTCTTTTTCATATTCTGTCCCCATGCATGATTACCACACAATTTTCCCCTCTGAAAATACACAGAACGGTTTCTTTCAGTATATCAGTTTCCTTTGCTTTGCGCAATGAAGGCAGCCTTGTTTCAGGCTTTATTTCCGCCTCTTTTTCTGTGTTTCCTTCTTAGCGTCCGGAACTTCTGGCGCTTTAATTTATTTTGACTTTCTTCTCCCGCACCTTTATAATATAAACATGTCAGAAAGTTTTTGCTCCACATGGACTTCCTGACTTTTTCACTCAAAAACATCTGCGCAGAATCATCTTTTACTGCTGCAGGTTCATCTAAACGGAGGTACATGAATGAATTACAAAATCGATCCGCAGTCCTGGAAACAGGATATGCCCGCTTTCAGAGAAAAAACCATAGCATTTTATAACGGCGAAATAACAAAAAAAGACTACAAAGGCTTTTCCGGTCTGTACGGAAGCTATGCACAAAAAGACGGAAAAAAGGGAATGCTCCGTCTCCGGATGACTGCCGGAAGAATCACAAAGGAAAAGCTTGCTTTTACAGCAGAGGCGATTCAGGAGCACAAGATCAGCCGTATCCATTTTACTACCTGTCAGACAGTCCAGCTTCATGATCTTCAGCCGGATACTATCTGCACACTGGCAGAAGAAGCGCTTTCCTCAGGTATTGTTACCATGGGCGGAGGCGGTGATTTCCCCCGCAATGTCATGTGTTCTCCTCTTTCCGGTGTGGAATCAGGCGAATATTTTGATGTGCTGCCCTATGCAGAGGCTGCCGGAGAATATCTTATGAATTTTATAAAAGCTCCGAAAATGCCCCGGAAATTAAAGGTGGGATTCTCAAATTCACCTGCCAACCTTACTCATGCAACCTACCGTGACCTGGGATTTGCAGCAAATAAAAACGGAACCTTTGACGTATACAGCGCCGGAGGACTTGGAAACAATCCCCGCCTTGGTATCAAGGTTGCTGAATCTGTTCCGCCATCAAAGATTCTCTACTATATTAAAGCCATGTGGCTGACTTTCTGCGCATATGGAAATTATGAAAACCGCGCAAAAGCAAGAACCCGCTACATGCAGGATTCTCTGGGCGGCGCGGAAAACTATAAAAAAGCATATCTTGAAAAACTGGATGAGGTTTTTGCTTCCGGAGAGAATCTGGATATTACTGTAAATGTTTCCTCGGTATCCAAACAGCCGGACGGCAATGCTCCGGAAAGTTCCCGTGTGATTGCCCAGAAACAGGAGGGACTCTACACTGTTATCTGGCATCCTATTGGCGGTCAGCCTTCTGCTGAATCCTTCTGTCGTCTTGCAGAATATCTTGCAGGCATCAGAGATGCGGAAATCCGTCTTTCTCCTGATGAAAGCGCATATATTGTAAATCTTACCGGAAAAGAAGCAGAAAAAATTCTGGAACTGACAAAAGACGGAGCTGAATCTCTTTTTGAAACCTCTGTAAGCTGTATCGGAGCTTCCATCTGTCAGATCGGGCTTCGCGACTCTCAGGAGCTTCTGCTCTCCTGCGTAAAAGCAGTCCATGAAGCAGAAATTCCGGACGGAGCCCTTCCACAGATTCATATTTCCGGGTGCCCGTCCTCCTGCGGAACACATCAGACCGGAGAGATCGGTTTCCGTGGTGCCGCAAAATCTGTAGACGGCAAAGTTCAGCCGGCTTTTGTGCTTTATATCAATGGCTGTCAGGCACAGGGAAATGAATCCATGGGAAAAGAAATCGGAACCATTCTTCAGAAAGATATTCCTGAGTTTCTTGTGACCCTCGGAAAAACAGTTGCCCTGTCCGGACAGGATTTCCATACATGGAGAAATGCAAATCCGGAAGAGTTTGAACGAATGGCAGCAAACTATCTTATTGCATAACAAATCGGACAAGTCTGCTTCAGACCCCCTCAGTTCCTGAGGATCGCTTTATGGTACTGAAAACGCCGCAGCTCTGCCGGTCACCCTGGTTACGTACTTATCTGTAAAACCCGGTGTCCGAAAGCAGTTCTGCGGCGTTTTTTCTGTAAAAATTAAATATATGTTCTCTCCAGATTATTTCATGCCAGAATGGTATGCTCCAACAGTATCTTAATTCCCATAAGGATCAGAACAACACCTCCGGCAAGTTCTGCTTTTGATTTATATCTCGCTCCAAACCGGTTTCCGATCAGAACTCCTGCGCAGGAAATCACAAAAGTAGTGATTCCGATAAAGCTGACTGCCGGAATGATCTGAACCTTCAGAAACGCAAAGGTCACTCCCACTGCCAGCGCATCAATGCTTGTAGCTATGGCCAGAGGAAGCATTGCCTTAAATGTAAAGCAGGCATCCAGATTTTCTGCCTCTCCTCCGGATTCCCGGATCATATTGATACCGATGAGGGACAAAAGAATAAATGCGATCCAGTGATCAATGCTCTGGATTTTTTCCTGGAAGCCAGTTCCCAGAAGATATCCCACCAGGGGCATAAATCCCTGAAAAAATCCAAAATACAGTCCCACTGTCAGAATCTGCTTTTTTCTGATCTGACAGACAGAAAGTCCTTTACAGACTGCCACAGAAAACGCATCCATGGAAAGTCCCACTGCAAGTACAAAAAGTTCCCATAATCCCATTTGATTTTCCTCCAATGTAAGTATTTTATCAGAGAAGCAGTAAGCACAGACGATCTGCTTTTCTTGCACAGGACACCAAAAAACGAGACTATCCGCCCTGTGCAGATAAGTCTCGTCATTTCAGATGGGGCCAGGATCTACTCCAGAATGTTGACCTCATCATACCATTTTTCAAAAATCTTATTTTTCCATATGATACCGACTACTCCCTTATGTCGGTTCAGTATACCAGAAATAATTCTGTTTTTCAATCCCCGTTTTTATCATTTTCCTCATCCATACAAGGATACTCCATGCAGGGATCTCTGTCCGGCATCGCAACAAACTCCTGATGATGTCCAACATATTTATATGCAGGACGGATGATCTTGCCAGCGTTAAGGATTTCTTCCAGACGGTGAGCGCTCCATCCGGGAATTCGGGCAATGGCAAAAATAGGTGTGAACAGCTCCTTGGGGATGCCCAGCATAGTATACACAAAGCCGCTGTAAAAATCCACATTGGCGCACACATTTTTAAACATTTTCCTCTGTTCCATAACAAGACGGCTTCCCAGTCGCTCCACCAGCTCATAAAGAGCAAATTCCTCCATCATTCCCTTTTCCTCGGCAAGCTTGCGGGCAAATTTTTTCAGTATCACCTCACGGGGATCGGACAGCGTGTATACTGCATGACCCATTCCATAGATCAGACCGGAATGATCAAAGGCTTCTTTATTCAGGATCCTGCACAGATATGCCTCTACTTCTGCCTCATCTGTCCAGTTTTTCACATGGGCTTTGATATCGGCAAACATATCCTGCACCTTCAGATTTGCCCCTCCGTGTCTCGGACCTTTCAGAGAGCCGATAGAAGCTGCCACTGAGGAATAGGTATCTGTTCCTGATGAAGTAACCACATGGGTGGTAAACGTAGAGTTGTTTCCTCCGCCATGCTCTGCATGAAGCATCAGAGCAATGTCCAGAACCTTGGCTTCCAGCTCTGTGTAAGAGCTGTCCGGTCTCAGCATCAGAAGGATATTTTCTGCAAGAGAAAGCCCCTTCTGCGGATTCCGGATAAATAAAGTCTCATCCTTACGGAAATGGCGGTATGAGTGATAGGAATAAACTGCGATCAGCGGCAGCTTGGCAATCAGTTCAATACTCTGGCGCAGAACATTTTCTGCAGAAATATCCTCCGGTCTGGAATCATAGGTGTATAAGGTAAGAATACATCTCTGCATGGAATTCATAATGTCCGCATTGGATGCCTTCATTACAACATCCCGCACAAACCGGCCTGACAGAGTTTCAAACTGCGCCATCACCTCTTTAAACATTTCCAGTTCCTTTTCTGAAGGAAGCTGTCCGAAAAGCAGAAGATAAATGGTTTCCTCAAATCCAAATTTATGTCCTTCCAGTCCGTTTACCAGATCATAAATATTATAGCCCTGGTAATACAGACTTCCCTCAGCCGGGATCTTCCTTCCATTTACAAGGTCATAGGCATTTACATCTGAAATTTCTGTAAGTCCGGTAAGAACGCCTTTACCTGCTGAATCTCTCAGTCCTCTTTTTACATCATACTCAATATAAAGGTTTGGATCGATCCGGTGATTATTCAGAAGTGTTTCCTGCAGGCTCTCCATACTGGTCTTCAGGCTTCCCATTTCATCCAGATTGATCATTTCGTGATCTGACATTTTTATTCCTCCGTTTCCTTTCCCCGAAACTCAATTATTGTGTCTGAAGCTTAAAGCATTTTTTCTTCCCATTCTTTTTCACGGAAGCCTGTCAGAACAAAATCTGTTCCGACTACGAGAGGTCTTTTCACCAACATTCCGTCTGTGGCAAGAAGCTTCAGCTGCTCTTCCTCTGACATATCCTTTAATTTATCCTTCAGATTCATCTGTTTATAAAGATTTCCGCTTGTATTAAAAAATTTTTTAAGGGGCATTCCGCTTTTTTCATACCATTCTTTCAATTCTTCATATGTTGGATGTTCTTCTACAATTGCTCTTTCCTCAAAGCTGATGCCATGTGCGTCCAGCCATTTAAGAGCTTTCTGACAAGTACTGCATTTTCTGTAAACTAAAACTTTCACTTTGCATCCTCCTTTATTTCTCAGCTTTTTCAGCTGTTTCCTGTAAAAACACATAGTCCGGCAGCCATCCGGTTCATTCTGTCAGATTCTGTCAAACATTTTCTGCTTTTTCCCTTTCACGTTTTATCATATAAAAGAGCTAAAAAAAAATCAAGTTTTTTTGAAAATTCCTAATTTATTCTTCCAAAAATCTCTGCACCCACATCCTCTTTCCATCTGTACAGACTGACACCGCCCCGCTTTTCATGGTAAATTCTGTTTTTGCCCCTGATTTTTTCAGACGGAGTGTTGTTTCCGGTGAGGGATGCCCGTAGGTATTGGAGTCTGAGCATGAGATCACTGCAACCTCTGCCTTCACCTGATCCAAAAACTCCCGGCAGGAAGAATAACGGGAACCATGATGCCCTACTTTTAAAAAATCCACATCTCTCAGCCTGTTCAGTATTGCTTTTTCCGCAGGTTCTCCTGCATCTCCGGTAAAAAGTCCGCGAAAATCTCTGTACTCCAGCTCTACAACCATTCCTTCTTCATTCACATCTTCTCCCAGAGCGTCTTTTGCAGGAGCCAGAATATGAAAACCGGCTTCTCCCATACGAAAACTGTTTCCACTTTCCACCTGAAGCACCTTCATTCCGGCACTCTGCGCAAGATGGATCAGAGTATTGTATACTTCCGGCGGTTCCTCCCAGTCAGGAAGTATCAGAGCATCGCTTCTTACAGAGGTCAGGCCCTGCTCCATAAATTCAAGAAGCTCCATGATCCCACTGATATGATCCTTATCTGTATGGGAGATCATAATCCCGTTTATATGAGAAATCCCTCTGCTTTTCAGATAAGGCAGAAGTTGATACTGGGCTGTATTTTTCTTGTTGCTGCTTCCGCAGTCCATAAGAAAAACTCCTCCATCCGGAATTTCCAGCACAATCCCGTCACCCTGTCCGATATCCAGACAGGTAATTCTGAGCTCCTTTCCAGGTTTCCGGGAAAGGACAAAAATCCCTGCCGCAGCTGCCAGAAGAAAAATCCCTGCAGGATACGCCCTTTTTGCAGCTTTCCTGAACACTCCTCTGATTTTGTCCGAGTTCTCGGACACTTTTTTTCCAACAGCCAACTGATTTTCTTCTTTTTTCTGTATTCCGGATGCCATAACATATGCCAGGATAATTCCTGATGCCAGCAGCAGATAGTAGCTGATACTCTGCCATATTTCCGGAAGCCCCCCGATCCAGGTACAAAAAGGCAGCTTTCCGGCAAACATACAGACTTTTTCGTAAAGCCATAAAAGTATTCTGCCCGGAACCGCTGCCGCCCTCCCTGCATTCACACTGAAAAGCCCCAGCACTGAGCAGCAC
>ERZ894251.896-NODE-896-length-12234-cov-7.991871_pt1 | contig 12234 bp, 10 predicted proteins | sample MGYA00380301_ERZ894251 | MGnify/ENA primary metagenome ERZ894251 (study PRJEB32331, sample SAMN06328418) | human gut metagenome | biome: human gut microbiome; feature: stool | host: Homo sapiens | collected 2014-02-13 ... | reverse complement strand
AATCCCTTTCTGATATGCTGAAAGGTAAATCCGGACGTTTCCGTCAGAACCTTCTCGGTAAACGAGTTGACTATTCCGGACGTTCCGTTATCGTTGTAGGACCGGAACTTAAGATTTATCAGTGTGGTCTTCCGAAAGAGATGGCCATTGAGCTGTTCAAACCTTTCGTTATGAAAGAGCTTGTTGCCAACGGAACTTCGCACAACATTAAGAACGCCAAGAAAATGGTTGAGAAGCTGGAGCCTGCTGTATGGGATGTTCTGGAGGATGTTATCAAAGAACATCCGGTTATGCTGAACCGAGCACCTACACTGCATCGTCTTGGTATCCAGGCATTCGAACCGATCCTTGTAGAAGGTAAAGCGATCAAACTGCATCCGCTGGTTTGTACCGCATTCAACGCTGACTTCGATGGTGACCAGATGGCCGTACATCTTCCGCTTTCACAGGAAGCACAGGCAGAGTGCCGTTTCCTTCTGTTATCACCGAACAACCTGCTGAAACCTTCTGATGGTGGTCCTGTAGCCGTTCCTTCACAGGATATGGTACTTGGTATCTACTATCTGACTCAGGAAAGACCTGGAAACAAGGGTGAAGGCAAGTTCTTTAAGAGCGTAAACGAAGCAATTCTTGCTTATGAGAATAAAGTAATCACACTGCAGTCCAGAATCCATGTTCGCTGCAGCAAGACAATGCCGGACGGATCCGTTCTGACCGGTACAGTAGAATCTACACTTGGACGTTTCCTGTTTAACGAAATCCTTCCACAGGATCTTGGTTTCGTAGACAGAAGTGTTCCGGGAAATGAACTTCTTCTTGAGGTTGACTTCCTGGTAGCCAAGAAACAGTTGAAACAGATTCTTGAAAAAGTTATCAATACTCACGGTGCTACAAAGACTGCTGAGGTTCTTGATGCGATCAAAGCTACAGGTTACAAGTATTCCACACGTGCAGCCATGACTGTTGCCATTGCCGATATGACCGTTCCGCCGCAGAAACCGGAGATGATCAAACAGGCTCAGGATACAGTAGACCTTATCACAAAGAACTACAAACGTGGTCTTATCACTGAAGAAGAGCGTTACAAAGAAGTTGTTGATACATGGAAGAAGACTGATGATGAGCTGACACATGCTCTGTTGTCCGGACTTGATAAATACAACAACATCTTCATGATGGCCGACTCCGGTGCCCGTGGTTCCGATAAACAGATCAAACAGCTTGCAGGTATGCGAGGACTGATGGCCGATACAACCGGTCACACCATCGAGCTGCCTATCAAGTCTAACTTCCGTGAAGGTCTTGACGTACTGGAATACTTCATGTCTGCCCATGGAGCTCGAAAAGGTATGTCCGATACCGCTCTTCGTACAGCCGATTCAGGTTACCTGACAAGACGTATGGTTGACGTTTCTCAGGATCTGATCGTACGTGAGACAGACTGCTGTGAAAACAGAGATGAGATCTCAGGTATGTATGTAGAATCTTTTGTAGATGGTAAAGAAGAGATCGAAGGACTTCAGGAGCGTATCACAGGTCGTTTCTCCTGTGAGACAATTAAGAATAAAGATGGCGAAGTTATCGTAAAAGCCAACCATATGATCACACCGAAACGTGCTGCCCGCATCATGAAAGAAGGCGTGGACAACCAGACAGGCGGATCTATCGAGAAAGTTAAGATCCGTACAATCCTTACATGTAAATGTAAAGTTGGTATCTGTGCGAAATGTTACGGTGCGAACCTTGCAACCGGCGAGCCGGTACAGGTTGGTGAATCTGTCGGTATCATCGCTGCTCAGTCTATCGGTGAGCCAGGTACACAGCTTACCATGCGTACTTTCCACAGTGGTGGTGTTGCCGGTGGAGATATCACACAGGGTCTTCCTCGTGTCGAGGAGCTTTTTGAGGCAAGAAAGCCGAAAGGTCTTGCCATCATCACAGAGATTCCTGGTGTTGCTGTTATCAATGACACTAAGAAGAAACGTGAAGTTATCGTTACAGATCAGGAAACAGGTGAATCCAATACTTACCTTATTCCATACGGATCCCGTATCAAGATCACAGACGGACAGATCCTTGAAGCAGGTGATGAACTTACAGAAGGTAGCGTAAATCCGCATGATATCCTGAGAATTAAGGGTGTACGTGCAGTTCAGGATTATATGATCCGTGAAGTACAGCGTGTATATCGTCTCCAGGGTGTTGAGATCAGCGATAAGCATATCGAAGTTATCGTTCGTCAGATGTTGAAGAAAATCCGTATCGAAGATAACGGAGATACAGAATTCCTTCCTGGAACACTGGTTGACTTCCTTGAATACGAGGACGTTAACGAGCAGATGGAAAAAGAAGGCAAACAGCCTGCAGATGGAAAACAGGTTATGCTTGGTATTACCAAGGCATCTCTTGCTACAAACTCCTTCCTGTCAGCCGCTTCCTTCCAGGAAACAACTAAAGTTCTGACTGAAGCCGCTATCAAGGGTAAAGTTGACCCGCTGATCGGTCTGAAAGAGAATGTAATCATCGGTAAACTGATTCCTGCAGGTACCGGTATGAAACGCTACAGAGATGTAAGGCTCAACAGCACAATGCCTGAACCGGAAGTAAAGGTTGAAGATATAGCCGAAGAACTTACGGAAGATGAAGAAATCAAAGATGATGAGATGGTCACAATGGATGAAGAACTTCCGGAAGACGAAGAATTCGATGTTGAAGAATCTGATGAAGAAGAGGCTGCTGAAGACGAAGCTGATGATCAGGCTTCAGACGATGCAGAAGACAACGAATGATCCAACGGAGTAGATAACTTATCCGGACTGATTTGATATGAATTCACAAGAGAACTATCTGTGCCGACAGATTTTGCCGGCGAGGTAGTTCTCTTTTATTTTCCGGAACATTCCATTGCCGAAAAAAGAGAAAAATACAAAGAAACTGCTTTTTGTGTTATAATACCAGTACATTATGAGCAGGTAATGAACTGTGAAGTATTTTTACAGTTATGATAAATATACATTTTTGTTTCCGGTAACATCTTGTAAAAAGCATTGACCGGGACAGGGAAGGAAATAGAAATTGAACAGAAATGGAGGTGCAATATGGATAAAGAACTTCCGGTTTCAGCATGGCCGGAATGGAAAATCATAGAGAAAATCGGCGAAGGCTCTTTTGGAAAGGTGTATAAGGCACAGAGAACAGAACGTGGAAAATCTTTCTATTCTGCTATCAAGATCATCAATATACCCGGAAGCCAGAGCGAGTTGAACAGCGTACGTTCTGAAACAGGGGATGAGCAGTCCACAAGACAGTATTTTCAGAATCTGGTTGAGGAATGTATTCAGGAAATCAGTACCATGGAATACTTTCGAGGAAACTCTTACATTGTCTCTGTAGAAGATTTTAAGGTTATGGAATATCTGGATGTCATTGGATGGGAGATTTCCATAAGGATGGAATATCTGACAAGTTTTATGGATTACTGTGCGGAAAAGCAGCTTACTGAGAAAGAGGTAATAAAGCTGGGAATGGATTTGAGTAAGGCACTGGAATATTGCCGGAAACTTAAGATCATTCACAGGGATATCAAGCCGGAGAATATTTTTGTATCCAGATTTGGCGATTTTAAGCTTGGAGATTTCGGAATTGCACGTGAACTTGAGCGAACCATGAGCGGATTTTCCAAGAAAGGTACTTACTCTTATATGGCGCCTGAGATGTATAAAGGTGAGAAATATGACAGCAGGGTAGATATTTATTCTCTTGGGATTGTGCTGTACAGGCTGATGAATCATAACAGACTGCCATTTATGAGTCTGGAAAAACAGTTTATCACTTACAGGGATAAGGAAAATGCATTAAATAAGCGTGTTGCAGGAGAGCAGATGAGTGCACCTGTGGATGCAGGAACACAGTTTGCCCGTATTATCATGAAGGCCTGTGCTTATGATCCCGCACAGAGATATCAGACACCGGAGGAGCTTTATAGTGCGCTAGATGATCTGAAAAATGGAAGATCTGGCAGAATCCGGCAGTTACAAAACGGTGTTCAGAAAGCAGGAACGGATAAAACAGAATCATATAGTGCAATTGCACAGAACGGCAGAGCAGCACAGAATGTTACATCAGATGCCGAAAATGTACGAAAAAGTACAGTGCAGAATACGTCGGTACAGAATACCCGGGGAAATAAAAAAACATCAGATTTTCAGAATGCTGCAAAAAGAAAACGTGCTGTAAACAATGTTTCTGAGAGCAGCTTTACAGATAAAGAAACAATGTCAGTTGTAGCAGAACAGAAAATACAGCCACAGGAAACGCCATCAGAAACAGTTGCGATAAGATCTGCGCGTGCTGTGGAAGCCAGAAAGCGAAGACGCAGGAAGAAACAGCTGCTGCGCAGGGCATTGCTTGCAATTGTGGCAGGTACAGCGATACTTATGATGGCCGCCGTCTATTACAGAGTAAGTACAGATCATGCTCAGGAAGGACAGGAGGATAATCCGATCGCAATTCTGGATGATGAGAAATACAGCTCCACAAAATCCGGATCCAAAGATTTCTCCAAGGCTCTGGATACGATCAAGGAGCAGGCAACAACTATCACAGATAATCTGAACAGTTACGACTGGGTTGGAACAGAAGGAACTGTTCTGCGATATCTGAGAAGGGTAAAGACCACTCAGCAGGCAGATGGAAATCTGGATATTGAGAGTGAATGCATGAAAGCTCTGGTCTATCCGGCAGAATCCGGAGATGGAGTTTATGAAGAATATTTCTACTGGGGAGAGAAGTTATTCTTTGCATATATCTGGTATGATGAAACTTCAGAATATTATTATTATAACGACGGCGAACTGATAAGATGGATCGATTCCAATGGAAAGTGTCACGATAACGAAAAAGATAATGAGGAATTCGTGAAACGTGGCGAGAAATACTGGAACAATTCATTGAAAGCATTGAAGGGAGAAGGAACAAAGACAGATAATGGCAATGTATCAGATTGAATGTGCATATACCTGCCATACAGGAAATATCCGGGCAAATAATGAAGATAATTTCTGGTGTTTTGGGGAATCCCTTCCGGTGAACAATGAAGGAACAAAGGGTATCTGCTCAAAGATTATTTCGGGTAACAGAGCACCGGCAATGGCGGTATTTGACGGTATGGGAGGAGAAAGCTGCGGCGAGATTGCAGCCTTTCTTGCATCAGAAGAATTTGGAAAATTTTATAATGCGAATAAAAGAATGCTGAGGGATATGCCGGAAGATTTTATAGACGATGTATGTGAGAAGATGAATCAGGCAGTATGCAGATATGGAACAGAGCATCATATTTGGAGCATGGGAAGCACAATGGCAATGCTCCTCTTTACACCAGAGTCTATGTTTGCCTGCAATCTTGGGGATAGCAGGATTTATTTTATGGATGGCGGTAAGCTTCAGCAGATTTCCACAGACCATGTTTTTGGTGGTACGGCAGTTGGGAAAGCTCCGTTAACCCAGTATCTTGGACTTCCTGAAGAGCTGCAGAGACTGGAACCTTCTGTGACAGAAATCGAGCATAAGGAGGGATACAGATATCTTCTGTGTTCAGATGGAGTAACAGATATGCTTTCGGACAGTGAGATAGAGGCGATTCTGTCACAGGATATGGAAATCCCGGAGATCGTAAATGATCTTCTTAAAAATGCTCTCCAAAAAGGTGGGAGAGATAATGTGACGATCGTGCTCTGTGAAGTACAGAAGCTGGATACAGTCCGCAGAATGAAAGAATGGATGAAAAATCTGAAAGATAAAAAATGAGAGGTGGGGCAGCATGAAGAACCGTATGCAGGATCTGGATTTTGAACAGAATGTTGCGTTTGATAAAGTACAGGAGTATGAATTTACCAGAAGGGCGGCACAGAGATTTCGGCAGGTGGTAAGCCTGGACAGTTTTGAAGACGAAGATGCGGATGTTATTTTCCACTATTTATATAAAGAGATGGAACTGGTGTCCTTTGGCGACCATCTGAAGAGATATATTTATGAAAGGGCAGAGCTGGAAGAACCCTTCTCGGAGGTTCCACAGGAAGTGTATAAGGAGATCGTAGTAGATTCCTTTAAGGAAACCTATACGCCCAAATCCATGAATCCTACCTCTACCAAGTTGTCGGCACTGGTGAATAACTGGCTGAATCAGGCATCTGTAAAAAGAGAAACTGTTTTTCTTCTGGGGTTTGGGTTGAAAATGACCACAGAGGATGTGTCGGATTTCCTGACAAGAGTACTGAAAGAACAGGATTTTGATTTTTACAATCCGGACGAGGTGATCTACTGGTATTGTTACAGTACGCAGCAGGGTTATCATAAAGCAGAGGAATTGAAGAAAAAATATGAGATACTCGCTCCTGTGGAAGTGGAAAATACTCAGGTTTTATACGGAAGCAACCTGTGCCTTGATACGGAGGAGAAACTGATCGATTATCTTGCCCGACTGAAATCAAAAAGAGTAGATCCCATATCTGAGAAAAGTCAGGCATTTCAGGAGTTTACAAAGCTTTTATATCATGCGAAGCAGATTATTGCCGGATTGTATCAGCATGATGAAGAGGAAAAAGGTGGGGATAAGGTGTGGACAGCAGAAAGAATTACACCTTCTGATGTGGAAAAAGTAATCTGCAGCGGAATCCCCATCAACAAAATGGGCAATCTGAAGAAAATGTCTGCCTCCATTCTGGCAAAGCATTTCAGCCAGAAGCGTTTCAGTAGGCAGAGGATTACAAATATTTTAAGCCACAAACTCCCGGTGGAGCGCTTTGACCTGATCACACTGGAATTCTTTATCGTATCCCAGGAAATGGAGGATGATGATCCTTTTAACAGATACAAGCATTTTCTGGATGAGATTCAGGATATTCTGCTTCGATGTGGAATGGGAGAGATATACATAGTAAATCCATACGAATGTTTCCTTCTCATGTGCCTTCTCACAGACTGTCCGCTGGCAGTATTTTCGGAGATATGGGAGAAGTCCTATGAAGAGGGGGAAGCTGAAGAGGCATAATGGTATCAACAATTGTACAGCCGGTGCCGGATATGGCACGAAAGGCTGTGGAACTTTTATTAAAGAAAATAAAAGGGGAAGAGATTGAGACATTGACGATTCTTCCTGTTGAATTTGCAGAAGGAGGCACAACCCGTTAAGGGATGTGCCTCCTTCTTTTAACCAAATCAAGTAAGTCCCCTGCGGAGGTTGCGAATATCTGTCTGATTTATGACAATTATCTGGATAGACTGTAGATTCAGAAGAGTGTGTTTATTCGTTATAATATCCGTAGATAGCACGTGCATCTGCAGCAATGGTGCTTTGGGCTGCACCGGTATCAGTAAGATCCTGTGACATAAAGCATACTACAAGGTCGATTCCTTTGGCTGTATCATAGATGATCGCTGCATCATTTTCTACAGTGTCAAGTTCGCCGGTCTTATTGGCAGTACCGACGCCTTCTGGAAGTTGTGCAGGGATCTTGTTCTTACGCTGCTGCATTTTTAAGTGATAATACATTGCATCTGCGTTTGGAAGAGTAGAAGCGGGAAGGGTTCCATTGACAGTCTGGTATATCTGCTTTAAAAAGGTTCCACAGTCTTTGACGGATGTATAGTTGTCGCCGTTTTCTTTACCTGCGAGAAGCAGGCGGTTCATCTGGGTGCTGGTGAAACCATGTTCCTGGCAGAAGCCATTTACTTTTGCCATGCCTGCAGAGTCATCGCCGTTTCCAAGCCAGTTTACCAGAGTGTTAGCAGCATCATTATCACTGACAGTGATCATGGCTGAAATATTACTGTCAATTTCGTCTCCGTTGTGAGACTGGGAGAGGGTATCGTAGTTTTCGTATACAGCTCCCATAATATACAGTTTGATCAGGCTTGCTGCCTGCATGGGAGTATCGTTGATCATGCCTTCAGAATCTTTCGGCAGGTTGCAGACATAGACGGACCAGGTTCCGTTATCAGCCGGCAGCAGGGACTGTACCTGTTTCAGGAGATTGTCCATGCTGGAATCAGTGTTGTCGGTAAATGTGTTGTTGGAGGAAGGGGAAAGTGTTCCGTTCTGCTGTTCGGATTCTGAAGAGGGTTCAGCGGATTCTGACTGTGCAGGAGATGTTTCTCCGGTGGCTGCCTTGACAGAACTTTCCTGTTCTCTTAATTCATCTAACTGATCTGCCTGACTGATAAGGGTATTTGCATCAGTGGAAATCTCCTCTACGGTTTTGGAGAGTGTCTGTACTTTTTGCTGTAGTGTGACGAGATGGTTCAGTGATAAAAATGAAACAGCTGCCAGTGCAATCACTGCAACAGTCAGTATGCCGATCACTATATAGAGAAAAATAGGTTTTTCATTTGGCTTTTTATTCATTGCGGTTTTCCTTTCGTAATTATTATTATTGTAATCAGGATTGCGGGAACTGCGAAGCTGCGTAGCAATCCGCAGATATCAAGTCAAGGGCAAAATGCTTTTTGACACTTACATCATCATGATGCAAAGTAGCTGTCAATGCCATTTGCGATTCCCTGTACCATTGTTTTCTGGAATTCTGCGTCATTCATTTTCAGATCGTCATTCTGGCTTGTCATAAATCCCATTTCGAGGATCGTAACAGGAACAGTGCTCCAGTTAATTCCTGTCATCGTGTCAGTGTACTGGATTCCAAGGTTCTGAAAACCTGTTGCAGCACAGTAGGAATCGATGATGCATCGGGATAATCGATCAGACTGTTCAAACAGTTGTGGGATATAAGGGTTATTCTGAGAGGGCGACATGGTCAGTGCCCCTGATGCAGTATGGGAATCATCGCCGTTTGCATGGATGCGGACATAGATCTCTGCGCCCTGTGAAGCAGCATATTGTGCGCGTTCCATGTTGCTGATGGCTGTTTCATTGTCTGTTCGTGTCATGACTACCTGATAGCCTCTCTGTTCCAGTTCATCTTTTAGTTGAAGAGAGACCTCCAGATTGAGCTGGTATTCGGGAACACCGCTGTAGGTTCCCTGAGTTCCGCTGGTACATTTTGCTTTCATTTCAGAAGAACCGGGACCGTTGGGCTCCGGGGCACTCATATCTACGGACTCACTCTGATGCCCTGGATCGATTCCTATTATATGTCCGCCTGTTTCTGCTTTGGAGGAGAACACGCTGGCACTGGAATCAGAAGAAGCGGTGGTGCTGTTCTGGCTGAATACAGAAGGTTTTGATGAAGATTCTTCCGGGATTTCAGCTTTTTCTTTTGTTTTCTTCTGTGTGGCTGTCTGTTGTTTTTGTTTCATGCGATTGATATTTGACTGGACTGTGTCTATGGCGGTAGTGTACTTGTCTACTGCCTGTTTGACTTCGTCGTGTTTTGCAGTGATCTGTTCGGAGATTGTATCGACTTCTTTTTCAGTGGTGAGGATCTGGTGCAGTGTGGTCCTGTTAAAGAAGATCAGGGCTATGATGCACAGGAGTCCTGTCAGAAACAGAAGGATGCTGATCATGCTGGGTTTCTTCATATATTATAGTGTCCTTTCCTGAGTTTATAGAATGTTATAGTGTGTCTGCAAGTTGATTTGCCTGCTTTGGTTGTTATTATAATAAAAGGGAGGGGGAAATGCAATTGTTAGTGAAGGGGACGCGCCGGATAATATTTATTTTGTGTGCGGTTTCGGACGCTAAGAGATATTATAGCAGTCCTAGTAAATAATGCATCTTAATCCAGCCCATCAGAGTGTGAAATCCTGCGTCAGATATCTTTGCCGTGCGTCAGCACGCCTGCAGATATCTTCCTTGTCTTTCGCACTCTGCTGAACTGTCTTAAATGCATTATTTACTAGGACTGCTATAAATCTGCAGAAATCTGCTAAAAGCATGAGCAGCCCTCTCAAACTCGCTACGTTGCAAACTTCGCTCAAACACGTGAGACGGTCTGCTCATAACGCAGATTTCTGCAGATTAAGTATCTCTAAGCATCCTGCAAATGCACACAAAATAAATATTATCCGGCGCTGGGATTCGCAGTGGGGAAGTGGCAGTAAAGTGGTGGAAGGGGGAGTGTATTGTCAGATAAGTTTAATGTGGTGATGTGGTGTATGAGGAAAGGATTTTTTAGTTATGATAAAAATATGAAAAAATACTGTAAAATTCAGGAGAAATGCCTTGACAGTGTGAGTTTTACGGGATATAATGAGCAAGCGTGCAAAAGGAACGTTTAATTTTTTTGTGCGTAATTACACGAATAGCAACCGCAAGGCCCCATAGAAAAATCTATGGAGAAATAAATCGGGAGGTGAAATGGAATGCCAACATTCAACCAGTTAGTAAGAAAAGGACGCCAGACATCTGTAAAGAAATCTACAGCTCCGGCTCTCCAGAAAACATTCAACTCTTTAAGAAAGAAAGCAGTTGAACAGTCTGCACCACAGAAACGTGGCGTTTGTACAGCAGTTAAGACTGCAACTCCTAAGAAGCCTAACTCAGCTCTTAGAAAAATCGCCAGAGTTCGTCTTTCCAACGGAATCGAAGTAACAAGCTACATCCCAGGAGAAGGTCACAACCTTCAGGAGCATAGCGTTGTTCTTATCCGTGGTGGAAGGGTTAAGGACTTACCTGGTACAAGATACCACATCATCAGAGGTACTCTTGATACTGCAGGTGTTGCTAACAGAAAACAGGCCCGTTCTAAATACGGCGCTAAGAGACCGAAAAAGAAATAATTCTAAAAAGGTTTCATAAGAATTTTAAGAACTGATCCTATTGTTTGGGACAGCAGGAATTAATCAATCGAAAATTCACGGAAGACTAGAACTATGAATTTGTACGGTATTCCATATACCCTGCCGGTTGCGGGTTAAATATAGGACCTTACCAGTGCGAACATGCAATAGTTTCATGCGTGAGTACCGATGATATAATCAATTGATTAAGGAGGGAAGTACCGTGCCACGTAAAGGACATACTCAGAAAAGAGACGTATTAGCGGATCCAATATACAACAATAAAGTTGTTACCAAACTTATCAACAACATCATGTTAGATGGTAAGAAAGGTGTTGCTCAGAAAATCGTATACGGAGCATTCGAAAAGATTGCAGATCAGACAGGAAAAGATGCTATCGAAGTATTTGAAGAAGCTATGAACAACGTTATGCCAGCACTTGAGGTTAAGGCTAGACGTATCGGTGGTGCCACATATCAGGTACCTATTGAAGTAAGACCGGAAAGAAGACAGGCTTTAGGTCTTCGTTGGATTACTTTATATTCTCGTCAGAGAAGTGAAAAGACAATGGTGGACAGATTAGCTAACGAAATTATGGACGCAGCTAATAACACTGGTTCATCAGTTAAGAAACGTGAAGATATGCATAAGATGGCTGAGGCAAACAAGGCTTTTGCACATTACCGTTTCTAATAAAGTTCAATTATTTATTGAGAATATGCAGCATTGCATGACATATAAGGCAATTGCCTAATAGACTAAAAATAGGAGGAAAAAACCTTGGCTGGAAGAGAATATCCACTGGATAGAACAAGAAACATTGGTATTATGGCTCATATCGATGCAGGTAAGACTACATTAACAGAACGTATCTTATATTATACCGGTGTAAACTATAAAATTGGTGAAACTCATGATGGAGCTTCTACAATGGACTGGATGGAGCAGGAACAGGAAAGAGGTATCACAATTACTTCAGCTGCTACAACATGTCATTGGACATTGGAAGATCATCATAAGCCAAAGGCTGGTGCATTAGAGCATCGTATCACATCATTGATACACCGGGCCACGTTGACTTCACAGTTGAAGTTGAACGTTCACTTCGTGTATTAGATGGTGCTGTAGGTGTATTTGATGCTAAGGCCGGTGTTGAACCACAGTCAGAAAATGTATGGCGTCAGGCTGACACATACAATGTACCTCGTATGGCGTTCATCAATAAGATGGATAAAATGGGTGCAGATTTCTTTTATTCAGTTCAGACAATCATTGATCGTTTAGGAAAGAATGCTATTCCTGTACAGATCCCAATCGGTAAAGAAGATGACTTCATCGGATTAATCGATTTGTTTGAAATGGAAGCATATTATTACAAAGATGATAAGGGCGAAGATATCGAAATCACAGCTATACCTGATGACTTAAAGGATCTTGCTGATGAATGGCACGAGAACCTTGTTGAAAAGGTATGTGAATTAGATGATGACCTTATGATGCAG
>ERZ894251.890-NODE-890-length-12310-cov-10.024888_pt1 | contig 12310 bp, 12 predicted proteins | sample MGYA00380301_ERZ894251 | MGnify/ENA primary metagenome ERZ894251 (study PRJEB32331, sample SAMN06328418) | human gut metagenome | biome: human gut microbiome; feature: stool | host: Homo sapiens | collected 2014-02-13 ... | reverse complement strand
TTGTCAACAACTTTTTTTAAGAAATCAAAATTTGCCTTTATTAACTCATTATTATCATAATAATTTATATTACGATAACATCTTTTTATTATTTCATGTAAAGCTTTTCCTTGTGAAATTTGAACTGCTTCACTTGAAACTATAGATTTATGAGGATATAATAATGTTATTATATCCTGAATACTTGAGTTATTCATTCTCTTACTGTGAATTGACTTGGGTATGCCGCATTTGCTTAATTCTCTAATAACATTATAATTCGGTTTATGCTTGGAATTATTAAGTGATAAATCATTAATAACACAGTTGCTATGTGCTGAAGCATTTCTCAGTTTTTTTACCGATAGCATTAAATAATAATCATTTTTTAAATCTTTATTTTTGAAATAATCAGCACAAAAACCCACAAAATGTATAAAACTGCCAAATGATATTAATTCCACGAATGCCCAAATGGGATAGTTTCCATCATATTTATAAAATATGCCGCTACAGTAAGTACCTGATTTATTCCGATTTATTTCGCTTTTTAAATTAGTAAAAGGTTTTCTGAAATTTGGTATCTTATAGTTTTCTATATTTTTTAATGATTCTATGTATTCAGTAACAATGGAGTAACCATCATTACCGATCTCAGTAATAAAATTCAGTAATTTCACTTTTTCAAAATGTTCTATATCTAGTGCCATTAACAGCAATGTGTATCTTAATTTCATATCAATTATAGATAGATCTTTAAGCATTCCAAAATCAAGGTTTATGTATTGACCCGATTTAGGACCACCGGTATATTTATTAAAATTTTTTTCTATAAGCTCTTAATTTATAATAATTATTATTATTTTCTAAATACTCTTTTGCCGATTCTTCCGAACACAAACAAAATTTTATTCCTTTGCTTTTCAAGTGTTCAATTTGTTCTAAAGAAGATAGTATAGGACGTTCTTTGGCGATTAATCCTAGCATTTATTTAATCTCTCCATTAATTATAGATAATACTCATATTATAACATAATTTGGAAGTAAAAACAACCCCGCTCAAAACTGAGCGGGGTTTTGAAAAAAGTAAGGTGAGCCTGCCTAAATTTTGCAGACCGCTAAAGTTATACTATTAATCATGATGTCGTTCTCCTTTGCTGTCATAAATTTAATTTACATTTTTATTTTAGCACTTGTTTCGACTGATTTCAACAGTTTATTTAATTGTCTACAAAAGTTTACAATTATCTCTTGCAAACATCATTAGCGCAGCTTAAAAAAACTGTAGCGGTAAACTTATTATCTTTTAATTTATAATCCGTTTCACCATCATACATGATTGCCAGATCGTTAATAATTTGAGTTCCGATTCCATGTTTTGCTTTATCTTTTTTAGAAGTTTTCAATGCTTTGCCGTTGTATGCCAAATTTGTTGTCTCCGCACTGTTTATCGTCTTAATCTTTATGTAGTCAATTTCTTTGGTTATAATTAAGCTGATACTTTTTTCCCCTTTACATTTCTTACACGCTTCTATAGCGTTGTTAAGAAGATTGCTAATGATAGTACACATATCGTACTCGCTGATACCATATAAATTTTGTTCTATATCTAAAAGGTCAATTTTGTCTATCAATATACTTTCTTTAGAACACATTGTTAATTCATTATTAATAATTGTTTCGAGCATGCTATGTTTTAAACTAACATATTGTTTGTCCTCGCCAAAGTCCACGTCGGACCAGTCGGAAAGTATGTTTTTGGCTTCAGATAATTTATTTTGATCTATTAATTTTTGCATTAACAAGCTATTTTTATTAAATTCATGCTTTATATTATAGACTTCCTTATTCTTACTGTTTATTTCGCTAACCTTCTTATCTATCTCGTTTTGATATTGTTCTAATACTGCAATTCTATTTTTTGTTTCATTGTATTTAGATAGTACTATCATTATTATATAAGCTGTGGTATTCACAACAATAATTAAAACGGTAGTGATTACTATGTATACTGCGTTGAATGTTGTATACAAATTTATTCCGAATACAATAAGACCGATTGCAAGACTTAACAGTAAAAGACTTATTATAATATACCAATTATGAGGAGTTAAAGGGTACTTTTCCTTTTTAAATATTTTCAGCATTAACCTTGTAAACAGAAAATAAATAAATTTTGTTATGAAGAGTAACAAAATCCTTGTAGATGTTTGATTAGCGATAAGCGAATTAAAATCCATTTGGGTAAACAAACTGAATATACTCATAACCGCGATATTAATTACAAGTATAGATACATTGCTCAATACTGAAATAAACAATTTAAATAAAATAGAGCCTTTCAAAAACAAGAAGGCAAACCCGAATGTAAGAACTAAATGGGATATACCCGGAACAATATCTGATTCTACAAACAGCGGAAGGATAATTATGTCTAACAGTGAAAAAAGCAAGTATGATATGTATTTAATTATTTTATGTCTTGTACTCTTAAACCCCATAATTCTGGTAGTAAATTCTGTTATGATAATGCTTTCAATTACGGAAGCCGGTAATTCAATAAAATTAATCATCTTTTCTCCTTATTATCTCGTAGGCACGTTGTTTGAATTTTTCTCTTTCAGATCTGGAGAATTCAATAATACTTCCATCATCCAATTTGACAAAGTTATCTTCTATGCTTGCAATATAATCGAAATTTATATAAAGCCCTCTCCTGACTCTTATAAAATCTGTGAATTTTACTGAAGATACAAAACTCTTTAAACTTTGTTTTGCTGTTATTCTTTTGTCGTTATTTAAAATAATATTTGTACTTTTTCCGTCCGCAATTATACTAACAATATCCTTAATACAAATATCGTTGCTATCTATATTAATAATCTCATTTTCAGGCATGCCCATTAATTCTTTTACAGAATCATCTAACACTCCCTTTAGTTCTTCATCTAATTCCGCTTTGTCTATAAACCTGAAAGCACGATACATATATCCATACTTTGCAAATTCAGTATGACTGGTTGTGAAAACAATTAAAGTATTTTTCTTATTATCTTTTAATAATTCCCCCGCCACATACTCACCTGAGGCGCAAGGCATTTCTACGTCAAGAAAAATCAAATCATATTGATTAATATATTTGTTACTTGATATTAGTTTAAGCCCGGAATCGAATACATCAATCTGATAATTATAATTTTGGGAATCTAAATGTTCTTTGATTTTATCAGAAATTTCATTAACAAATAATTCTTGATCGTCACAAACAGCGATTCTCATAATATCAACCTCCTGCATAAAATTATAACAAAAGTGTCGATTTATGTCTATATGTAAATGTTTACAGTATTTTAATTAAAAAGATTATAGGGACTAACTTATATAGTTAGTCCCTATTTTTTTACGACTTCACTAGCATTTCTAACCACATTTCACTTATACAATACACTGGCACTCATCATTTAATGCTTTTTATTAAATAGATGAAATTGACAATATAAATAAAGAATGATATAATTCATTTAAAATATTAGATTTACATTTCGTTGAACTAAAAGGAGGGTAATATTATGGGACGTCCTAAAAAAGAAAAACCCACTCATTCGAGTGGAAGGTATGTTTACAAGGCAACAATTGGACATAACTTTGATGGAACGCCTAAACGTAAAGCATTTTATAGCAAGATATCAAAGGAAGACGCTAAGTCCAAGGCTAATCAATATATAATTGATAAAGAGGTTGCAGAACAAATAGGAGAAACGTTTATAATCGGTAAATCAACTTTTTCTGAGGTGGCAAAAAAATGGCTTGCCTCAGTTAAACCTACGTTATCCGATAACGCGTACAGCAATTATGAAGTAGCTATAAGATTACATTTAAATCCGTATTTCAAAAATGCTATAATATCAAATATAAAAGCTATTGATATTCAGAATTTTTTTAACTCTATCTCAAAAAAATCTTCATTGGAATCAATGAAAAAATATAAAAATTGTCTTAACGGCATATTTAAAATGGCAGTTGACAACGACTATTGTACTAAAAATCCATGTTTAAATATAAAGTTAGTATCGGAAATAGAAGATAAAATAAAAAGAACTTATACTAAAAGACAAGCTTATTTAGTATCGAGATTTGCAAGAGAACATAAAGATGGACTAGGGATAATTCTTATGCTTGATTACGGATTACGAAAAGGTGAACTGTTGGGTTTAAAGCTCAGCGATATAAATTTTAAAAACAAAACACTGCATATTCAAAGATCTGTCGTTGACGTTAAGAATAAAAATACAGGGAAAGTTGAAGTTAAAATTAAACCGCCGAAGAATAAACAAAGTAACAGAGAAATTCCATTAAAAAATACGACTATAAACAGGCTCAGTCAGTTGTCCACCGAATTTATTATTTCCAATGCAAAAGGTAGTGTATATTCCCCACACAATTGGTCTATGAGAAATTATAAAAAATTTATGAATGATATGCACAAGCACTATCTTAAATACAATATTGATATTCCAATATTAAGTCCTCATGAATTGCGTCACACAAGGGCAACACTGTGGGTAAATAGCGGTAAAAATTTATTTGCAATCGCTTCCGTTTTAGGTCATTCCGATTTAAAAATGTTACAACAAAGGTACGCCCATAAAGACACGGAATCCATACGGGAACTTTTAAACCTAGATTAAATTGTTCCTTTTATGTTCCATTTAAATTGTTTTTTATTATTATATTTCAATTTCGCCGATTAAATATGTGCCGTATTTACGCAATTTATTAAGGTTTTGCGTTATTTAGTAGGCATATTTAATTTCCTTGGTAAGGACGAGGTCACCAGTTCGAATCTGGTTAGCAGCTCCAGGATAATCCCCCATTTTACGCCGTTTGCAAGCTATTGCAGGCGGTGTATTTTTATGCCTAAAATACGACTACGACACTTACTACGACACTTGTACCAAAAAACTTTTTAAAAATAAAAGCGCACACTGTAATGACGGTGTGCGCTTTTATTTAAAAAAAAATCATTTTATCCCACTACTCCCAATCCCTCCCCTGTTCTCTCCGTAAAGATTTTCAACTTCTTCAAATTCTAAATCAGGCTGAATCTTTTGTATTTCAAACTGAGCTATTCTGTCCCCTTTGCGTATTACAGTTTCTCTTAAAGCTATTGCAGGGAATTGCCACTGATCATCATTCCCGGAATAACTATTATCAATTTGACCTACGCTATTAGCTGATATTATACCAAAACTTAAAATGTAAAAGTACAGTATTTGTTAAATGCTACCGTAACTATTATTTGTTCAGTAGATAAAGACGATATGAGAACAACAGAAGGATTTTTTCGTCAAGATCTACTGAAAAACGGAAGCGTTTGTTATACTAAAGTAGATTGGCTTTGTGATGAAATTATAAAATGTATTTCTGCAATCTCCGGTACGTGGATTGGGGACGTTGAAACTATCGAATCGACAGAATATGCAATGAACAATACACGCTATGCAAGAAGTTTAGGATTTAGGTTAAAAGACATTAATATGGGGAGATTGTTATAGTATGTCTGATAATAATATAGAAGAAATGTATGGGACACAATTTATGTGGGCTGAGCCGGTTGAATATAAGGGAGTAGTTCTGAATCCTGTTACTTGTAGAGATATACAGAAGTTTTATTCGTCCGTTAATTGTCTTCTTTATGACACTTTAAGATATAATACTATGGTTAGTACTTTGCCTAGATTATATTTTATAACTGATTTAATAAATCACGTAGACGATCAAAATTATATATTAGAAAATAAGCTTTTATATGAAATGTTTATTTGTCTTCAAATCATTTTAAAAATTGTTCTTGGAAATAATCAGGAATTTAATTTCGTGGAAAGCAAGGGAAAATGGTATTTACAAATTATAAGATATATTAGTGATAGTAAGAATTCGATAATTGACATTAAAGCTAAAGATTTTAATATAATAAGAGAAATTATTTTACACCAAAACGGCGTTGATTACGATGATACATTTGTTCATGAAGATATTGGGAAATGGATTGAAGAACATGAATCAAATAGTAAATCTCCGCCGGCGACTATAGAAGATTACATTCAAGCTTTTATGATTCAAATGAAACTCTACAAATTAGAAGAAATAAAAAATATTCCATTACGGTATTTTCATAAGATTATTGAAAAATCCTTATTGCGAGAAAATTATAATTTACAAATGACCGCTTCCATGAGTGGTCTTGTTAGTTTTAAAGGTACTATTAATCATTGGATTACCATTAACAATAAAAATAAAATATTCGAAAAATATTTCAAAGAGATATGAACGGAGGATAAAACATGGCAAATAAAAACGGATCAAATAATCCTGCTATGATTGCAGGTAAAGCATTTATGCCCAAGGTAGCTAATGCCACATTTTTTTATAATGGCATGGTAGCATTTGAAGCGAAAGCAAATACAGATTCAAATGTAAATATTCAGACTACTCAAAATCAAATACGAGCCGGTCAGCAAAATGCAGTAATCGGCGTTTTAACATCAGAAAGAACCATAGACGTTTCATTTTCAACTCCAGAATGGAAAGCTGAGTTTCTTGCTGCAAATATAGGTGAAAAAATTAAAATGGGTAATTGGGCTTTTGAAGTTCTGGATTTAAATATAGCTTCAGCTAATGGCGTAATAACATTGCCCGACATACCGTCAGACAATGTTATACATATAAATATCAATGATACATGGATAAAAATTCCTACTGAATCTACGACTGTTGATCTTACTCCCTATGGAGTAAGCGGGGACGAATGTATATCAGTAATTGGTATGTTTAATGCGTTTGGTAAGAGAATCAATTTATCTGCCGATTCAGAACCTCTTATCGGCAAACTTATTTTGTCAGCTCCAATTTTTGTAGGCACACAAGGCACCAGAGGTGAAGGACAGTATATATTCCCTGCTTTTGCACTTTCGGGAAACTGGAATCATCAAATGAATTCAGATTCATCATATGAAATATCCGGGCAACCAATCGCTACTACTTCTGAAATATGCGGTGAAGGGCAGACTTATGGATATTATCAGGAAAAACGAATTGACGAAAAAAATGATATATTTGCATCAATTGTAGCTGTTCCATCAGTAATAGAACTTTCGACTGAGGAAACAGAAACAATAAAAGCATATGGTATCAGAGGAGAACTATATGAAAAAACAGAGTTGTCCGGCGCTACCTTTGCTACAGAGGATACGGCTGTATTTACAGTTGATGCGTCAACCGGAGTTATTACTCATGTTGCAAAAGGTACCGGCACTGTAACTGTTACATATAATGGACTTTTAGCTAATGTAGAAGTTGAAGTTCTTTAATTAATCTATTAAGGGGAGGAATTTTCCTCCCTTTATAAATTTTAGGAGGTATAAATGAATTTGTCTAAAGACATTAATAATATTGACGCTAATAAAGATGAAATCCAATCGCTTAAACCTAAATCTGTTAGGACAACTATTTGCCCTATAGTATCTGTTATAAGTAAAACTAAAGCGATTATAAATTTTCACAATTTCGGACTAATTATTAGCACAAACGATACGTCTAATCTAAAAGATAAAAGTATTGAAATAGAATATACCGGAACTATTGGTAAAAGTGATTTTAAATTTAAGGTCAAAAAATGTATAAAGTAACATGTTGTATTAACCAATGCAGAAAATCGGACGATACGTTTAAGGATGGTAATGGAAACCCATATGTTTGTTGTAAAATAACACAAAATATTTGTTTATCACAGCGTTGGTGTACGGAACAGCAAAAGTACATTGTTTCTGAACGAGCCGTTACTATTTGTAAGAATTATAAATAACATGAGGCGATATGAAAGAAATTAAATTATGTATAACAAATAATACTCTGGTAGAATATGAGGATTATTACTTTTCTATTCATCCTAAAGCGCATAAAAAACCAATAACTACACCATATCACACACCATTAAATCAATGGATGATTATGAAACGTCCTATGATGAACTCTTTGAAACAAAAGTGGAAAGATTTTATTATTTAGTTTATCCAAAATCAAGGATATTCAAATCTACAGATACATAAATGTGAAATGACTTTTTCAACTTATTTTAAGACCAATCGAAGACATGATGTAGACGGGACCGTACCTAAATTTATTTTAGACGGACTTGTAGATAGTGGTTTTATTTACGATGACGATATGCGGTGTTTAACTAAACTCATATTGAGATGTAATATTGATAAGGAAAATCCTCGAACAGAAATAACAATAAAGATTTTGGAGGAATAATTTTGCGATGAATAAATGGACGATTGGAAATATGTTTGTTGTAGAGATATGTTTAACTTCTCCAACAGATTTTAATTCAAAATTTGTTAGAAACTTTACGCAACATATTACTACACTTAAATCTGATTTGTATATTTCAAACATTGATAAACATGTTAATGCTAAGTCAATATTAGGGCTATTAAGCGCCGACATAAAAAAGGATGAAATAATCAAAATTCAAAGTCAAGCGTCCGGTATTTATTCTGTTGTTGGCGAAGTTGATAATGCTACTGCCGTTCAAGATTTAACTACCGTTATGAAAAGTTATAATATGGCAGTAGAAGATTCTATGAACGTAGTAGATAAGTTTAATAACGTATCAAATAAATACAGCGTTACAGCCGGAAATATAGGAGAAATACTGTCAAATTCTATTTCTTCTTTAAGTATTGCCGGAAATAGCCTTGATGAAGCTATTGCTATGGGCACAACAATTACAGAAATAACGGGAGACGCTTCGGAAGCAGGTAATACATTAAAAGTACTCTCAATGCGTTTGCGGGGCGCGTCAACTGAAATCGAGCAGATTGGCGAATCCACTGACGGAATGGCAGAGTCCACTTCTAAGCTTCAGTCTAAAATCAAAGCTTTAACCAATGTAGACGGTAAAGGCGGTTTTGATATAATGACTGACGCTGACAGCTTTAAAAGCACATATGATATAATGGCGGGTATAAGCAAAGTTTGGAAGGATATGTCGGATATAGATCAAGCTGCTCTTATAGAATTAATAGTCGGCAAGCAACGAGGTAATACAGTTTCGGCATTGCTTACTAATATGTCGCAAGCTGAGAATATACTAAACGATTCTTTGAATTCTTCCGGGAGCGCAATGAAAGAATATAATGTATACTTAGATTCTTTACAAGGTAAAATTCAGGGAATAAAAACAGAATTTTCCGCGCTTTCACAGGCTTTTATTAACGATGATTTATTAAAAAGCACTTTAGACGTATTTACATCATTTTTGCAAGCTTTAACTAATATAATAGATAAATTAGGTCTTGTTAAAACTTTGGGATTGTCGGTTGCGGCAGTTCTTTCTTTTAAAAACGTAGATGAACCGAATACGCCCGCTTATGTATTGCCGTATTTTATGATATATATGATACATAGGATGAAACGCGTTTTAAAATAAGGTTGTCAAATTGCTGGGAATTGCTAAAGCTCTGCTTCCGCTTATAGCATGGCTTTATAAGGGTGGAGAAATCCTGAAACAATAGCAGAGATGGACTATGCTGAGAAAAAGCTAATAAAATTAGCGCTGACGTCCGGCGCTTTAAACGGCGCAAAATGTATAATCAGCAGCCAAGTTATGTCGTGAGATATAAAAGGTTCAACGAGTAGACGGCAACTACCTTACGGCAAAGGTAAAGGTGTACTCTAATCTATAGGTAACTCTTATAGCGTGAATATACACACAGTTCCAAAAAGGACAGACTATCCCCTGCCCTTTGTATATGTTTTGCCCTGATCTAAGGGTGGGATTGAGATTAGCATGATAACCAAAAGTTTATTTTAATATAAAATATATATCTAAACAATCTAGGAAAGAGTAAATAATGGTTGATATTTTTACCATAATGCCTCAGATTATAATATATGCGGTGTTGAGATATATTTACATGTGTTTTTTAGTTTGCGGTATTATAATATATACTATTTTAGCTTTTTATGTAAATATATGAATTGGGATGGAAAGGACTTATTAAATGATTTCTCAAATTATCCGACAAGAGATGTGTTAATTGTTACTCCTAAATATACGGAAATAGGTATTGCATATCAGATATGCAGCAATTTTACAGTAAAGAAATTACGCGATATAGGGTTAGATTCTGCTATAGGCTTTAATGCGGCAACCAAATCATATACTCTTAATAAAGAAGCGTTAGATAAACTTATAAGTTCTCAAAAAGATTCTATTACTGAAAATTTAAATCAAAGCAAAAGTGTTTTTTTATTGACGTCACAGCAAAGTAACGAATATCAAAAGTTAGAAGAATGGCGTAAAAAAACCGGAAGAACTACGAATGATATTGTATATCAACACAAGCTTGAAGAACTTGGAATAAATTCTGTCACAAAATCTTTTGACTTAAATATTAACAGTTTGCAAAAAACTATTGATTTAACATCGGAATATAGTCAATATCTAGATTTACTGACAAATAAACTTAATGAAAACAAAGAATCAATAAATAATTTTAGCAATTCTCAATCAGTAATACAATCTGCTATAAAAGAGCAAGAGGAGTTTGGAAGAATATCAGCAAGTACTATATTAGCATTAGGCGAAGCAGGCTATACTGATGCAATGGCTTATAATGCAATGACTGGCGAAACTGTTCTCCTTACAGATAAAATCAATGATTTAACTCAAGCTCAAATTAATAATAAAAAAGTTGAATTACAAAACAGTATTAACGAAACCACTGAGAAACTAAAAAAACTAAACGAAGAATATGATTTATTACTTAATTCTGAAATGAATTCGGATAAACTTCAAAAAATAACTGAACTATATAATAACATACAAGAATATGGTGGTAAATTAGACGCCCAGAAACTTCAATTAATGGCTTTAGGATCTTTCAATTTCTCCTTTGAATCAAACACAGAAGACGCTGAAAAAATTGATGAAGAATATATAAATTCTATCAAAGAAGCCTTTAACAAAGAAAAATCCGAATTGGATCATTTACTTAATATGGACGTTATCTCCCAAGAGGAGTATTATAACAGTCTTTTTGATTTGAATGAGAAATACTTTAAAAATAAAACCGATTTGCTCGATGAATATCGTCAATATGAAGAAGAAGTATATAAAGGATTAAAGGAGATTCAGATAAAGGCTATCCAGGAACAGATCGACGCTTTGAAATCAGTTAATGAAGAAAAACAGGAAGAAATTGATCTTGAAAAGGCTAAACAGGCGTTGGAAAACGCTAAACGTCAAAAGAATATAGCTGTATACGATTCAGAGCGCGGTTGGATTCATGAAACTGATAGAAACGCAATTGACTCAGCTCAAAAAGAATATGACGATCTTGTTTTAAATGAAAAAATCCAGTCCTTAGAAAAATTAATCGATTCGATTGAAAATGGAACTAATACAAGCCATAAACTTGATGAAAGTATTAATGCAATTGAACAGGTAAAAGTTCTGCCGGGAACGATTGACATTATGCAATTAATAAAAGGATTTGATACTGAAACAGTTAATCAAATAAACGGTATTCAAAGCTCAATAGAATCTAATACTGCTATGCCTTCAAATATGGCACGTCAATTTGAAAGTAATTTAAACAATAATTATTCAACTGAATATAAAACAATGAACGTTAACATTGATAAGGTTGTTTCTGATAATCCTATGCAATTCGCAAAACAGATGGAAAGTATTGCAGATAAAAGTTTTGATAATAAATTTCCTGATGCCATGAACAAATTCGCTGATGATTTGAACAGATATAAAATGAATCACTCTAATTAAATGGTATTATTTTATAAGAAAAAATACAAATGACTACAAAAGTAAGCCGTTATTTATAGCGGCTTTCTTTTTATAATTTTTTATTCACTGAATGTTTTATGTAATATATAACTAAGTTATGATCGGGACGTAGTTTATCCCTATTAATGTTTTTAGCAAAGGAATCAAATACAAATAATTTATATATAAAATTCAAAAATATGATAATTTCTCTTAATCATGTTCACAAAAAATTTACAAATTATTCATATTTATTCATTGATTAATAAATTAACACATGTTATTGTATAACTAATCGACAATTATCGTCAAATTTGTTGATAATAAAAATTGGAGGAGTTTATATGAATTTATATTATTATGCTTATAAATATGGTTAGCTTTATTAATCTAGTCCTATTTACAGCTACAGAAACATTGAACTTGACGGAAACGTAGCCCTTAATTCCAGCATGGGAACGCTGATGGATATAAACG
>ERZ894251.885-NODE-885-length-12368-cov-6.907496_pt1 | contig 12368 bp, 15 predicted proteins | sample MGYA00380301_ERZ894251 | MGnify/ENA primary metagenome ERZ894251 (study PRJEB32331, sample SAMN06328418) | human gut metagenome | biome: human gut microbiome; feature: stool | host: Homo sapiens | collected 2014-02-13 ... | reverse complement strand
TACCTGAGGAGGTGATAGATATTAAGAAAGAAAGCCTCTGGAACGTGGATCTGGAGAAAACAAAGTATGAAAACCGCCTCTGCATTATTCGGTCTGGACTCCTCAGGAGAAAAGCAACATACAGAGGTGGAAACAATTTAAAGAAAGGAGAGTAATATGTTAGGTGCAATAATAGGGGATATGGTAGGATCCCGTTTTGAGTTCAATAATACAAACAGTATGAATTTTGAGCTGTTTACAGATGAGAGTACATACACGGATGATACTATTTGTACCGTGGCTATAGCGGATGCGATCCTAAACGGGAAAAGCTACAAAGATAGCCTCCTGGAATGGTGCCGAAAGTACCCAAACCCTAAAGGAGCTTATGGAGGTTCTTTTGCCAACTGGATCCACTCAGAAGATCCGCAACCTTATAACAGTTTCGGTAATGGCTCAGCCATGAGAGTTAGCCCTATAGGATGGGCATTTGATAGCTACGAGGAAGTTTTACAGCAGGCTGAACTATCAGCAGCAGTAAGCCACAATCACCCAGAGGGTATAAAAGGTGCCCAGTGTGTAGCTGATCTAATCTTTCACCTCAGGACGGGCAAAATTGATAAGGATGCTGTAAAGCGTTGCATTAAACAGTCTTTTGGTTATGAGATCCCGTCAGTGGATTATATCAGGGAAACAAATAGCTTTAACGAAACTTGCCAGGTGACTGTTCCCCAGGCTATCAGCTGTTTCCTGGAGGCAAAGGATTTTGAGGAAACGATCAGGCTGGCTATATCTATCGGTGGAGATAGTGATACTATCGGTGCCATAGCTGGATCCATAGCAGAATCATATTATCCGATAAATGAAGATATTACTATATCTGCTATAGAGAGACTACCTGATGATATGTTTCTTATACTCAGACAATTTATAAGCTCATTACCTGATTATTACAAAAAAACAATATATGCAAGATGCAAATAGCGATAATATGGCAAATAATAACTGGAACAAAGACGGGTTTTTCTCTGGAATAACAGAGGATTACTCAAATTACCAATGGTACAGAGGTGAGGACTTTAACCCCTATTTGTACGACAAAGAGCGACCGCTGGCAGCTGCTTTCTGGCAATATGAGAGGGATTTTCATTTTGACTATCTGGATGCCAATGATACTACAAATTCTCTATCGGAGGCTTACCGATCCTGGAAAGAGGGACTTATTCAGGATCATTTACCTGGTAAATCACCCAATCCAGAGGGAGATAAAACCAACTGGGAGAAAGTATTTGAGACTGGCAAAAGGGAGGAGTAATATCCTCCCTTTTCTTATTATACACACGTCCCATCCTAAAACAAATAACATAAACAGACTATTTTTATAACAAAGAAAGCATTATATTTGCAGTAGAATTTAATTGTAACTAAATAGCATTGGCTATTGTTGTAGGGATTAAGAAAACGACCAAATTTCATAAACAGCCCTCAGACAATTTGCTAATGCCTGCGTTTTGCGTGGGCATTACTCTTGTATGGGCTGTGGGTGCTTAGTCGTACCTCTTAATCCTCGGAGTAATCCCACGTTTTTGCGTGTATATACAGTGGCTGGTACTTAGTATTAACCTGTAAAATACACGCTTATGAGAACTTTCTTAATGCTTTGCCTGGTAGCTTTGATAACGGGATTCAGCTCTAATGTTTATGCACAAAAAGGGTATCAAAAATCTATTGAGGCAGGTGCTTCTATAGGAGTTGGTGATTATTCAAACAATACGTTTGGTATAGCCATGATTAACGGATACCGATTCAACAACTACCTATTTGCTGGTGTTGGTGTAGGTTTCGGATATTCAAACGCTCTAAATGGTGTAAATATCAAGTACGGAACAACGGAATATCGTACTGATGCTTATCTAATACCTGTATTTGCAAACATCAAAGCAAATCTAACAACAGGTAAAGTATCTCCTTTCTTTCAACTAAACATCGGATATACATTTGATGTAAATCAGTATCTTAGAGACGCTCCTGGCTTTATGATCGAACCGGCTTTCGGGGTAGACTTCAATCTGGATACCAAAAAGGCTATTTATGTTCTGGCTGGATTCAACTTACAACACAGCGAATACTCATTTACCAGAAATGTAGGTACGACTACAGACAATTGGGATATTACAACAAAATCAGAAATGCTAAAAGCTATTTCTTTACGAGTTGGATTTAAATTTTAGAGTATGGAAATACGCTGTCCGTATTGTGGATCTGATCAACTATACATTAATAAGAAAGGGTATAGTTTAAAAAAGGGAATAACAGGAATGGTACTAACTGGAGGAGTTGGACTTTTAGCTGGACTATTTGGAGGCAACAAAGTTATTATTACCTGCTTATCTTGTGGAAAGAAATTTAATCCTGGTGAGGGGAATGTAGTTACTTTAGAACAAAAGATCATTGAGAGCTATACGCCTACGGAAACGGAGGAGCCTGAACCAATCAATCAAGAACCAGAACCAACCTGCAACATAGATGATATTCTACTTAAAGAGTATAAGAAAGATGCTTTAGCTGCTGAGTTTGATAATGATTATGAGAAAGCGGGCGACTACTGGAATATGTGTTTAAGCGAAATATTTACAAACAATCTTGAACTGGACACTAATATTTTAGAAAGAGCTATCACTTGCTATAGGAAAAGTGATAATGTGATACGTGAGTTTTTTACTTATGAGGATCTAATAACACATTTTCCCAATCATCCAGAAGTAGAGAATTGGAGAAAAGAGAAAGACATAGTAGAAACGAAACTCCCCAAACCTCCAGGATATTGAGTCATAAAGCAAATAAACCGCACGAATACATGTGTATATGATACACATTTTATATCTTTGCGGAGTGAATTATCATAGAAATGTTTGCAAAAGCCAAAGTGATACTCTATATTTGTAGTGCTTATCATTCTCAAGGGTCGTAAGGCTCGATTTTTCGGGCATTTTTTATGCCATAATTTAACTTAGGATATTTCGGTATCGTACCCCCGTGTGGAACTGTAATGGAACCACAGCCCTTGAGGTGATAAGCAGCGGGAAAGGCGGTACCGTTTTTTACTGCCTACAATCCATTAAATGCTTATCAAATGGATAATAACATTCTAAGTTCCCCTGCGAATAATAGTAGCAGCCAAACAGGTGTAGCTCACCCCACGAGCCAAACAATCCAGCATACTATCACGCTGGAGGAGTTTCAGCTAATAATGAAGAAAGCCACCAGGCTTGGAAGTCTCAGAGTCGTTTCCTACATGAGAAAGGAGGGTATGCTATGAGTAATCAGATCTTTCAATACAACGAAAACCCTATCACTTTCCAGATAGGAGAGGCTACAGTGGTTAATGCTACCCAAATGGCTAAACCTTTCGGAAAACGTCCTATTGATTGGATGCAGAACCAACAAACCAAAGATTTCTTAAATGAATTATCCAAAGTGAGAAAAAGCACTTTGACTGATTTAGTGCAAGTTACTAAAGGTGGTGCCAATCCTGGTACTTGGTTTCACGAAGATGTAGCCCTGGAGTTTGCACGCTGGCTCAGTCCCCAGTTTGCCATCTGGTGCAATGATCGGATAAAGGAGCTTATAAAGTATGGAATGACTGCAACCTCACAGACCATTGATAACATCCTGGCTGATCCTGATAATGCTATAAAGATTCTCACGGCTCTCAAAGAGGAACGCAAAAAGAATAAGTTACTGGAGGAGCAAAACCACGTGTACCAATCCGAACATAGGCGGTTAGTCAGGCTCCAACATGAGCAGGTAGAACTACTGGAGGCACAAGCTCCCAAAGTGGAGTACGCTGATAATATACTGAATAGTGCCACAACCTATACTACTACCCAAATAGCCAAAGAGCTTGGTCTGAGTGCACAACATTTGAACTTTACGCTTAAATCTCATGGTGTAATAGAGAAGAAAGGAGGTATTTGGACGGCTACAGAAACTTATGTAGGGAAAGGCTATCTTACAGTGAAAAGTTACCCTTATCGTGGCTCATCGGCACGTGAACGAACAAACTTTGGTACAGTATGGACTGAGGCGGGTAGGATGTTCATCCATTCCCTGATAGGAAAAGGAACGCTACCATTTAAGTAGCTATTCAAAGGGTGCTCATAGCCGGGCACCCTTTTATATTTCCTCCAGTTCAATAACCCAGCCTTTGCCAAAGCCGTATTTTTGGGTGGTTTCCTGGTACGCACTCAAAACCTTAAAATTGGATCCAGCCCGAAAAACTATTTCATCCTCACTTGCATAGTGGGAGATCGCTTTCACGTCCACACCTTTCTTACTTTTTATAACCAGCATAACATTGTCACCAAAGATAGAGGTTGTAGTTATATCGGTAGTGCTCGACATAAACGCTTTGTTTACAAATGGCTTACCAGTAGCCAGGCAGTCTTTCATTTCAGATACATACTTATTCAGTGTCATAGTGTCAAAGCTGATACCAGAGAACACTGTACCATTATACCGTGGCATTTTCTCCAGGGCAGCGTTATGAGCTGGATAGTATTTCTGACATAGCCCACCATAATCCTGAACCTTTCCAAAATATGAATCCACAATACCATAGCCATAATTATTACACCATTTGGATCCGTATGTGTAACGATTGATTAACCCCAGCTCATCCTCTGAGATCCCTGTTAGTTTTGAATATTCAGTGATCTTATACCCCTCGCTGCTTTGTAACTGCCAGCGTCCACCCACTGAGCTGCTGGCACTGTTATTCGTAGGAGCGTTTACATATTCCTCCAGGGCTTTCTTTGCCAGATCCTCAGTTTCTCCATTCAGTTTTACCAGTTTCCCCTGCTTAGATACATACTTTAGGGAAAGCTCTTTTTTATACTCAGCCAGCTCCTTGTAACGTGCATTTACGTTATAATTCCACTGGCTACCATATTGAGCCATAGCCTTATCATAGAGATCCTGCAAGCGTGCTATTTCCAGTTTCTCCTCAGCAGTAGCGTATAGATCCAGAGTAGAGCCATCCCCACCAGCAGTTTTAGCCAGTTTCGCCAGGCGTGCCTTTTCAATATCATGTATCTTTGTTGTAGCCTGGGCAGTAAGTTCCTGGATTTCCTTAGTGGATCCATTCGCTATAGCATTGTTTAGTTGATCCAGGATAGAGTTTAGCGGTTTGCTCTTACTCTTATACCCCAGAATAGGCTGGGCTGCTTCTACCACCTGCTGCAAGTCATATTTACCCTGAACAGAAATCAGCTCTTTCTCCAGCAGCTTTACCATTTCTGGAGAGGTTGGAAACTTATTCTTTTCAGCTACCCAGTTCTTTTCAAAAGTGAGCTTTTTAATCTGAAAAGCCAAATCACCAGTAGAGATCTTTTCTTTGAAAGAATCGAAAGCGTTATATAGCTGCTGTACGCTCTCCTCACCATATTTTGATACTAATTCCTTATGGTGCTTTTGTTCGGGCGTGAGAGGGTTTAGAATATCCTCTACAGCTGTTTTATTATCCTTTATGAAGTATGGGAGTGTACCTTTCGCTTTAGCTGCCTCCATACGCTCCTCATTATCCTTTACCCAGGTCTGAAATTCCTGGGGATACTCCTGTACTGCCTCAGAGCTTTCCATAGGATCCACCACATCCTCAGATAGTATCTTATCTATCATTTCGTCCATTTCTTTCTCTGTAGCCAAGACAGGCACCATATAACACCTACAGTTAGGGTGCCAGCCTTTCCACTGGAACGTCTTAGGATAGATCCCTTTCAGATCATCGCATATATCAGCAGTGGGGTGATTATTACTCAGTTTGATCTCAATACCTACAACAAAATCCAGCTGCTGCCAGCGTTCATAATCAGCGGTACGATAGGCTATATTTGTCTCAGTACGTGCCAGACGCTGGGCGTTTCGGTATGAGGATCTATACACTCCTCTGCCTGGATGATATTTTTTAGGGTTATCATCCACCCACTTGTAGCCCTCACTCTCTTTATCGTAAACCCTACGTTTCCAGATCCTACCATATACAGGGTTTCCATCTTCACCCTCACCAGTCTTTACCCTGAAACGTCTGTAGAACTTATCAGGTTCCTGGAGATACTTCTGGATCTTAGATGCAAGTTTGTTGGCAGGAGTGCCCTCACCTATAGCCAGATCCAAAGCGTTTTCTAATTCATCCCTATATTGCTCTGTGTATTTCCAAACCTTTTGAGAAAGGCTTAGCCCCTCCTCTCCAGTCTTACGGGAAAAGAAAGCATTCATAGCCTCCTTATTATGCTGGAAGAAGCGGGCAAAATGATTATCCTCTATAGCTTTGGCACCGAATATACTTTTTACAAGTTCGTCATTATTGGCATTGGATAACATCCATTCCTTTTCTACATCACCACGGATCTCCTGGTACACACGGCTGTATAGCTCCCTGAATATAGCTGTAGCCTCATCACCATAGCCATAATTAGAAAAGGAGAAAGGTTTTCCATCCTCCAGCTCTGTACCTTTCACCAGGTTAATCAACCGTGAAAGAACCTCTATATAAACATTACGCACACTGGAAGAATATCCCTCTGTACGCTTGAATAGTTCCTTTTGGAGCTTTGTAGAATTGACGTACTTAGCCATTACTTTTTAGCTTTATAGTGAACACAATAGGCTCGGATCCCGATAGCCCGACAAAAGCCGATCACTTCACAAAACACCATGAAATCGTGAGGATTGCTACTATGAATGCAGTCCTCACATCGGCACGTCTTAGGCTTTGGATCTGTTCCTTTCTTTGCCATACTCACACCTCGTTTATATCCAACATATCTACAGTCTTACCTGCCAGGCTGTGAGTACAGTCTGAAAGGTATTCTATCCTACCATCCCTGATAAAAGAGTGGCAGATCTCCACCTGATCCTCTGTAGGATATTCCACTTTGATAGAGGGTGTAATGGTTGGCTTTTCAGTGTCTCCATTAAATCCCCAAACAGGGTGAGGGTATCCCTCGTTTTTAGTCCAAACATGGTGAGCACACTGGCACCCTGGGCACCAGAAAGAATATTGCCCCTTTGTCCCTGCCAACTTCTCAAACTTTGCCATCATTGCCTCCCTCCGTTATCAATGATAAATCATTATCGCTGGCTACACCTTTGAGCAATTTACCACCCACATTTACACGGAACACAAAGCTCTCTCCTGCCTTTTCATTATACGCTGGATAAACTTTACTGATCCTACCTATTCTACCCACGTATTCAGGTTGTACCTCATTGGATACGATACGCACAATATCACCTACTTTAAATTTTGCCTCCATTATTCAGCCTCCCCAAAAACATCCATTTTATTAAGTGCCATTTGTTTCTCCATAGCCTCAGCCTGTTCCTGCTTGATACGTTCCATTTCCAGTTTTGCATTCTTCACCAGGTAACTCATTTCTACATAAGTCTGCTGGCTCAGGGCACCATCATTATACTGTTTGGATATATCGGCTAACAACTCAGAAACATCCTCTCCAAAAGGCTCCTGGAACTCATGCCCAACTTTCAGAGCTTCATACTTAGCCTTATTGGGGTAGTCCATTACATTGCCCAGAATAGCCAGAGCCAGGTTAGAAACCCTGTTCATGTATCCATCGTGCGTTTCCTTACGTTTGTCCGCTTTGATTATAGCCAAAAGCATTACTTTCCTGATAGCCTTTGCCGATAGGTTGCCCAGGCTTTTCATGTTGTCAAAATCAATATTAGGAGTGAAAGATTTTGAAAGGATATGCTTATCCAGACGCTCGTACTCATTCTTTTTGCTCTCAGACGCTTCATCCCAGGTTAAGTATTTCACCTCTCCACCATTTTTCAGAATATACAGCTTTGCATCTTCCTCCGACTTAGGTAAGCTATTCAGGATCTCAGCGGTTGCAACCATTGCGGGATTAGCAAAGCGATCATTAACATCTGCATCCGTGGACTCCATAGACTCAGTACGTTCAATCATCGGCTGTACTCCATCATGTTCAGGCTCCTGCTCAAATAAGATAACTGGGATCTTTCCTACAGGGTTCTGCATAACCAGCACCTCCCATCCGACACTGGCACGCTTACACCTATAAATAGTATCAGACGTGTAAATATCCAGGTGATATACGGTTTTAGATCCTGCCTCAGTAAGAGAATACCCCCAGGCAAACGCTTTCAAACGCTTGTACTGATCTTTGATAGTAAAAATCTCATCTTTATTCTTTTTGCAAAGAACATTCAGCAAACATTTAGGCTTGCCATCATCACCTCTGTATGTATGCCACAAAATAGCAGCTGTACCCTCAGCACCAGCAGCACGTTTAGCCTCTCTTACGTGTGCATCAAAGCGGATCTCTTTTAGAAAGCTCCTGTAGTTCTCAAATGCCTCATCCGTTCCCTCTGTTTCTTGCAACCACTTTACAGGTCTGCCATAGAGGAAAACCAAAGCGATCTCATTTATAAACACCTGGTAGGGAATTGGAATTTTCCAGCGTTTTTGAAACCTCAGGAAATTGCCTTTTTTATCATAAATCGGCTTATCCTGGCGTTTCATAATCTTGTGACTCTCTACATTGTACTCCAGCAAATTCTGGGTAGCAGCTATAGAATGATCGTACATAAAGTTAATAGCCCTGGTTACATCCTTTGAAGCCAGAAGCTGGGCGAAATCCTGCTGATAGCCTACAGCAGCTTTTACCTCATTTGTTACTACGTTAAATAATCCCATATCTCTAAATTTTAGCTCATTAAACCACTCAATCTATTTTCTATATCATCGGGTATATCATACTCGTTATAGTCAAACCAGCACCTCATCAGGAACATATCCCTCCAGTCTGGAGAGCATCCTATATCCTGCTTTATTTCTTCCTTAGGCTTTATCTTTAACTTACCCTCATCATCAACTTTCCAGGTCTGTAGCTGCTCCAGTTCCAGAGTGATCTGCTCCATATCAGCCGGGCTAACCAGATCAGGATCCACGCCCAACTCAGAGGCGTTAATGTGCTCAGCCAGCTTATAGGCGCACTGAGTTTGTAAGTTCTGGTAGTTCTCATCATTGAAAGCCCTGCTGTTATTAGTAAACCCTTGTATATCGCAATTATCCACTACACCACCGCCTACACCATCCTCATCAGCTATACACCGCCATTTAGGTATCCTGTATTTCTTCTGGAAATGGGTTATACACGTTTGGATCTCTGTAGTTTTACTGATAGGGAAACATTTCAGATCTACCAGCTTATACCCTTTCCATACGCCAATACGGGCATAGTCAGAGCCAAAACGGGCTATATCTGCTGTCAGGTAGAAAGTATCAGTAACAAGAGCCAGGAGATTGCCAAAAATAGCGGTGATAGCATCGTGAGAGCAAAGCGCATTTGGATTATCATCATACTCCCAGTTACCTTTTAGCAAACGCTCTTTTTTTACCTTATCCTTTGTGGTTCTCAATCCCTCTATATAGTCAGGATCTATAAACGGGTTTTCCTGAACCAAACAAGCCAGGTAATACATATAATCAGCAAGATCACCCCTTTTAGCTGGTTTGTAGAATGTCTCATACATCCAGTTCTTTTTAGGGTTACAAGTGATAAAGAGCTTACGCCTCAGCCCCAGCTCTGCGTTCAAATGTCTACCAATACGGGTTTTTAGGGTATCATAGGCTCCAAAGTTTACCTCACCTCCCTCCTCGATCCATCCACCAGTGTACTCAGTGGATCCGTAACGCTCATATAGAGGATCACTTGGTTTATATTGGAGATCCAGCAAGTCAATACGTGAGCCGTTATAAAACTCAATGTAGTTATATTGCCCATTATACTTATACAGGGTATCATCAACACCATACTGGTTACACACCTTGTAAAAGGTGATAAGAGTAGACTGGGTGATACGCTTTAACTCAGCACGTCCGATAAACCATTTGGATCTTGGATAGCATAGGCACATAAAAAGAAGCCAGGCAGCACCAGTCCAGGACTTAGCACCACCAGCAGCTCCACCATACAGCAGCTCCACGTGTTCGGTATCAGTAAGGATCTGGAGAGCCTTTTCCTGCTTCTCATGCTTCTTACCGTCCTTTACCGTAATGAAATCAAAACAGCCCCGTTTAAACAGTTCTATTTTGACTGCAAGAGCCATAGGTATCTGTATGTTTTTACTTTTTGCCATTGATCTTTTCCAGCAGCTTGTTATACTCTAATAGTTCCTCAGTAGTCAAAGCGGAGAGATCAGGAGAAAGAGATCCTGATAGGTTTGTATTTATATCTCCCTCTATCGGCTGGGTGGATTTACCAAAGATCCTATCAAAGATCATATCAATGGTATAAGTTCTCCCATAGCGTATATCAGAATTTATAGCGGAAACAATATTCAGTACCCAGATCGGAGTAGTGCCATTTTCAATATCCTTTGCATTATCCAGGATCTTCTGTAGTTCACCAGGTGTACGCTCCATGAGGAAACGGATCACCTCATAATAGTCCTCTTTGCCCAGCTCAAACCCCACCTTTTTACCAGTGAGTTCTCTGAGCTGTTTATATAGTGAGGGCTTCCTGCCATTTTTCTTAGGCTGGTTATCACTGGTGAACCTGTTACCTTGTTTATTTCCTTTTTCAAAGAGTGCCATCCGTTGTTTTTTCGTTGTTTAGTGCGTAGGTGATACACACTTTAAAAGCAAAGAAAATCAGATAGGAAAACCTACCTGATCCCTCGCTCAGATTATTATTGCTTTTCCTGCTCCTGGTACTTATCCCAGAACCACGCTATAAGATCCTCACCCGCTTCATCGTAAGCCTCCAGCTCATCCATCAGATCATTAGCCATGTCTATCACTTCGTTCATAGCTGCCTGCTCATCTTCGCCAGAGAAAAAAGGGCTATATCTGCCATCCTTATACTTTTGGATAACATCCTTTTGCTTATCATTCAATGCTATTTTATCCATAACTGTATGTTTTATGCGTCAATACTCATTATAATTTATACTTTTTGATAATCCCTTTGGCTGCACTGGTGTACTTATCCGATTTACCATGAACAGCCTTAGTACAAACCTCAGCCCAGAACTCGCTCACATTCGTAGAAGCGTATTTGCCATATCCAGACTTTCCTTTATCAGCTCTCCACTTCTTATAGAGTGAATTTACACTCTTACCAGCTGCCTTAGCATTGGGAGAGGATAAATTTGAGTTCCAGGTAGCGTGTGCCAGCTCATGCGTGATAATGTGAGCCACTGGTTTGTTAGTCTTAGTCAGGTGCCCACTTTTGTATCCACTTTCAGCCCACGCTGCTACACTCTGGGTAGTGGTGTTCTTTCCGTTGAATACCTGCTTATTCAGGATAACCTGCTTAGATTTACCTGCCTGGGAAATATGCACCCCTCCAGTTCCAGCATCCAGAGTAGCTATCTTTATATCCTTTTGCCTTACACCCAGGACTGAGTGAAAGCGTGAGATACTTTCTTTAACAGCTTTGTACACCTTAGGGTTTTTGATCGAAGCCAAAGACTCAGGTTTTCCGATTTTACCCTTATAGTTAGAGTCATTTTCAGGCAAACCTCCATTCTGAGGAGGTTTACTATTGCTTCCGCTTGTTTTTGCCATTTTTACCTTTTTTATCGTTAATGAATTGCTCTATGTAAACCAGGCTATTCTCAATACAGAATTTCCTGATCTCATCGCCTCCACCATAAACCAGCAAATTAGGCGTTTGCAAACCTGAGATCTCCCTGGCTACCTCCAGCTCTATCTTTAAATATTCTACCCTGTCAGCATACCCACGGGTGAAAAAGGCATTATAACCTTTCGGGATCCCCATCTTATTGTATTCCTTGAATTTCACGGATACATTGAGATCAACATAAACCAGAATACCGCACTCCTGGAAATAACGGCTTATCCAGCGTTTCTTATAGATCTGTTGCAGTCCGTAAGCTATAGGGGTTGTATCATATACCGATAGGTTAGGCTCTACCAGGGCTTTTACTCCGCTGGTAAGCACCTTAATAGGATCTTTGAAAATAGCCTCAAAGCGGTAATCATCCACGTAGAAATGATACGTGGCTACATCCTTTCTCAGTCGGCTGTCAGCTCCCCAGGGAGCAAATGGCAGCTGGAGTTTCCCCGCTTGTTTATCCAGGAGCAGGTTAGGAATGTCAAACTCGTTATTACTCTCATAAAGGCAGTCCGTGAGCATGGATCTATAAAAGTCCTCTTTATCATCCACAGGATCCTCATCATCTTCTCCAACTGTATCATCCTCCTCAGGCTCCTCAGCTTTCGCTTTCTTTTTAGACTTATCATCATCCTCTCCGAAATCAGGAATAGCCAGACCAATAAATGAGAAATCTACGGGGCACGTGTAAAAACCTGTGTT
>ERZ894251.871-NODE-871-length-12559-cov-11.349008_pt1 | contig 12559 bp, 6 predicted proteins | sample MGYA00380301_ERZ894251 | MGnify/ENA primary metagenome ERZ894251 (study PRJEB32331, sample SAMN06328418) | human gut metagenome | biome: human gut microbiome; feature: stool | host: Homo sapiens | collected 2014-02-13 ... | reverse complement strand
GTTTTTGTGCTTTTCTGCTCCGTCAGATATCGGCTGACCGTGGGCTGCAGCATCAGCCCAACGCCCAGCAAAATTGCCAGCCATGCAAAAATTTGCAGAAACAGGCGTTTCATCAGTCTTCCTCCTCGCGCTTTTTGCAGCGGTGCAACAGCAGCAGCAACAGCAGCGCCTCGCCGCCGATAACCACACTGCCCGTCACGCTGATCCACGGCCAGGCGTCCACAATGCGCTTTACCACGTTGCCGGTATTCAGCTGTTGGTACTGCACGGTCTGCGGCGTGTCGGGCTGCTCGTCCTCTCCGGTATACGGCACACGGGCGCCGCGCACAAGCATACGGTGGGTGTTGATGGCGTAGGGCGTGCAGGTGACCAGTGTGCAGTAGTCCCCGCCGGGGATAATTTCCAGATCCTCGGTGTTTTCCGGCTCCACGACCTTGACCTGGTCTACCTGATACGCCAGCACTTCGTCCATGATGTGGAGGTAAAAACGGTCGCCCTCGCCCAGCTTGTCCAGGTCGGTAAACAGTACCGCCTCGGCCAGACCGCGGTGCCCCGTCAGCACACTGTGGGTGCCCGCGCCGCCCAGCGGATAGCTGGAGCCTTCCAGATGTCCGACGCCCTTTACCAGCACATCGTCGCTTGTGCCCTCATAAATGGGCAGGTTTACGTCAATTTTGGGTATGGTAATGTAGCCAAGGCTCTCGCCCACGTCCAGCATGTCCACATAGCTTGTGCCGATGTCGTCTGCTTCGCCCGCCGCATCGCGGTCGATGGCATTGTTCAGCTGTTGGTTGTAGCGGCGCGCAGCCTCCTTGGCGGCGTCGATTTTTTCGGTGTCCATCGACTGCACGTTGTCGTTGTAGCTTTCAATGACCGAGCTTGCGTGGCGCTGTGCCACCGCGTTGCTGACAACGGGGTACATGGCCACGCCGATGCCGGAGACGATCATCAGCGCAGCAAAGCCAAGTTTTAATTTGACGGTGGTTTCCATTGCAAAGAGCCTTTCTGTAAAGGGTTGACGCACTGCCACAACCGCCCATAGGGGAAGAACCGTTTCCGGCCCTTCCCCTATGGATTACCCGTTTATTTTGCTGTGGGTGTTTGGATGGTGTGCATTACGCACGGTTGGATTTCTTTTTCAGGCTGAACAGAACGCCGACGCCCGCCAGAACCAGCAGCACACCGATACCGCTGAACAGCAGCGTACCGAAACCGCCGGTGACAGGCAGCGTAAAGCCTTTGCGGTTGACAACTTTGGCAACAGCAAGTTCCGTTTTTGTGGCATCGCCATTGTTGCTGGTATGGGTGAACGTGGTTTTCGTAACCGTGCCATGCTTAACCAGATTGCCACTGGCGTCATATACGTTGGTCTTTTGCCAAGTAGTTGTGGCGGTAACATCCAGCTTAACCTTAACAGGCTTTGTCAGCAGGTTATAGCCATCAACCGTCTTGGTTTCGACCAGATAGTAATCACCATTGGCAAGACCGTGGGTGTAGTTGGTGGCGTTGTTAGAGTCAGACGTATCAATGATGCCGTTTGCGTTAGTTGTCAAGCCAGACTTTACAAGAATCCATTTTTTAGTGATGTCAAGACCTGCTTTCTTGAGGGTTTCAGCATTTACAATAGGCGTTTCTCCCGTCTTGGCTTCACGGTACAGGTCAAACACAACGCCGGGCAGTGCAGTAGTTCCGTTTTCCGCAGTTTTTACCACTTTGATGCCAAAGCTGTACATAACAGCGCTGTCCTCAATGGTGTTCGTGCTAGGTGCGGCGGGGGAGTCGTGGGTATTGATTTTATTGGTGTATGTAAGTTTTGCGTTATTCGAGTTGCCTTTGCCGCCGACTACAGCATCATTGCTCACAGTAGCAGTATAGGTGATTACTAGTTTTTCACCGGCATAAGCTGCCATTTCGGCAGGCGTAAATGTAATAGTAAAGCCATTACCGTTATCCGCAACTGTATAATGCGTGTTTTTCGTCAGGTCTGTTGTGTCGTCTTTAACTTCAATGCTGCTTACATTATCCGTCAAACCTGTCGGCGTGTCGGTGACGGTAAAGGTGGAAAGTTTATCAATGTTCTTCGGGACTTCAATCGTAATTTTGTAAGGAACAGTATCGCCGACACCGTACTGGGCATCTTGCTTCCATTCAGTGCCATTGTAAACTTCCTTCTTCATATCGGGGCGGTGGTTGGCAACTTGAATGGTTGCATTAGCAGACACGTTTCCGTCTACCTGAATCTTACCATCTTTCTGCACGGTAAAGGTGTGGTATTCCGCATCCAAGATATAGCCCTTGTTAGCAGAAGTGTTGCTGTATGCATCCTCAAAAATGCGGTATTCGCCTTGCGAAAGCCCTGCAATTGTAATTTTACCGTTTATGTCCGTTGTCAAATTGTAGGTGCTGCCATTGCTATCGTTTGCAGTAATATCTGTCCAATCTGCGCCATTCTGTTTCTGTAGCTTGAACTGAACACCCTCCAACGCAACTCCGGTGCCACCGCCGGTATAGCCCTTTTTCTCAATCGTGACTTGACCGTAGGTGGTGCTGTTTTTCGGGTAAACGTGGACATCATAAATCCAGTCCGTCAGCTTGTTCGTGGTATCATTATCAGCAATGCGCGTCATAGGGACAGAAACCAAGAACGGGTCAGCAGGGGATGTGACCTTATCAGGGGCTTTGGTTTCAACAACCAGATACAGACCGAGGGCAAGACCGTCTTTTTTGGCTACACCCTTATCAGTTTCTGTAGTTGTGGTTGTAACCGTGGCAACCTTTGTTGCGCCGCTATTAACTGTGATTGCGCCTGTCGTACTGTTCTTAGTATAATAGTCACTTGCATCCATCTTGGAAAAGTCTTGACTACTCGCAGTCACTTGACCGCCGTAATAACTTTCCAGCCAAGTCTGACTTTGCACTTGGTAAATCTCAAAAGTTACCCCGTCCAGTGGTGTTGCGCCTGCGGGCGCGCCTTCGCCCTCGGCACCGGTACCCTGTTGGGACGGTGCTCCCGATGAAGGGTTATACTCAAACTTATGAATCGTAATGCTGCCTTTTTTGGTTGTATCCCAAACAGGCATACCGTCTGCCAGCGGCGTCCCCGCCGTCGTGCCGCCTTCCGTCGCCATGGCGGGCATGGCGCAAAGGCTCAGGGTCAGGGCGGCGCTGAGGATTGCGGTAAATAAACGTTTCAGTTTCATTTTGATGCATACCTCTTTTTTCTGTGTTGGTTTGTGTAGAGGGGTGGGGTCAGGAACGTTTGCCCCCTTTCTTATTGTATCGGAACACCAGCACCAGCAGCACAGCCACCAGTGCGGGCAAACCTATCAGCAGCCACAGGCTGGGTGCGTCCGCGCCCGTGTGCGGCAGGGTAAAGCCCTTGCGGTTGTAAACAGTCAGGGCAATGTTGTACACGCCGTCGGCACCTGGGGTTATCTTGCCAAACGTCTCGTCGCCGCGTCGGCATTGCCCGTCCGCTGTCAGCGTAAATTCGATGGGCTCGGCCAGCAGGGTGTAGCCCTCGGCGGTCTTGGTCTCGGTCAGGCGGTAGTTGCCGGGGGTCAGGTCTGCAAAGGTAAGTTCGCCTGTTTCCTCGGCGGTCTTGCCTGTTTTGGTTTCACTCAGTTCAGCGTCCGGCTTTTCCAGCTTGAACTCCACGCCGCCCAGCTTTGTCTTTGAATCCTGTGCATCCTGCTTTGTGATGACCAAGTTATATTTGGCATCCTGCAGTTGGTTGGTCAGGGTCAGCGTTTTGTCGGCCGAATCGCCTGTGACGGTGGTATTGAGAACCTTGTACTTCTTGCCGTTGATCTCAATCACATCGCCATCCGCGCCGCCGTAAAATTTCCCATCTGCCGTCGCGCGTTCCAGCACGCGGTAGGTGTAAGCGACATGGTCATTCCCCGCCTTGTTCGCATCGTACTTGTCCAACCCGGTAAACTGTTTGGTCCAGCCTTCGTAACCGTCGGGTTTTTTCAGCTCTACGCTTTTATACCCCGAAACCGGCAGCCAGCTGTCTGCTTCATCCGGCGTTTCGGTGCGCTGCAGTTGCAGGTAAATGGCTTTGGGCAGGTCGGCTTGCGGAATGTCCGTCTTACCGTCCTGCTTTTTCCACTCTTTTTTGACCGTTATGTCAATCAGTTCGCGGGCGGTATTTTCAAACGTTGCCGTTGCAGCGTTCGCTTCGCCCTCCGCAATGGCGCCGTACACCTTTACGCCGTCCGCGGCAACAGCGCAGTCTTTGCCGCCATCGATAGACACCGATTTCAGGCTTGTGCCCGGCTGTTCTTTTTCTGACACAACAAACCGTGTGCCGACAGGGATTTTGTCGATCACGATCTCGCCATAGTACTCGTCACCGTGTTGTTTCACCGTGCAGGTGTACGTTTGCTGCTCGATTGTGTCGCCGAGGCTTTGGCCGCCAACATCGCCGAATCGGACGGTAAAGGCAAACTCCTTGCCTTCCAGTGTCTCGTCCTCGGCGGGAACCTTGCGTATAATCAGCTTGCCTGTCTTGACCTTGTTGTTGAAAACCACTTTCAGCTTGGTCAGCTCGTTACCATCGGCCGAGCTGCTGTAAGAGCGAAAAACCAGTGCATTGCTCGGCTTATTGGCCTCTATGTACTCGTTCTTGGTGTTGTGTCCGTCAAGTTTTACATCAACCACCTTTTCCGTTCGGCCATCGTTCGGGGCGGTGCCGCTGACGTTTTGCAATGTGTTAACATCGCCCGTATCAACAACGCCGGTCTTGCCGTTTACACTTGTAACAGGTACGCCGTTTTCGTATACCGTCCAAGTTGTATCGTACAGTTCGGTGTCAATCTGCTCTTGCAGGGCTATGTAGCTGCCGCGGCGGAACTGGTCATTAAAGGTAACGGTCTCACCGTCCTGCAGCAGGAACCGTCCGTTTTCATCCACAACGTCGCCGTTGCCAAGGTTGGAGGAAAACACCGCATAGGCCGCGTTTTCCAGCTTACCGCTTTCGGCAGAGCCATAGTCGGGGACGTTGTACTGCGCGGTGGTAAAGCCTGTTTGTTTCGGCAGGGTCGGCGCACTGCTGAATGTAAAGTTGCGCAGGTAAATGCTGCGCGCATAGTTATCGCCCACCGTTATGCTTTTTAGCTGCGTTTTGTCGAAACCCTCGACTTGTTTCAGGGAGTTCAACATCAGCCGCACGGTGTACCACGTTCCCGGGTGCAGCGCGGTCGCCGCGCCGTAGACATCGCTGCTTTGCAGCCCCTTGGTGCCAAGGCAGCCCATTTGCTTGCCGCTTGTGTCCCAAAGTTCCACATACAGGTTGCTCAGGGCGCAGGTATCGGTCTGTTTGCCCTGCACATAGACATCAAAGGTCAGGTAGCTGTACTGACTTATATCTATGGCTGTGTCCCATGTCAGTGTGCCGCGGCGCTGGTCGCGGTACAGGCTGGATGGGTCACTTTTATCCGATGACCACAGCACGGCGCTGCCTTTGCCTACACCCTCCGGCAGGGACGACTCATAGCTTAATAGTCCCTTGGCCGAACTGTATGCAGTGTCCGGAAGTTTCTCGGTTTTAATCGTCGGGGTGTAAGTAGCTGTCGTTCCGTAGTGGGTGGCCAGATTTTGGATGTTGAAGGTGAAAATTTTCTGGTTTTTGAAACTGTCTCGGAACAGCGGGTTCACGTCCGAAACATCGACCTGCTTTTCGACCTGCAATTCGTTATGGTCGGGGAAGTTGAACGCCAGCGCCATGTTAGACTCCCACATGCCGCGCTCCATGTAGTACATGGTCAGGGTGTGGGTGGATTGGTTTTCAAGGGTTTTGGTGGTGCCCTTCTTATTGAACGTGATCGGTTGGCCGTTGTAGTTGACGGTTTTGGTTGTTTCGCCGGACCCATAGACCATGGTATCATTTTGGTCGGTGTTCTTGTTGGAGCTGACGTAGGGGGTTACGGTGTTGTTTGCGCCAAATTCCAGCAGACCGGACGCTTTACCGTGCGCGCCGCCGACATCCAGCATCAACTTGCCGTCAATGTAGACCCACACGTCATCGTCGCCGGAGAAGAAGAACTTGATAGGAACTTCAATGTTCCTGCCGCTGGTGTCTTTTCCTACAACAACCTTGCCGTCCTCTGTAAGCGTAAAGTCAAATTGCAGCTTGGCGCCAAAGCCGTAGTTGTATTGGGGGGCACTGCCGGTAACTGTTTCGTTAAACGGGAAGAAACCATACCCCTTACCGTTTGTACTGTTGTCGGCACCACGGTTAAGTGAGGCATCATCTTTCGTACCATTCCCCGCCAGATAGTAGCTTTGGCGGGCGCTGTCCTGTTTGAGGTACAGCGAGGTTTCGTTGCTGTCATAGTACCAATATTCGGCTTTGCTCTCCGGGTCGTTATCGTCCGGACTGTCCGGATTTTGCGCAAAAACGGGTTTTTGCTTGAGTGGGAAGGAAACATCCTCGTACACCTTGCCCAGCACGGTGTTAAAGGCGTTTTTGCCTTGCAGGAAGTCTTTGTCAAAGTGCGGGTCAACCGACGCATTTGTTGTGGAATTCTTGGTTCTTAACAGCGGCAGACCGTTTGCCGTACCGTCAGAGGTCTTGCTTTCCACAAGGCCCTGGAAGGTGCGGTTGTAATCGTCGCTTCCGTTACCACTATCATCCAGTGCCGAGTTGTTCACGGCCATAAAAGTTTTGTAAGCTGGACTGTTCGTATCGTTGCTCCAGCCGTATAGACCCATACCGGCGGCAACGGTTGCAAAGGGGTTGCCCCAATTATTTATTGACGGTTGGAAATGCCCGGTATAAAGCGGGTATTTGACATTGTCGTTTGCCGTGTAAGCGCTGCTTAGTGCGCGGTTGAACTGCTCAAAAGTGACGTACCCGCGCTGGGAACTCGTGTAACTGTCCGGGTACGTGTCGCGGTTCAGGCCGTTCAGCTCGTAGTCGGTGTAGTAATCGTACAGGGTGCTGGTGATATACTTTGTATCCTTTTGTTGGGTAAAAATGCCGCTGTTATCAATGTCCACAACGGTCGCGTTTTTGCCGCTTTCGGCATCGCGGACAGAGGCTTTCTCGCCCCAGTAGCCGTCACGGTTGACACCTTCGCCGCCCGTGTAGGCCGACGGGTCGCCGTCGTCGGCAAAGAAGCAGGGTTCTTGCAGGGTTGGGGGGATTTCTGCCGTGCTGTACTTTCTGGTCTTGTTGTCTTTTGCGGGGGCGTTTTGGTTATCCGTTGCGGAGAATTGCACCGCGGTGTAAGTTTTTTCGCCGTCGGGAATCTCGCAAGACCACAGCTTGCGGGCGGGAGTGGTGGAGTCGGCTGTTACCAACGTCATCTCCTTCGAAGTGACATGGTTCTCTGAATCCGTCAGGAAGCAGAACATTTTGTTGTCAATGCCCGGCATAGGCTGTTGCTGTAAACCCTCGCCCTCGTAACCGTACGAGGACAGCGTGGCGTCAAAGTAAATCTTTTTGCCCGCGGTAAGCAAATCACCGCCCGCGCTTGCCCAGGTGCTTGTGGTATCGTTGTAGACATAGCAATTTGCCGCTGTTAAGTCCAGTTTCTGGGCGTCCGCGTAGGGGGCTGCGGTGGAGTCCGTGGTGAAATCATACAGAGCGCTTTGGCCATTGTTCCAAGTAAACTGCACAAACCGCGACTGATTGTCGGGGATCCGGATCTGCTGCGCGGCAAGTTTGTCCGCATCCACCGTGCCGATCGTTTGGCTGTCGGTTTCTTCTGTCGTTGTGCCGTCTTTCAGCTTGTAAAATGTTGCGGTTACGTTGGTAAGTGCAGTGCCGCTTTCGTTTTTGAAGTAAAGCGGCGTGTCCTTGTAATAGTATTCAACGCGCGTCCATTGGGCGGCGTTGTAGAGTTGATTCTGGTTGAAATGTTTACCATCTTGACCACCGTTCGTGATGCCTTCACGAACAAACTTTTTGCCGGCAAGCAGGTCAATCGCTGTCAGCTTGTCAGTATTGCTAACATTGTCATTGCCAAAGGCGTTGATTTCTTCTTTCCAGCTATTGCCTTCTATATACTGGAAGATAATTCGATAAAACCCGCCCGCCGGATAGTCTGCCGAATTCAGCGTAACGCTGAAGATTTTGTGTTGTTTCCCATCTTGGTCGGTTACTGTCTCTCCGGTATCCGCCATGACCTTGTCTATGTAGGCGTTCGTTTTGCTATCGGTACACGCGAGGAAATGAATGGTGCAATTTCCGCTATATGTACTATTGTATCTGCCGTCATCCTCAAAATAAATGGTTGTCGTTGCGGGGATAAAGCCCTGCGATGCGCCCGTGTCCGCTATCGTATCAGGCGTGTTCGCGTCATCGTTGTCAGGCAAATCATCCTCAAGCATAGTATCTTCTTCGTTGGGGTTGTCCCCGTCAGCAAAAAGAACATCTTGCTCTGTGTTGGTTTTTGCCGCCGTGGTTTCCTGCGCGTTGATGGCATGGTTTGGCGCGGCAGCCGTATCGGAAGTGTCCGCAGGGGTTTTGTTCGTCAAGGCTGGGTCGGCAGGGGCGGTGTCCGTATCGGCGGCGGAAGTCTGATTTTCTGCCGCTTCCTGGGTTTTGCCGTCATTATTCGGAACCGTTTCCGTGTTTTGCACAGTGGTTTCCGCTTCTGTTCCCGGCTCGTTTGCAGTGGGCGGGGTATCTCCTTCATCCGGAATCGTTTCCAATTCGGATACAATAGGCTCTTGCGCAGGCTCTACACCCTCGCTTGACGTGTTTGCGGCAGGAATAGTCGGAATCGTTTCCGAACCTGCGTCAAAAAATAAAGCCTCATCCTCAGCTGCATAAACCGGCAGAGCCATACCGACCAGCAGGCACAGGGCGACAAGCAGTGCCGCCGCACGGTGCAGGATAGAAAATGCTTTCGTCATTTGCTTCGACTCCTTTTCTATACATGTGTGTTCTCACGATATATCGGGGGGGGGGAAAAAAAAACGCGCGCCATTCGGCGCGATTTTATGCGCTGCGCACATCTGGCACGGAAACGGACTTTTTCCACAAGCTGAGCTGTATTTACAGTCTTTTTTGAGAATATAATCCGATGTGCAAACATTTGCGCTTACGTCGGGAAAAGTAAGACACGGTATGTTTGTTGTGTGCCTTTTTATTTATAAGGAACAGTATAATACTTTGGGATGAAAATTTCAATACGGCTACATTCAAGCAAGTGATTTTTTGGCAGATTGCAAAATTTTGACTTGTCGAATTCGTCACAATGACAAGCGCTTTCGGCAACTATTATACACACCGCCAAGCACCTGTTAAAATCTTGCTGATGCTTTTGCGCAACTATTGCGCAAAAATCGCCACAAAAAAGCGTAAACACAACACAAATTCAACGGGAATGTCCGTGAATTTGGTCGTGTGTGTGCTTGCGGTTTTATCCTTATCCGGAGCCGAAAAGGGCAAGGGTCAGCTTATGCGGCACACCAATGTTCAAGTTGAAGATGGAATCTTATATCTTCCCTGAGTATACAGACTGTCAAAAAACTCTTGTAGGGGCGAGCATTGCTCGCCCGTGCCCGTTTGCCTGTGAAAAAAACTTACCCGGAAAAGGCGTTGCTGCGCCAAGTTGGCGGGCGACCAATGGTCGCCCCTACATATTCAATAGGCCACAAATGTGACACGCCGGAGTATGAGCAGGAGCTGACAACCAAGTTACGGTGGCCGCATAAAAAGGCGCACGGCAAACACACCCGGGCAAGGACTGCGCTTGCCGGGAACAGCATGTGAGAGGTGTCCCTTGCGCTATAGGACACCCGGCAAAAGGGCGCACCTCGCCCCTGGTCGGAGCCTTTGGGGGCGGAAGGCTTTACCCGCTGATGGCATCCTCGACCACGTCCAGCAGGTGGCAGGGGTCGAGCTGGGCGGCGGTGCAGCGGCGTGCGAGTGCCTCGACGAGGGCGCGATCCAACGATACGTCGGAGATAAACTGTACGACCTGCTGGCAGCCGCGGAGGTCCCGCGCGGCCAGAATGCCGTAGGTAATGTAGGGCCCGAGCTCGGGCGCGGATAGCTTTTGACAGACAACGCGATAGGTATACACGATTTTCACCCACTCCTGCTATGCTACATAACAAAATATATTGACAAAAAATGGTAACCGGAGTAAAATTATGGTAGTGTTAGTGTACTTATAGATGCCGCCCTTCACAATATAGCATATCCCGGTGTGCAAAGTACACAACCAGTGCCGGAAATTTTGGCGGCGCATTTTGCACCGCCGCTTTGCTGTTTTTCCGGCGGTGAATCGCGTTTTGAGGGGAGAGAAGATGTTATGTCCGCATATCGATACCGTGTGGCAGAAGCAATGACCGCTGCGAGGGAGGCAGCGGGTGTTTCACAGCGGGAACTGGCAGACCGCCTGGGCCGGGATAAGCGCACGATCCAGAAATGGGAAAAGGGCGAGATGAAGATCGCGCTTGAGGATTTTCTGGCCGTCTTTGATGCGCTAAAAGTGCAGGTGGAGCCGTACTCCAAATGGATTCGGCACCCAGAGCTTTTCCCCAATGGACTGTCGGACATCCTGCAATACTCCACCGATAAAAAGCGCGCGGCACTGGGGGATTTCTACCGCTGCCAGGCGTCGCCCATGGAGGTCGAGCAGGAATATTACTTTCTGTATGCTGACCACGGCAGCGACTACCACGGCATGTACCAGCAGTGGATGGCCAACCTGCTGACACCGCTGCGGGATCGCCGCCGCATCTGTGCCCAGGTTATTGAGAATTATAACGAGGCCCTTGCCACCGGGACCATCACCGACCCGGACGCGCCCCAGCCCAACATGGAGGTCCTGCAGGCCTGCTATGAGGCCAGCGCCCAGAGCATCCAGAACGGCGCCAACGGCTACACGATGCTGAGCCTTGATTTGAACCGCTGACAAAAGCATAAACCCGCCGCCCCCTGCGTACACTCTGCGCAGGGGGCTTTGTTATGGCTGCACTTGTACAAAGGATTCGGGCGCGGGCGGCATCGCTGCCGACATTCGACATACCGTTTCTGCTGATCTTGCTGCTGTTGTTGAGCTACGGGCTTATCATGCTGTTTTCCGCGGGGTACGCGGTGGCGCTCTACCGCCGCGGCGACGCCTACACCTACATCCGCCCGCAACTGCTGTTTGCGGCGCTGGGCGTGCTGGCTATGTACGCGGCCAGCCTGGTGGACTACCACGTCTGGCACAGGCTGGCCTGGCCGATGCTGGGGATCTCGCTGCTTTTGCTTGCCATCGTGCTTTTCATGCCGGAGTACAACGGCTGCAAGCGGTGGATCGTGCTGCCAGGGCTGGGCACGCTGCAGCCCAGTGAAATCGCAAAATTCTCGATTGTGCTGGTGTTCTCGCATATCATCTCACTGAATCACGACAGGATGAAGTCGTTTTCCACAGGCGTTGTGCCGTTCGCGTTGATTCTGGGGGTCGTCACGGTGCTCATGCTGCTGGAGCCGCACCTGTCCGGCACGCTGCTGATCCTGTCCATCGGCGCGGTGCTGATGTTTGTGGGCGGCACAGGGCTGCAGTGGTTCGGGCTGGCCGGGGGGCTGGGCGCGGCGGCCATTGCGGCGGCGGTCATTGCGCTGCCGGAGCTGGTGCCCTACGCCACGGACCGGCTCGCGTCGTGGCGCGACCCCTTTGCCGACCCGCTGGGCGAAGGTCACCAGACGATCCAGAGCCTCTACGCCATCGCGTCGGGCGGGCTGGCCGGGCTGGGGCTGGGCAACAGCCGACAGAAATATCTGTACGTGCCGGAGCCGCAGAACGACTTTATTTTTTCGATTTTGTGTGAGGAGCTTGGCTTTATCGGGGCGGCGCTGGTCGTGGCGCTGTTTTTGCTGCTGCTCTTGCGTGGCATGTCGATTGCGGTGCGCGCGCGGGATAAGTTCGGCGCACTGCTCGTCGTCGGATTCGTCGTGCAGGTCACGCTGCAGGCGATTCTGAACATGGCCGTTGTGACGAACACGATCCCGAACACCGGCATCAGCCTGCCGTTTTTCTCGTCGGGCGGCACCAGCTTATTGATGCTGCTGGGGGAGATGGGCATCGTGCTGTCGGTGTCCAGGCAGACGGATATGGTGTAGGGAACATTCCCCTGGCCCCCTCTGCGAGGGAGGCAAGGACGTCCCAATATTTGTTCAACCTTTTTTCACACTCCCACCGTTGCAACGGCGGGAGTTTTGTTTTATAATTAAACTGTATTTTTGTGTGAAAGGGGTGCCGCATGGCAAAACCAAAAAACCAAAAACCACCCTTTGCCCTGCGGGCGCTGGCGGCGTTCGCCGTGACGCTGGCGGCGCTTTTCGTGCTGCTGCTGGCGGCCTACGCCCTGCCCGGGGAGCCGGTGCGGGACCATGTCTACGACTCAGCGGTGAAAATCGCCGGTGAGGGACTGTACCCGGAATATCTGAACTTCAAGCTGTTCCAGATGGACAACTACACCGACACGATCATGCTGACCGAGGCCGCGTCCGCCGACGAGGCCCCGCCGCTGACCGCCATGATGACGAATACGGCCTACAACGTCGATAACTTTGAGACGCTGGCCGACGACCTGCAATGGTACATAG
>ERZ894251.869-NODE-869-length-12621-cov-5.080216_pt1 | contig 12621 bp, 11 predicted proteins | sample MGYA00380301_ERZ894251 | MGnify/ENA primary metagenome ERZ894251 (study PRJEB32331, sample SAMN06328418) | human gut metagenome | biome: human gut microbiome; feature: stool | host: Homo sapiens | collected 2014-02-13 ... | reverse complement strand
TTTAACTTGTACTAAATCTTGACATAGGACCATTATTGGATATGACCACACAAAGGATGAGAACTTCAAAATTGGATTTGAACTGATAGACGTTCGTTTCCCTGGAACAGGAGATATCTTTTCCGCAGTTCTTGTCAGCGACGTGCTGAACGGTGAGTCGTTGTATGATGCCACCAAACACGCAATGGAAACGGTAAGAATCATTATTATAGATAACCTCGATAAGAAAGAAAAATTTTTCGGTGTTGATATCGAGCGTTACATAAGCGAGGGGAAATTATGAAGATTAAAATAACTTTGGTAGAACAAAAAGGTACTTGTCCTTGCCACAGAGGACACAAGGTTGGAGATACTTTTGATTTTGACACAGAAAGAGGAAAGTTGTGTCCAATGGCTGCTCACGTTCTTTTTCCTATGATTGATATCTTACGCTATGGTGGCGAGTTAAAGAGCAATGTCTTCTGTTGCCCGGATATAGATACAATAAATGTGTTCAAAATTGAGAAGGTAGATTAATAGATAATTGACAAATTAGAATTTGTAGTGAGATTAAAGTAGTGAGGTTACAGTATGAATATTAGGAAAGCAAAAAGAGAAGATTTATCACGAATTGGCGAAATTTATGTGTTTAACAATAGTGCAAATTATTATCCCGTGTTTAAAGATAAAATGTATTCATTTAATAAATTGCAATTTGTTTAATTGAGTTTGAATAACAGACAGAAAACCTCGGATGCCCATTTTACAAGGGTTTCCGAGGTTTCTTTATGCCTGTTGGATCTATTTCTTTTGACGGAGTAATTTTTATGCGTTAATACCGAAAAACTTCTCCATATCCTCTTCCACAGTGCCAATTCCTGCAATGCCGAAGTTCTCGACCAAGACCTTTGCAACATTCGGGCTGAGAAATGCTGGAAGTGTAGGACCAAGGTGGATATTCTTCACGCCAAGATATAAAAGAGCCAGAAGAACGATAACTGCTTTTTGCTCGTACCATGCGATATTATAGATAATTGGCAGATCGTTAATATCGTCAAGCCCAAAGACCTCTTTGAGTTTCAAGGCGATTACAGCAAGGGAATAGGAATCATTGCATTGACCTGCATCCAGAACACGTGGGATGCCATTGATATCGCCTAAAGGCAACTTGTTATATTTATATTTTGCACAACCGGCAGTAAGGATGACAGTGTCCTTCGGCAGAGCCTTAGCAAATTCTGTATAGTAGTCGCGGCTCTTTGCTCGACCATCACAGCCCGCCATAACCACAAACTTTTTGATAGCACCGCTTTTTACAGCTTCTACAACTTTATCTGCCAAAGCCAGAACCTGTGCATGGGCAAATCCGCCGATGATTTCACCGGTTTCGATTTCACTCGGAGCGACACATTTTTTTGCATGCTCAATAATCGCAGAAAAATTTTTTTGTTCGCCAATTTCTCCCGGAATATGTGTACATCCCGGATATCTCGCAGCGCCGGTAGTGTAAAGCCTGTTTTTGTAACTATCCTTAGGAGGAACAATGCAGTTGGTTGTCATTAGAATAGGACCGTTAAAGGATTCAAATTCTTCTTTTTGTTTCCACCAAGCATTCCCATAATTACCAACAAAGTTAGGATATTTTTTGAAAGCGGGATAATAATGAGCTGGCAACATCTCGGAATGCGTATACACATCCACTCCAGTTCCCTGTGTCTGTTCTAACAGCATTTCCAAATCGCGCAGGTCGTGGCCGGATACCAGAATGCCGGGGTTCTTTCTGACACCGATATTTACCTTTGTAATTTCGGGGTTTCCATAGCTGTCTGTGTTAGCCTTATCCAGCATTGCCATACCGGATACTCCGTATTTTCCTGTTTCCATTGTTAGAGCAATCAGATCTTCTACACCAAGGTTGTCATTCAGCGTGGCAGCCAGTGCTTTCTGAAGAAATGTGTCAACTTCATCGTTGTCCTTCAACAGCACATTTGCGTGCTTCGAGTAAGCGGAAAGTCCCTTCAAACCGTAGGTGATTAACTCGCGCAGAGAGCGAATATCCTCGTTTTCGGTAGAAAGAACACCGACAGTTCTGGCTTTTTCTTCCCAGTTTTCAGATCCGTTCCATTTTGCGGCTTCAGGCAGAACAGTCAGATTGGTAACTTGCTTTAGCAGAACTTCCTTTTCGGTCAGTGTAGCACGGATTCTTGATTCAATGCTCTCTTTATCAAAATTTGCGTTGGTAATGGTAGTGAACAGATTCAGAGTAATCAAGTGATTGATTTTGGCAGATACCTGCTTACCTTCCTGACGCAATGCAGTCGTAATAGCCGAAATTCCTTTTGTGACATAGACCAACAGATCCTGCATGGCCGCTACATCAGGTTTCTTTCCGCATACGCCGGACATGGTGCAGCCCTTGCACCCGGCGGTTTCCTGACACTGATAGCAAAACATTTTTTGTTCCATAATATGCCTCCTAAAAACTATTAAAATTTGAAATAATGTGGTTCCTTCTCAATCAAAAAAGCATATAGACGCGTTTGAATTAATCTTCCCAGGCGATTGCAGACACAGGACACGAGTCGATGGCCTCCTGTACAGCACCTTGATTTTCAGCGTTTGCTGGTTGATACGCTTCCGCCTTTCCCTGCTCGTTCATACGGAAAACCTCGTCGCAGATCCACAGCAAAGCCCACAGCCAATGCAGAGATCCTTATCTACTTTTGTTGCTTTCATAAAATCACCTTCCTTTGTCAATTTTGCGTTTGATTAAAATACAACTACTAAAAGCATCTTGAACGCTTCCTGCCCATATACCGCATGGGGATGGCCTGCTGGCATGACAATAGATTCTCCTTCGTGCAGCAGATATTCAACGCCATCAATCGTGATTTTTCCGATACCATCCAAGCAGGTGACGAAGGCGTCTCCACCCGATTCATGGGTGCTGATCTCTTCGCCCTTTGCGAATGAGAACAGGGTAATACTTACTGCCTGGTTTTGTGTCAAAGTTTTGCTGACAACCTGCCCCTCCTGATAAGAAATTTGTTCTCTCAGCGTCAGTACTTCTGATTGAGCAATGTTTTTCATTTTTTTACTCATAGTATCTCTCCTTTTATTCCAAAATTTTACCACCCAACGAAATCGTAACAATATGCCAAGGAATGAATTTTCCGCTTGCCTGCAACGCTTTTTTGGCAGCTAATTCCAGTCCGCCGCAGCAGGGAACTTCCATGCGTACAACCGTCACACTTTGAATGTTGTTGTTTTGAATGATCTGCGTCAGCTTTTCGCTGTAGTCTATGCTGTCAAGCTTTGGACAGCCGATAATCGTAATTTTCCCACGCATGAAATCCTCGTGCATTCTGGCATAGGCGTATGCACTGCAATCCGCTGCAATTAACAATTTTGCGCCGTCAAAATATGGTGCATTAGTCGGTACCAGTTTGATTTGGCATGGCCATTGTCCCAACTGTGATTCTGTCTGTACCCGGGCAGAAGGAGTTGTTTCTTGTGAATGTTGAATACGCTGCATTCGACTGCCGGGGCAGCCTGTATGGGGAACAGCGGCATGATTGCTTTTCGCTTTTTTCCTCATATTTTCCTGCACAGCTTTTTCATCATAGGCGGCAGCTTCTCTCTCCACAAAGGAAATTGCACCTGTCGGGCAGGTTGGCAGACAATCTCCCAAACCATCACAATAATCATCTCGCAGAAGTGTTGCTTTGCCGTTTACCATGCCGATTGCACCCTCGTGACAAGCTTCGGCACACGCACCACATCCGTTACATTTTTCTTCATCTATTTGGATAATTCTTCGAATCATTTTATACCATCCTTTCTCTTGTCTTTCTGGGCATAGTATATTATAATTAAAAATAAAAATCTGTTGTTATAACAACGAAAGGGTAAAAAATATGAAATTATCCGATATGCAGCTATTCCGTGGGTTAGAAGAAGATGACATCTCCTCGCTTTTAAGCTGTTTGAATAGTGTAAAACGCAATTATAAAAAAGGAGAAGTAATTCTTTCAGAAGGGAGTATTATAGAGAATATCGGCATTGTACTGTCAGGCATGGCAATGATATCTTGTAACGATATTTGGGGGAATACCAGCATTTTAGGAAGTGTTGCACCTGGTTCTGTATTTGCCGAGGTATATGCCTGTATTCCGGGACAGCCGATGCTGGTTACAGTGTCTGCCGTGGAAGATACCTCTGTGTTGTTTATGAATGTGGGACGTGTTCTGACTACCTGCACAAACGCCTGCCCTTTTCATACAAACCTTGCACGAAATCTACTGACTGTCTGTGCTCATAAAAGTCTGCAACTTTCACAAAGGATTTTGCACACCAGTTCCAAATCCATACGAGGCCGATTGATGTCTTATTTTTCAGAATGCGCAAAACATGCCGGAAGCAATTCTTTTCTGATTCCATATAGCCGCCAGCAATTAGCAGATTACTTGAATGTTGACCGCAGTACTATGTGCAACGAGCTTTCTAAAATGCAGAAAGATGGCATGATTGAATACAAAAAAAATCGTATTTTGCTCAAAGACTGAGATTTAAGGAATGGTATGAATTTGAATAGGGATTGATTTTTTAAGCAAAATCGCTTATGATCTGAAATAGAATATAGTGCTATTATCCACAGTTACAGAGCAAGTGTTATCAACACCGATAACAAAATGATAACATTAGCCTGTATAGGCAGGATAATATGGATAAATCAAATAATTAAAAGAAAAGCGAACACGGCAACAAATAATCTCTAAACAAAATTGATTAGTGATTGTCGAGTTCGAATAAAATATATATCACAGGGCACACCCCATTATCCTGTAAAAGGCAAAAATGATTATCCTATCAGCAACAGAGAGTAATACCGCAGCGTAGCTCTGTTGCTGTTCTTTTTTTGTCATTTCTGCCCCGGTCGCACAGGATTCTGACTCAGATAAAATGAGGCGTAAATAAGCAACGTGATATCGGAAAAAGCTGTAAAAATCCACGTGGAATTTTACAGCTTTCTGTATAGAATAGAAGTAGACGAAACATCACTGCGTGAGTTTGCTGCGAAACTACAAAGGCATGGGTAACACTGCGAAACGTTGATATTTCCTGGTGTTGCAGGGTGTGTGGGATGCTTTGGATGATGTTGCGAAAGTGACATTGCGATAGTGCTGCTGTGTAAGATGATACTGTTATATGGGACGCGATAGAAGTTGGATTGTCAGGATTAGCACTGCGGAATGTGCTGTGGAATTGCGCAGCAGTGCCGGAGGGTTTTGCTGTGGGATGTGAGGATAGTGAGGATACTGGATTTTGCCCTTTGAGGATAATGTGGTGTGCCCCGGAACAGCCGCGAGTCTTGGAATCCGCTAAACAAGCGGCTTCCGAGACTTTTTCTTTTGCTACTAACCGCAATTACTCTATTTCACATTGTTTTGTTATTAGATAGCTTTTCTTTGCGGCATCGGGATTACTTTTCCTGATGCTGTTTTTGGGGCATAGGACCATATGGAAGTCCTGCATTGGCATATGCTGTATCCGGAGTAACTGAATCGCCTGCTATATTACCATCATAGGAAATTCCTGTTTTCCAAACGGATCAAGCAGGATGCCTTATTTTGTGCTATCAGTGCAGAAAATATGGAGCATTTTATTTTCCTTCTGGAGAAACTGGGATTTGAAGTAAAGCAGGGCAAGCATATCGCTGTAAAGGTTCCGGGGATGAAGCGGTTTAAAAGACTGGATACCATTTCGGAGGATTTGACCAGAGAGAGTCTGGAAGCTATGTTTCGATATGGGGACGCAAGCCTTGCATTTCCTGTAAATCGAACGGTTTCATTATTGCCGGTAAGAAAATCTGTTCTTACACCCTACCAGAGAAAGTGCTATGCAAGGATGTATCGTTTGCGGCTTGCTGAGAAAAAGAGGTTTACTTATAAATCTGCTTATCTGTATGAGCAGATACGGAAAATGCATGAGCTTCAGGAAGAGTATCTGGTGGTGGTCAGGTATGATGTGAAGTCATATGGAGACTTGTTTCGTCTGAAGCAGCGATTACAACAGGTGGATGAGGAACTGTGCAAAGCACAGAAGGAAATGTATCGTGACAGGACTTTACAGAAAAGATCTTGCAAGACGGCGGAAGATTTGGAATTCTTTGAAGCGTCCGAGGGTGATTATCGGGAGCGTTTGGAGCAGATAAAGCTTCGAAAGAAGGATAATCGAAAGAAGCTGAAAGCGGTGGAGCGGTGCCTTGAGAGGGATGGAAGTCTGGCAGAGGCTGAATTGGAACTACGGATATCTGTTGGAGATATGGAGGATTTGGCGGATGTTGAGAATGATAAAGTGCCGGAGAATCCATATTGGGTGCAGGAGGTTGTGGAAGTAGAGAATACTGCTTTGGATGATGCTGTGGAAGCAGATGTAATTACGAAACCAGAGTTTGAAGCGGTTGTAGATGATGAGCTTGAAACAGAGGTAGAACCGTTTGCAGAGACTGCTATTACAGATATTGAAAGCGTTGTAGAAACAGATATTGATGTGATGGCTGAGAGTGTTGAACCTGGCTTGCAGAATGATGATATTCGGGAGTATGGTGAAACGGTAAGATTACCATCTGATAAGGCTGATTATATGAGAATGAGTGTAGATGAAAAAGTCCGTTGTTATCCGTTTGATGACAAGGGAACAGATGCAGCATTTGAGATGGTTAGGACTTATTTTGAAAAGATTGGTATGGACACAAGTTTTGATTCTGTTTATGAGGAGACTAAGCTTTTGACGGATTATTATGAGAAACAGAAGGCAGAAGAATTTATCCAAGAGAAAACAGAGCAGATAATAGGAGCAATGAAACTTCTGGGGATTGATGTGGGCAATCTTGCAGAGTATTCAACAGATGTATTGTCAAAGGTGTTTAATCTTGGGGATATGGAGTATTTTGCCGGAATGAAGCTGTTTAACAGAGTAATCGACAGGTTGAGTATTAATATGGACCAGCGGAGGCGTTATGAAGTGTTTGACCGGATTTATGAGGAAGGAATGCGAGAGAAGAAGGTCAAGCGAGATAGGAATAGTCGATAAGGTTAAGGATTTGGGTGCTATGGTAGATGCTATAGCACCTGGAGTATTTTGTGGAATAGCTATTCTTGATAATATTATTTGAGAAACAATCGCAAGGGATTGCGAATCTTTGTTGAAAAAGAATGCATGTTGTGGTATTCTAGAAGAAGTGGAGTTTATTCTGGAGACATTAATGAAGAAAAGAAATGAGTATCATATTTACAGATATTAAAAATATACAGCAAAGATTTACAGGAATTATTTCAGGTAGTTGGATGGCTGTCGGCTGATTATCCGGAACGTTTGAAAAAGGCTTTAGATAAAAGAGAGACGGTATTTATGGCTTGGGATGGTAAGAAGTTGGTAGGTCTTGTTAATACAATTGACGATAGTGAATATATAAAGTGTAGAAGGTGTATGGAATGGTTATACTTAATATTTTAGGAAAAATCGAGAGGACATATATTTCTAATAAATTGGGATTATATATTTCAAATCTTCCGGATGGTGGTGAAACAAATTGGAATAATTGGCAAGAAGGAATGAAAGAGACTCTACAGATAGCGTATAAAACTGAGAAATTGGAAGCAAGTCGATATATAGGTAAGTTTGGAAGTGGTTCTAATAATACTTTTGAAACAAGAGTTTTGGAAAGAGCAACAAAAATTCTAAATCAAAATGATGAAGATAAAGAAATTGTTGTGGATAAATATATTGATTTTTTGTCAAAAAATATGATTTGTATAGATATTGATTATCAAAATTGCGAAATCCCTTATGGAGAGAATACATATTCATGTTTAGATGGAGGTTCATGTGAAGATGAGCCAGTGGAGAAAATTCTTGAATTTTTGGAATTTATTGATTGTGGAAAAGAGAATATAAGTTTAACAGTCCCATATTGTATATATTCAACAAGTCAGAGAAGAGACAGAGAATATAGATATCTTTTTTCAGGCACAACTGATATAACTGAACCAATTGCAGAATTGCAGAAATGGGGAAAACTGTTGGATAAGTATTTGATATCTGAAAAGGAGTTTTATCAATTAGATTATTTATGCAATGCACTGTTTGATTTAGGGACAAGTGGGAAAAATACTTATCATTACATGAAATTGTATTCGTTATGTGCATTGTTTTTAGAAAAAGATAAGGAGGCGGAATTAGACTATAAGCTACCGTGTTTGATGGATTTATCAATTCCGGTTTCAGATAGAAAGGGAATGGCTGAATTGATGAGAAAGATTAGGAATAAAATAGCCCATGGAGATTTTCAAAAATTAAATGAATTACTGGAGTGCTATGCACAGAAGTATATGGACGGAAAGTTTTGGTTTGATTATTATGAATATACGCGTTCATCATGGGTTTTGTTACATATCAGTTGTAGATTAGAAGAAATATTAAAAACATTAATTAACCTAATGCTAAAAGATAATTCTAAGGTAATTGAATTGAGAAATATGAAGCAATCATAGAATGCAACATTTTCCCGGTGAATATTAAGACTATAGAAAGGTTGAAACAAGTTTATGAAGTTAAGAACAATAATGATATTTCCAGAATTTGATAATATGGAAGTGATTGATAAGATAAGAGAGCAGTATGATCCGTTAGCAAACTTGGTACGTCCACATATTACAATAGTGTTTCCATTTGATAGTGACAGGAGTAATGAAGAGTTAAAGGCTGTGTTAGAAAATAGATTACAGTCAGTAAAATCATTCAAACTCGAAATGGCAGGCGTAAGAAAGCATGAGGATAGGTTTGGTAATTATTTGTTTTTAGAGGTTACTCAAGGGGAAAAAGAATTATGCCATATTCATGATGTTTTATATAAAAATGAGTTTTCAGATTATGATTTAGGATTGCCGTATGTTCCACATATTACCATTGGTAAAATGTCGGAAAGACGAAAACTGGATGAAGCGTATAATAAAGTAAAAAATATGAGTGAAACCTTTGGTACTATTATAAACAAAGTATCTGTCGAAATGATAGGCGATAACGAGGAGTCTATAATTGTGGCTGAAATTGCTTTGAGTTGACGTGAAAATATGGAGAAAGAATATGATATATGAATTAGCAAACCCAAAAGATTTACAGGCTGTATACAATGTGGTGCAGCATACAATAAAAACAATATATCCGAAGTATTATCCAATGGAAGTAGTCGATTTTTTCTGCGAGCATCATAGTGAGGATGCTATAGAAAAGGATATTAAAAATGGTTATGTAAGTGTGCTAAAAATAGATGGAACAATCGTAGCAACAGGTTGTTTTGTGGATAATCACATTACAAGAGTTTATGTCCTTCCGGAACACCAGAAAAAGGGATATGGCACATTTATTATGAAAAATATCGAAGAACAGATTGGAGAAAAATTTGATAAGGCATATCTGGATGCGTCACTTCCGGCGGCAGCCCTTTATGAAAAGCTTGGATTTGTGACTGTAATGCATGAGCGTTATCCTGTAGAAAATGGAGTGATACTTGCGTATGAAGTTATGGAAAAGGAGCTTCATAAAATCTCGACAGATATAAATTATGATGGAAGAAAATTTATTCCAAAAATGAATTCTGAAAACGGTGAGGTTGGTGAACAGACTAACTTTACATATCATCAGAATGGAAATCTATTGTGGGCTGAATATAGCGGTGGAGATATATTAAAAGGTTCGTTGATTGGAACGGTTTTATGTAATGGGGAACTTGATTTTGTGTATCACCACATGAATCAGAATATGCAAATAAAGACAGGTAAGTGCCATAGTGTGCCAACTGTACAAGAAAACGGGAAAATAGAACTTTCTGAACAATGGCAATGGACAAGTGGAGATTATTCTAAAGGAGAGTCTTTGTTAGTTGAGGTGTAGGATGTTAGAAAGATTTGAATGTAAAAGAGCAACAATGGAAGATATCGATGAATTGGTAAGAACAAGAATAATTGTCCTTCGTGCAGCAAATAAGTTGTCAGATGATGAGGATATGTCTGTCGTTGAGGAAGAATCATATGCCTATTACAGGCGTGCTTTGGAAACCGGAGAGCATATTGCATATCTGGTGTATGATAACGGAAAATTTATCGGAGCGGGCGGAGTAAGTTTTTATCAGGTGATGCCGACATATCATAATCCGACAGGAAAAAAAGCGTATATTATGAATATGTATACGGCACCGGAATATCGCAGACAAGGAATTGCATTTCATACGTTGGATTTACTGGTGAAGGATGCAAAGGAACAGGGCGTGTTACAGATTGCGTTGGAAGCGACGGATATGGGACGACCTTTGTATGAAAGATATGGATTTGTGAAAATGGAAGACGAAATGGAGTTGGAGGTATAAATAGTTAAAATAGAAAGCAGGTATAGCATGAGAAATAGATGTATAACAGAAGAATGCAATAAAATACTTAATTTTTGGAAATTGGAAGAATATTTTACACCATCGGATTATCCCGAATTGACTTTAACAATAAAAGAGGGAAAACAAGATATTCCGTTTGATGCATATTATAATGCTTACAGTACAAGAAGTTTACCATTAAAAGAATACAAAGCACATAATGAGTATTTGAGCCAAAAACATAAATCTGATGAGAAGTTGTATAATCGTGCAAATGTTTATTGTGGCTGTTACAAAATTAAAACCTTTGTGGAAAAAATGGCCGAAAAATGTAAATTAGATATGGAAAAATATGCAGAGATAAACGAATTGTCAGGTAGATTTTATATTTTCTCAGTTCAGATAGACTTAGATGGAAAACTTACAGAGGAAGGTGTGCAAATCAGTCCTTTCTTTTATGCTGTACTTTGTATGATAAAATCAGAAGGCATGAATGTTAATATTATGCAAGGAGACATATGTAAGTTAAATGAAGATGTAAATGAAATACTTAAACAGAATGATATACCAATACTCGAGTTTACAGACATAACGATAGTTAAAAATATTGTGTTTGACAAATTAGGAGTTGAGAATGAAAGTAAAGTAGGTTTAGAAGCTGCTTCGAATAATGTTTATGCATGCAAAGGATTAAAGAAAGAAGATGAAACGAGTGACTTTTTTAGTTTTTACTTGGACGAAATAGAAAAAGTTCAAAATAACTATGAGAATAACGAGCATGTAATAAAATATACCACCTCGTTATTGGCCGATAATCAGAAAAAGATAATGATAGACAGCGATGTTTATGCCATGAAAAAATGGTTAGATGTAGACAGATTTCCGCTGGCAAAATATCCATCAAAGTTCTCACCGACATTAATGCAACAAATAGCTATAAACATAGCTGTATCAGAAAAAGATAGGAATGAAAAAATATTCTCAGTAAATGGACCACCAGGAACGGGAAAAACAACCCTTTTGAAAGAGATAATAGCTTCTAATGTTGTACAAATGGCAGAAGTTTTAATTAAATATGGAATTGATGGGGGCGATTTTGTTTTTCGGAAAGTTGAATCTGCATCAAATGCAAGTTATACAGAAAAATACTATGAAATACCAGAAGAAATCGCTAAATTTGGAATTCTTGTTGTATCAAATAATAATGGAGCGGTAGAAAATATTACGCTTGATTTACCAAAATCAGGTGATATGGAAAAAGAGAAGACGAGAACAGATTATTTTGATAGAAAAACAAACAAGGAAGTGTATTTTTCTGCTGTAGCAGATAAGCTTTTGGGAAAAGAAGGAAGTGCGTGGGGATTAATATCAGCTCGTATGGGAAGAAAATCCTATGTTACGGAAGTGTTAGAGTCTTGTGTATTTGCTAGAAAAAACGATGATTCAAATAAAGTCACTTTGGATTTGGCAAGGGATGATACTATTTCGTGGAATGAAGCTATAGAAAAATTTGATACAGCCAAAAGAAAGGTTTTGTTGTTAAGAGAAGATATTAAAAAAGACCAAAAACTCTTGTCGGTTTTTTATAAGGAAAGAGAGAATTTGGCTAAGGGAAAATGGGAATTAAAACAGTTGACTATAGAAAAAGAGCAGCTAAATAAAAAGTTAAATGAGGTAAAAACGGAATTAGAAAGTAATGAAAAGGAGACTTTAGAGCAGGAAGAGGAAATCAAATATATTAAAGAGCATAGCTCTATTTTTAAGAAACTACTTATCCTTTTGGGGTTAGGAAAAATAGGTAGACATATTGCTGAAAAACAAAAATATGTCGATGAGTTAATAATTAAACACGAAGACATTAAGCGTAGGTATAGTTTGGCCACGAGAAATACAGAAGAAGTATGTAGAAAAATTGAAAATCAATATAGGATAACCTCTACTCTAGAAAAGAAAGTACAGATACTTGAAGAAAAAGTATATGGAAATAATGAGTCATTGAAAAACAAATACAAAAATAATTTTGCGGATAGAAATTTCTATGAAAATATTAAGGAATCTGAGAATTCACAGAATGCATGTCCGTGGACATTTGACGAATATGATATAGCTAGAGAAGAATTGTTTTTTGCTTCACTACAGGTGCGAAAAGCATTTATTTTGGAGTCGCCATATATAAAAAGAAATCTATTTGTATATGAAGCATATAATAATGGAAA
>ERZ894251.863-NODE-863-length-12712-cov-5.248400_pt1 | contig 12712 bp, 9 predicted proteins | sample MGYA00380301_ERZ894251 | MGnify/ENA primary metagenome ERZ894251 (study PRJEB32331, sample SAMN06328418) | human gut metagenome | biome: human gut microbiome; feature: stool | host: Homo sapiens | collected 2014-02-13 ... | reverse complement strand
AAATATGACGGGGATACTTTTAAACAGAAGGTAGAGGTAAAGGATACTAAAGCCCCATCCATGACAGCACCTGAAAACATAGAAATCCTGCAGGGAACGGATTTAAATACTTTTGATTTTAAATCACTGCTGCCAGTTACTGATTTTTCTGAAATAAGTGATTATACATTTGATCTTTCAGGTATAGATGCAAATGTGCCAGGTGAATATACATTAAAAGCATCTGTTCAGGACAAATATGAAAATAAAACTGAAAAAGATGTAAAAGTAACTGTTACTGCATCGCCGGCAGTAGCTTCTGATGAGGTAGTAGTACAGGAAGAAGTTACTAATCCAGACGGGACAAAGAGTATAAAGAATACAGTTAAGAAGAAAACAGATGCCGGAGGGAATAAGGTGGTAAGCAGCGGTTCAGGATCGTCAGGCGGAACAGGTTCTTCTAATTCGTCAGGAACAGCAGGAGGGAACAGCGGAACGACTGGAGGAAACACAGGCGGTAGTAATAAGCCTTCAGGTGGAGGATCAACCGGAGGAAACAGCGGTGGTTCAAGCTCAGGTGGTTCGTCATCAGGCGGAAATACTGGAGGATCAACGGGCGGAAGCACAGGTGGTGGAAGTAATGAGGAAAAGCCGCCTAAACCTTCTAAGGTAACAGTGCATTGGGTAAGATGTAAATTGTGTGGTAAATATGTTGAATCAACAATTTCTTTAGATGATGCATTTAGTAAATTAAAAGGTTATGAATGTGAATCAAATGGGTTTATATATGATGGTATCATGGCACATAGTTCTTACAGTTATGGTTTTTATGAAAAATAATATAGATAGGTAATATGGATAATAAATGTATAAGTTAAGATGGATATTCAAACCATAGATAAGGCAATCGAAAGATTGTCTTTTTTGTTTGAGAGGTTATTCAATGTGTTTGAATGTAAAACCTATATCAGAGAAGTAAAATGATGTTTTAAACTTGCATCATAATAAATAGTCCTAAGCATGACGTAAAAAGGCAAATATAGTAAAGGATAAGCGTATTTATGAAGAAAAAATCAATGTTTTCTGTAATGTGCAAAACTGTAATGGTGCTCCTGACAATGTTTTCCCTGTCGTTTAGTAATCAGATCAGTGTAAAGGCATGGGACAGCAGCATACCGCACGAACTGACCAGAGTAAAAAATATTCGCTATCCGGAATGGTGGGCAAGAAAAGTACCGGGCTTGAAGGGATGGAGCACATATTCTACAATGTATAATGGAAAGTGGGCATACTGTCTTGAATCAAGTAAGAATACCCCGCCAAACGGGCAGTATGTTGCGGATGTTATAAGAAATAACGAAGCTGTAAGAAAACTTATGTACTATGGTTTTGGTGGCCCCGGTGCTACAGGAGAATTTGCTCCAGGATATGATGTAAAAGCAGCAATATGTCCTAATGACAGTTATCTTACAAATGATGATGTTAAATATTTGCTGACACATATATTTTTGAGCGGTGCCTACAGCGGGGACTGGAATGGATTCAGTGAGTCAGGATTCAATGCTGCCTTTGGTGGTACATATGGTACTAACATAATGAATATATGCAGAAGGATAGTCGCTTTGCCGGAACCGGTTTCGCCCAAGTTTAGTCCTAGTAGTGATCCAATAGGTATATTTTCTAAATTTACAGCATATGTTGATACAGTAGAAAAGAGGCAAATTACAAATAGCGTCACATTGCAGGGAAGTAGCAATGCTACTATCAATATCCCGTTATCTAATAATGTCACTATTCACATTAATGGTAATATGGTACAGACTGGAGGAACAGCGACTGTTCATGGTGGTGATAGTTTTTATTTTACTGCTCCTCTAACAGGTGCTGAAAATATTACAAAAACCGATGTGACGGGAAATGGATGCGAGGGATTTGTTGCTTTAGCGATTAGAACGGGGTCTGGTTCTAATCAGACTGAAGGAACATGGGACTTAGATCCTGATGAAAACAGATTGTTCATAGAAGTAGAATGGATTCAAGGTACTGAGATACAAATAAGCAAAAGTGATAATTTTGGAGAAAATGTGGCTAATGCAGGATTCGAGTTGAAGCAGTGGAATAAAAATTCAAATACATTTGAACAGTTTTCTTCTCTGAGCTATGACGCACAGAATCGGGTATATAAAAGCGGTATGCTTCAGCATACAGATACAAATGAAGGAAAATTCAGGATAGAAGAAACTGTGCCCGATGGTTACAGTGAATCGAGCCGTTATATCAAGGAATTCAGTCTCTATGATGCTGAGGAAAGGAAGATATTCAATGCTCAGATGGAAGGGCAGGAAGTAACTGTTAAATTTTCGTCAATGCTGATGGACAGGCATAATATTTTATTTGAAGTGTCTGGAGTTCCTGAAGCGGTAACGCTTGTAAAGTTCCCGACATGGTCTGCGGCAGGCGATCAAGATGATATTCAATGGGTCGAACTTTCTAAGGACAGTGATGGAGTATGGAGGGCATGGAAACAGATGCCGGAAGACGGCGAGTACTATATTCATGCTTACTACAATACTGCAAGTCAGGAAAACAAGGTAAGTTTTACAACGTCCTACACCCCGGAAGCGCCTGTAATGAATGCAGTTAACAACCGTATTATGGGTAAAGTCTCGATTGTCAAAAGTGATGAAGAGACAGGAAAAAAACTGGGAGGTGCAGTTTATAATATTACTGCAAAAAATGATATTCTCTCCCCTCAGGGAACTGTTATAAATAAAGCGGGAGATCTGGCAGGAACACTTACAACGGATGAAAACGGGTATGGTGAGTTAAATGGTCTTCATCTGGGACAGTATATTCTTAGTGAGGTGAAGCCGCCTGATGGATATCATACCGGCAAAGATATTGAGTTCAATCTGACTGCAGAAAACAATTCTGCTGATATAGTGAGCAGCGAACTGAATGTTACAGACCGTCCAAACCGCTTCAAAATAAAAAAAGTCGATAAAGATACAGGCGAAGCGCTTAAAGATGCGGAGTTTGAAATCTATGATGTTACTGCTGATAAAACGGCAGGAAGCCTGGTAAGTAATAAAAACGGAGAAGCAGAATTGAGCAGACTGAAGCCGTCGCTGTATTATATTTGTGAAGTAAAGGCTCCTGAAGGTTATAAGCTGAATGAAACTAAATATTATTTTGAAATCGACAGTCTTGGAAATGCATCGGTTTCAGATATGAACGGTACCGAAAACAGCGGTGCTTTTTTTATTGATGAAAATGGTGATTTGACAGTTACTGTTAAAAACGAGATCAACTTGTGGAACTTAAGACTTGTTAAAAAGAATGATGCCGGCAAAACACTGGAAGATGCAGAATTCACTTTATACAGTGATAAAGACTGTACCGATCCGATTGGAAAGGGGACAACAGATAAGGAGGGAAGAGTAAATTTTGACCGAATAGTAGCAGGAGAGTATTACCTTCTTGAGACAAAGGCGCCTGCGGGATACAGAAAAATTGAAGATCCTTTAAAGGTTTCATTAAGAAGCGAGGATGGGAAATTCAGTTTTTATATAAATGATGAAGCAGTGAAAACAGATGATGAAAATAACAGTCTTACAGTAGAAAACGGACTGTATACCGGAAGTATGACAGTGATAAACAGGCGCGGGTCACTTCTGCCGGGAACAGGAAGTTCTATGATGCTGATCGTGACTGGAGCAGGGGTCTGTATATGTTTATATATTATTAAGAAAAAAAGGGAGAAGAAAAATTATGAAGATTAATTTAAGAAAAATAGGAACGGCAGCACTTGCGTGCATTCTTTCATTGAGCAGTGCAGCTGCAGCAGTATCTGTATATAACGGCAGCGGTGATATTTTTTCGAAAGTCAGTGCTGCACAGCAGGGACATATAACTATAAATGCTCATACCGGAGATAACGGCAAGGTGCAGTCACTTGCAGGAAAGAAGTTTAATGTGTATAAGGTCTTTGATGCTCTAAACAGTGACGGGATGGAAAGTATCAATTATACAATTAATCCTTTGTATGTTCAGGCACTTAAGAATGCAACAAAGAAAGACAGTGAGTATGCAATTATCGATTATATTCAGTCTATGAATAATAATCTGGTAACAAATGATGTAAATCATAATCAGAAAAATGAAACAGTATATTCTGATTTCAGGTATTTTGTAGAAAGTCTGAGAAATGAAATAGTAAGACTTGGAAATAAACCTACGCAGATCGTAACGGTTCCAGAAGGCACTGAAGAAAGCTATACCCTGGATGTCGATTATGGATGGTATCTCATTGACGAAGTCACAAATGTTGAGGGTACACACAGTGCAGCATCGCTTTGTATGGTAAACACTTCTAATCCAGATATGACAGTCGATATAAAGTCGGATTTCCCGGTTATTCAGAAACAGATCCAGGAAGATGACAATAGAAAAAATATCGGGATAAACAGTGATGGATGGAATGATGTGGCCGACTTTGAAATAGGGCAGACAGTTCCCTACCGGTATAATTCATATGTACCTGATATGAACGGTTATGATACGTATTATTATGCAGTCCACGATAAAATGAACAGTGCACTTACTTTTGTTCCAGACAGTGTAAAAGTTAAGATAGGAAGCATGACGCTTCAAAAAGATACAGACTATCGTGTGGTTACTGAAGGTATTGATGACGGTGAAACATTTCAGATTCAGATCATGGATCTAAAAGCAGTGATAAACAGGTATTACTACAGTGGTGAAGCAGGGAACAAACCGGAAACTGAAAAAGTATATGGTCAAAAGATTCTGATTGAATATGATGCTGTTTTAAACGAAGATGCTCAGCTTGATACAGGACGGCCGGGATTTGAGAATGATGTAAAACTTGAGTACAGTAACAACCCGGATGCTGATGGTGCAGGACAGACAGGCGAGACACCATGGGATACAGTTGTATGTTTTACATTTAGAATGGATGGTATCAAAGTAAATGATCAGGTGCCAGAAAGAAAACTGGAGGGAGCTAAATTTAAATTATACAGTGATAAAGACTGTACTCAGGAGGTATATGTAAAAAAGGCTTCCAAGAGCGATGGATACACCGTTATCAGCAGGGACAGTGTAGCAGGAAGTGCATCGCCTTCAGAAGCGGTGGAAATAGTCTCAGACGAAAACGGTGCGTTTAATATAATTGGCCTTGATTCACAGGTGTATTTTCTTAAAGAAACTAAGGCACCGGATGGATACAGACTATTAAAGGATCCAATCGAAATAGATGTAAAGGCTGTTTATGGAGCAGACAACAGAACAGAATACATAAAAGGAGACGGGGCAACTGATAAAACATTAAGAAGTTTAGAGGCAACAGCTAAATTTAAAGAGTTTTATACAGGGGTACACAGTGAGTATGAGAAATCTCTATCAACAAATGTAGATACGGGTACATTTAATATAAAAGTAGTAAACAAAGTCGGGTCTAAACTGCCTGCTACCGGTTCTGCTGCAACTATAGTATTAGTCTGTGCAGGTACAGCAGTTATGGCAGCTGTTCTGATTAAAAAGAAGAAAAATGAAAAAGAATAGTCTTTTCAAATTTCTAAAAAAGGATATTGTGATTTTTATGACAGGACTGGCACTTGTAAGCTATCCTGTCATTTCCAATTGTATTGAATCCAAGTCACAGACTGGGCAGATAGCTACTTATAAAGAAAAAACGACTGATACAGCTGCTGAAGATAAGCGCTGCATGATTGAAGATGCTGAAAAATGGAACATGGAGCTGTATATGAATCAAAAGGGAATACCTGCCTCCAGAGAATTTAAATATGAGGATATTCTTGATATTGGAAACGGAATGATCGGCAGTATAGAGATACCGTGTATAAATGTCAACATGCCGATATATCATGGAACGAGTGACAGTGTGCTTAGTACCGGAGCCGGCCATATACAGGACAGTTCTTTTCCGACGGGTGGTAAAAATACCCATGCAGCTCTTACAGGACATAGAGGACTGCCGTCAAGCCGATTGTTTACGCGTCTGGATGAGCTTAAGACGGGTGATCTGTTTTATATAAATGTACTTGATGAAACAATGGCATATAAGATAAGCAGGATTGAAACTGTTCTGCCTGAAAAAGTCAATTACTCTATTCAGGATGATAAAGACCTTGTTTCTTTGATAACCTGTACACCATATGGATTGAATACACATCGTCTGGTTGTTACTGGTTACCGCATTTCTTATAAAGAATCGGTAAAAAAGGAAATAAAAAAGAATATTATCTCATTTCGAGAATTTGTTTTTTATAGTCTGCCAGTTGTCTTTTCAGCAGCTGGTATATTTGTTTTTAGAAAAAAAGAGAGGAAGGGGGATAGAGGATGCGAAAAATAATCATTGTAGTATTTATCCTGGTATTCTCTGTAGGATTTGTTTCAAAGAATACTGTAAATACTGAAGAAACAAAAAAAACTAAAGGCTCGATAGCGGTATATCTTGAAGAAAGCGGAAATAAAACCAGTAACAGTGATGTTGCTTTAAAACTGATAAAAGCCGGAGAAACTGCTGATGGTAAATATGTGCTGACAGGTGAGCTTAAGACATGCGGTATTGATCTGAATGAGCTTGAAACAGCTGATAAGATGCAAAAAGCTGCAGAGAGTATTTTCAGGGAGGCATCGGCTAAAAAAATAAGCGGTATTATAAAACATACAGACAGTTCAGGATATGTAAAATTTGAAAATCTGGAGAACGGGATATATCTGCTTGCTGCTGAAGATATAAACAAGTATGATAATATCTCTCCTGCTCTTATTGCAGTTCCTGTATTTGATGAGGAAAGCAGTGAAACTAATGGCATGAAATATGATATTGTCGTTTATCCAAAACACTGGCCTGTAACCGCTGCTAAGACGGGTGATAACAGTAATTGTGAATTATATATGTCTGGACTGGCAGTGATAGTTTTTATTCCGCTGATTAAAAAAGCTAAAACAGGAGGTTAAGATGAAAATAGAAAAATGGGTATTCAAGCCATAGACAGTCGAAAGACTGTCTATTTGTTTTTAGGGTATCTCACTGCGGCTGAGAGTAAGACCTGAATTAAAGAAGTATTATGATGCTGGCTGGCTGAAACAATTAAATATAGTATAGGAAATAATCCCTTTGGCCGTAACTTGCATCATCTGTATTAATGAAATCATAAAAAGATAAGGAGGAAAAACAGATGAAAAAAGCTGTTTCAAAAATTTCTAAAATTCTGTTTGTTTTAACGATGATCTTTTCAATGTCGTTTGCACAGATCAGTAATATAGAAGCATGGGACAATACTGTTCCGCATGAATTTACAAAAGTTAAAAAAATAAAATATCCGGAATGGTGGGGAAATAAAGTACCAGGCCTAAGCAGCTGGAGTACATATTCAACCAAGTATAACGGTAAGTGGGCATACTGCCTTGAATCAAGCAAGAAAACACCTGGAAACGGCAATTATGCAGCTGATGTAATTGAAAATAATGAAGCTGTAAGAAAACTGATGTATTACGGTTTTGGAGGACCGGGTGATGTTTTAAAAACCTGGGGACAGGGTGATCCGAATGCTCAGGGAAAGGTTGGATATGACTATCTTAAATTAAGCATCTGTCCTAATGACAGTTATCTGACAAGTGAAGATGTTGCATATCTGCTTACACATATCTTCTTAAGCGGTGCTTACAGCGGAGACTGGAATGGATTCAGTGAGGCAGGATTTAACGCTGCCTTTGGCGGAAACTATGGTACTAATATCATGAATATTTACAGAAACATTATAAATCTTCCTGATATTGTAGAGCCAAAATTCAGTCCTAGTGAACAAGATGGCATAATATCAAGTTTTTCAGCATTGTATGATAAAAGTACAAAACAGCAGATTACAAATACTGTGACATTTGAGGGGAATTCGAGCTCTACGATCAACATTCCTCTTGCAGACAATGTAACTATTTATATCAATGGAAATGCAGATCAGACTGGCGGTACTGCAACAGTGCACGGCGGTGAAAGTTTCTATTTTACAGCACCGACGAAAAACAGTCCTGACGATATGCCTCTAGCAGATGTTACAGGCAGCGGGTGTGAACGTTTTACAGCACTTGCGATAAAGACAGGAACAGATTCAGCACAGCAGCAGGGAAGTTGGACAGCAGATCCTGATAATTCTAGATTATATACACAAATAGACTGGATGGATTTTGGTGAACTTGAGCTTGTGAAAACTAATGATGTTGGGGATCTGATTGATGGAGCAGTGTTTAATTTGAAATCTTCATCATATGACGGCTATGAAGAAAATATTACTGTAACAAATGGAAAAATCAAGGTGGAAGATCTACCTGTAGGTGAATATATTTTGACCGAAACAAAAGTCCCAGGGGGGCATGCAATTACACAAAAGATTTTTAAAGTAACTATTAATAAAGATGAAGTTACTCAAAGAGTTGTAGTAAATAAAATAAGACCAACTGGAAATTTAAAGATCAATAAAGCTCTTGAAAATTCTGAAAATGAAAATACAGTAAATAAGGCAGATTATGATTTTTCAAAAGTACAGTTCAAGATTACCGCAGATCATGATATCTATGATAGTGTTTCTTTAGAAAAATTATATTCTAAAGGAGATGCAGTCACTACTGGTTCGGGTAAAGGAAGCAATGATGATACAGTAAAACTGTTAACTGGTACTGAACTGGGAAATGGTATCTACACACCTGATAAAGACGGTAAATTAGAGTTAAGCGGTCTTCCTATGGGAACATATGCAGTTGAGGAAGTGAACAGTCCTGAAGGTTTTGTTCTTGATGGCGGTGCTAAAAAAGTACAATTCCAACAGACTGATTTTGTAACTCTGACATACTTTAATGAATTAAATATAAATAATGAATTAACAAAAACAGTTTTCAGCAAGGTAACTGCTGATGGCGATAATCTTTACGGTGTTCCAATGGAAATCGTAGATGTCAAAACTGGTAAGCCTGTTCATACATGGATCAGTGATGATAACTATCTAGAAATTGATGGATTACCAGTTGGTGATTATCAATGGAGAGAAGTAAATGCTCCAGAAGGTTTTGTTTTAGCAAAACCTATCGAGTTCACTGTCAAAGATGGAGATATCCAAGATATTGAAATGAAGAATTTCAGTGTTGAGTTTGCGAAAAACGGAAACGATGGCAACAAACTTTTAAAAGGAGGAGAATTCCAGGTAACAAGTAAAACTAAACAGATCGTTGATAAATGGACAAGCGGTGAACATATTTTCGATATTACTGAGGATATGAAAACTAAACTTACATCAGGTGAAGTTGTTAGTGATATGTTTATTAACATTGAAGATGATTCAAGTACATATTACAGAATTTCTAAGAATGCAGATAGAGATGATTATAGACTATTAATGCAGGCAAATGGTGAAACTAAATATTATAACATCGATATCAACGGCGATGAAACAACACATATGATCAGAGGTACAGCTGAAGATCAGGAATATGTTATTACAGAGCTTAAGAGTCCTGATGGATATGCAACAGCCGAGCCGGTTACATTTAAAACAGATGAAGATAAAAATTTAACTGTTGAAATGATTGATGAGATTACCCGGGTTGAAGTATCTAAACAGGATATTACAACAAATAAAGAGCTTCCGGGAGCGACACTGGTTGTTAAAGATAAGGACGGAAATGTTTTAGATGAATGGGTGTCAACATCTGAACCTCATATTATCAGAAACTTAACTGTCGGTGAAACTTATACCCTAGAAGAAACAATTGCTCCGGATGGTTATAAGATCGCACAGTCTATTAATTTTGAAATTAAAGACACAGGTGAAGTGCAGAATGTAGTCATGTATGATGAACTCTTACCATCGTCAGGAGGAGTAAATACATCAGATGATACCAGTACAGGTGCCATGGCTGCCTTAGTGTCAGTAAGTGCGTTAGGTATGGTGTCATATGGAATGTACGAATTCTTCAGAAAAAGATATAATCAGTGATCATAGTAAAAAGGCTCGGAAGAATTTCCTGAGCCTTTTATTTTAAAATGTACCAGTGACTGGTACAAAAAATGGAGGTAAAAGCAGTATGGATGATTTAACTAATGAACAGAAATTAATTCTTGATGAATGCCGGATACTTTTAAAGGAGCACAGGCAGCTGTGTGAAGAGTCTGAAAGGACAGGGATAAATAATGACAATGAAACAGATGAGCTTTACAGCAGATACTGGCATCTCATTCATGATAATTTTGATCTGGAGTTACTGAAAAAAACTGAAAGAAGAGCCGGTCATGGCAGTTTTATGAAACTAGAATATATTGATACTCTGATCGAGGTAATAAAAGAACACCCTAAAAAGATATGCACGTACAGGGGATATGAACTTATAAGAGGCATAGACTGCTGGGGAAATATATCATATGCCCCGTATAAAAACGGAAGTCAGTATGGTGATGTGCTTGACGGGTATGACGATGAATCTGCTGTGGCAGCATTTATCAAGGCAATTGATGATGATCCAGGTGATCCGGATTTTATGCTATGACAGACATTGTAAAAAGAAATATGATTTTTTCGGCTGTATGCCTTCTGCTGCTTTCAGGGGTTTTTGGAATCTGGTATTACACAGAACAGAAGAGTGAGGCATATAGGAATATATACCTTGAATTTAAAAAAACTGAAGATGAGTATGAGCTGGGTGTGAAAATAGATCCGGTCAGCTTTATTAAAAAAACCAACGTTGATGATATCGAATTTCCCCTCATTGAGGCGACAACTGTTGGAGAGCATACATATATCTATATTGCAAAAGACAGCTGGGGAAACAGGAAAGAATTTGTTTTGAAATTAAAATTTGCTGATCCAACTAAACCTGTACTTACTCTTACAGCGGACTATGTGGAAATAACAGAGGGTGACAGTATAGATTTTAATTCTTTTGTAAAGGAAGCGTACGATGAAGCAGAAGGTTCTCTGGAGGTTAAAATCGATGCTCCTGAAGAGCTTAAACCTGGAGAATATGAAGTCATCTATACTGTCAGTGACAGACATAAAAATAAGGCAGAGGCTGTTTTGAAACTGAAAGTTAATGCAAAAACACCTGAAAACAGTCAGGATTCATCACAAAGGGATGATATCCGGACAAAAAAAGAAGAATCAAAAAGCAGTACGAAGAAAGAAAATAAGAAAGATGAGACAGCGAATAATCCCGGTCAGCCGGTTCCATCAGTACTGCCGCCATCAAAAATATTTCTGTTTAGTGAATACGGCTCTATTGCAGCGGCTGAAAGAAATGCAAAAAGCTATGGACAGAATAACTGTCCGTCCGGTCATACATGGTACTGCAGTCCTTACAGCGACTCGTCAGGAACTGCAGCAGGATATATCGTTACATTTAAATAAAATGTACCAGTCACTGGTACGTTTTGGAAAGGAGATTATGATGGTGAAAAATGAATATTTAAGACTGTTTGGCGGGTTTAAAAAATCTTATCCCCGCTCATATGAAAGAAGGATAGCAGATTATCTAAACCGCTTTGAAAGGACAGTGCTGTCCAACAGTCTTGTGCAGATAAATATTCTTGTATGCTTTAGAGAAGGAGATGATGACATGCAGGAAATGTTTCCTGAAATATATGAAATATATGATGAGACGTGCTTTAGAAAGCTGAATGATTCTGACATAACTGCAATCTGTAAAAGCTATGTAAATAAAGTTAGAGAGATTGGAGGTGAATTTATCGATGCTGTTAAAAAAGTTTCTTAAAAACAGGACAGACGATGAAAAAGAAGAGGAGGTATCTCTTGAGGAGCTGCAGGAAAGAAAAATAAGGCTGGTCAGATCTATAAAGCGAAAAGCGATGATCAAAAGGATACTGGTGATCCTGGTACTGTTTTTTGGAGTTGCAGGAGGGTATAAGGCACTGTTTGATACAGGAGAAGAAAACAGTTATACCGAACTGAAAGATCAGGCGTTTGTAAGTGCGTATATTACAGACTATTACAGCTATCCCAGAAGCGATGAAACAAAGGAGCGTTTAAAGAATTTTACGCTTTCAGATGATGCGTACAGTTATGAATATGCCAATGATGTAGAATCGGTTGATGTCAGATCCGTAATCATCTATAACATTGTAAAGCTCGACAGTATAAATCAGATCTACAGCTACTATATAAAATGCACTTATGATGTAAAGGTCAAAGACAGCGAGACTGCTGTTAATACTATGTTTAATAAAATCACAGTTGGTAAAAACGGTGATAAATACAAGGTCATACGACCGGTTACAAATATTAAGAATGAAGCTGAAGCTGTAAAAGACAAAGATGTCCTGGATTCATACGGCTACGATCCTGACAAGGGGTCTGAATCTGTGGATGAGGAAACAAAGAGTGATGTTAAAAACACAATTGAACTGTTTTTAAAAACGTACAATGATGATATCACACAGGCAAGGCTGTTGTTTTTAGAGCCGGACAGACTGCTACCGCTCGATGACAACACTTCACTGGAGCTTAACGGTATGAGCGATGTTACAAAGAGTGAAGACACATACTATGTAAACTGTACGCTTAAACAGACGGTTTCAGAAATGCAGATGATTTTAAAATATCATTTTGAGATCGATATAGAAAAAAACAAAGTCAAAGTTATGGAGGTATATTAATTAATGAATCTTTTAAATACAGAATTT
>ERZ894251.861-NODE-861-length-12800-cov-8.004708_pt1 | contig 12800 bp, 8 predicted proteins | sample MGYA00380301_ERZ894251 | MGnify/ENA primary metagenome ERZ894251 (study PRJEB32331, sample SAMN06328418) | human gut metagenome | biome: human gut microbiome; feature: stool | host: Homo sapiens | collected 2014-02-13 ... | reverse complement strand
TGCATACCGACCACGGTGTGGGGCGTTTTGCCGGACTGGTACGTATCCCCAACGGTGACACCACGCAGGAGGTGATGAAGATTGTCTATCAGAACGAAGATGTGGTGTTTGTCTCCATCCACTCTCTGCACAAGGTTTCCAAGTACAAGGGAAAGGAGGGTGAAGCGCCCCGCCTCAACAAGCTCGGCACCGGAGCCTGGGAGAAGCTGAAAGACCGCACCAAGACGAAGATAAAGGATATTGCCCGCGACTTGATAAAACTCTACTCGCAACGCCGCGAGGAGAAGGGGTTCCAATACAGTCCCGACAGCTTCCTGCAACGGGAGTTGGAAGCCTCCTTCATCTATGAGGATACCCCCGACCAAAGCAAGGCTACTTCCGACGTGAAGGTCGACATGGAGAGTGCCCGTCCGATGGACCGCCTGGTGTGCGGTGACGTGGGCTTCGGCAAGACGGAGGTGGCTGTTCGTGCCGCTTTCAAGGCTGTGGCGGACAATAAGCAGGTGGCTGTACTGGTGCCCACTACCGTACTTGCCTATCAGCATTTCCAGACCTTCAAGGAGCGCTTGAAAGGCTTGCCTTGCCGGGTGGAGTATCTGAGTCGTGCCCGCACCGCTGCTCAGGCAAAGGCTGTAGTGAAAGGGCTTGCCGAAGGGGAAGTGAATATTCTTATCGGTACCCACCGTATCCTGGGAAAAGACGTTAAGTTCAAAGACCTTGGTTTGTTGATTATTGATGAGGAGCAGAAGTTCGGCGTCTCCGTCAAGGAGAAACTCCGCCAATTGAAGGTGAATGTGGATACGCTGACCATGACGGCTACACCCATTCCCCGTACCTTGCAGTTTTCGCTGATGGGTGCGCGCGACTTGAGCGTCATCCAGACACCGCCGCCTAACCGCTATCCCATCCAGACGGAAGTGCACACCTTCAACGAGGAAATCATTGCCGACGCCGTCAATTTTGAGATGAGCCGTAACGGGCAGGTATTCTTCGTGAATAACCGTATTTCCAATCTGTTTGAGTTGAAGGCCATGATAGAGCGGCACATTCCCGACTGCCGTGTCTGTATCGGACACGGACAGATGGAGCCTGCCGAACTGGAGAAGATAATCTTTGATTTCGTCAATTACGATTACGACGTGCTGCTTGCCACTACCATCATCGAAAGTGGCATCGACATACCCAATGCCAATACCATTATCATCAACCAGGCGCAGAACTTCGGCCTCAGTGACTTGCACCAGATGCGCGGACGTGTGGGGCGGAGCAATAAAAAAGCTTTCTGTTACCTGCTGGCACCGCCTTTGTCCTCCCTTACTCCCGAAGCAAAACGACGCCTGCAAGCCATCGAGAACTTCTCCGACCTGGGCAGTGGCATCCACATTGCCATGCAGGACCTTGACATCCGTGGCGCAGGCAATATGCTCGGTGCCGAACAGAGTGGTTTCATTGCCGACCTAGGCTACGAGACGTATCAAAAGATTCTCTCCGAAGCTGTGCACGAACTGAAGACCGACGAGTTTGCCGACCTTTATGCCGAAGAACTGAAAGCAGACGGAGGCGTCATCAGTGGCGAGCAGTTTGTGGACGAATGCCAGGTGGAAAGCGACCTCGAACTTCTGTTGCCTGCCGATTACGTGACTGGCAGCAGCGAGCGTATGTTGCTCTATCGCGAGTTGGACGGATTGACACTCGACAAGGATGTGGATGCTTTCCGTTCCCGCCTCGAAGACCGCTTCGGCCCGATTCCTCCCGAAACGGAAGAACTGCTGCGCATCGTTCCCTTGCGACGCCTGGCTGCCCGCCTCGGCGTGGAGAAAGTCTTTCTGAAAGGTGGGCGCATGTCCCTGTTCTTCGTCTCCAATCCGGACAGCCCGTACTATCAGAGCCAGGCTTTCGGTAAGGTCATTGCCTACATGATGAAGTACACCCGGCGTTGTGACCTGCGCGAACAGAACAACAAACGGAGTATGTTGGTGAAGGATGTCAAGACGGTAGAAGAAGCTGTCTGTGTGTTGCAGGAGGTAGTGGCAATGCAGGTGGAAGAGTAAACTGTTGCCACTCCTGCCACTAACGTCCGAACTGCAAGGCGAATCCCAAATTGAAGAAAGTGATGTTGTTTTTGAACCAGCTATGGTCTACTCCGTCATCATACCCGTCTGTGTTATAAAGTCGTGCATCGGGGTTGGCAAACCAGTCTGCTGTCAGGAAATCACAGCGAATCATGCCCGAGAGTTTACGGCTGATGCGGAACTCATAGCCTGCTGCGAAAGTTATTCCACAATATCCTTTATGGAAAAGGTGTCCGTTCCGTTCACCGCGTTTATATGTCCGTTCCTGATAGTTCATATACCCGATGCCGAACGAGAGGAACAGTCCTTGATTCCCGTTGCTCCACAAGGGCCGGTATGTGATGTTGGGGCGTATGCAGTGCAGATGTGCCTTATCCGGCAGGCGTGCCATGCGTAGATAGTCATATTGAAGTCCTGCGGCAAATAGGGGCGTGATGTAGTAGCGGCCTTCTGTCATCAGGTCATATCCCACCCGGTTGCCATTCTTGCTGAAGAAGTCGTTACGGTTTCCCTCTACATGAGGTAAGGATACACCGCCACCGAAGATGATACTGTAATTTTGCGGCAGGCATTCGCTTTGTGCCAGCAGACCTGTCGCTCCAATGGGGAGTAGGGATAGGCAGAGGAGGAGGAATCGTTTCATGCAGTTGCTGTGAGTTTCTTGGAAATATCGTATTTTTATCGTTTCCCGTATAGCTTGTCTATCAAATCCGTCCGTCCTATCCGGCGCAGTTCGTTTATGATGTTCCTGCGCTCTTCGGGTTTGTACCAGAAGAAGAATTGGCGTTGAGCCAGTTTCTCGCGCTGCGTTTTGGCACTGAATACCGGTTCCAGCGTATAAGGATGGAAGCCCGTGTACCATGCTTCGGTGGCAACGGTCATGGGAGTAGGGGTAAAGTCTTGCACTTGTTCCAGATGGAAGTCCAGTCGCTTGGTGATGACGGCAAGTTCTGCCATATCTTCCTCCTTGCATCCGGGATGGCTGCTGATGAAATAAGGAATAAGCTGCTGGCGTAGTCCTTCTTCATGGTTAATCCTGTCGAATATCTTCTTGAACTCACCGAACTGGCTGAACGGAGGCTTGCGCATGATGTTGAGCACGCGGTCTGACGTATGCTCCGGTGCTACCTTCAGGCGACCGCTGACATGGCGGGCAATGAGCTCGCGGGTATATTCCTGCGTACTTTTGTTAGTGTTCGGGTCCTTGCTCTGGTGCAGCAGCAGGTCATAGCGTACACCGCTGCCAATGAAGGACTTCTTGATGCCGGGCAGGGCATCTACGGCATGATAGATGTCGAGCAGCGGACGGTGGTCCGTATTCAGGTTGGGGCATACCTTGGGGTAGATGCACGACGGGCGTTTGCATTTCCTGCAGACGGCCTCATCCCGTCCCTTCATGCGGTACATATTGGCCGACGGGCCTCCCAAATCGCTCAAATAACCCTTGAAGTCTGGCAGCTCCGTGATGGCTTTCACCTCTTTCAGAATGCTCTCCTTGCTGCGGCTTACGATGAATTTGCCCTGGTGTGCGGAGATGGTGCAGAAGGCACATCCTCCGAAACATCCGCGATGCAGGTTGACGGAGAACTTTATCATGTCGTATGCCGGAATACGTTTTCCCTTGTATTTGGGATGGGGCAGGCGCGTGTATGGCAAGTCGAAAGAACGGTCGAGTTCAGCTTCCGTCAAAGGGGGATAGGGAGGATTGACTACTACCGTCAGCTTGCCGCTCTTTTGCAAGATGCGGGATGCTGTATATTTGTTGCTTTCCTCCTCGATATGACGGAAGTTGGCAGCTTCTTTCTTTTTATCTTTCAGACATTCTTCATGGGAAAAGAGGGTGATATCCCCTTCTTGTACCACTACTTCCTTGTCAAGGTAAACCATTTGGGGAATATCGGCGATGAGCTTTTTGAAGCTTGGGGCGTCCATCTGTGTCTGTTGGCGTTTCAGCCTTTCCGCAAGTTCCACCACCGGTTTCTCTCCCATACCGTAGATGAGTGAGTCGGCTCCGCTGTCGAGGAGGATGCTGGGGCGTACACGGTCCTGCCAATAGTCATAGTGCGTCAGGCGGCGCATGCTTGCCTCGATGCCGCCCAGTACGACGGGGACATCGGGGAATAGCTTCTTTAATATCTGGGTATATACAATGGAAGGGTACTCCGGACGCATATCCGGACGTGCATCCGGGGTATAGGCGTCATCACTGCGCAAGCGTTTGTTGGCAGTATATTTGTTGACCATCGAATCCATACAGCCGGGACTGATGCCGAAGAACAGACGGGGACGTCCCAGTTTTTTGAAGTCGCGCAAGTCGTCGCGCCAGTTGGGTTGGGGGATGATGGCTACGCGCAATCCTTCTGCTTCGAGGATGCGGCCTATGACGGCGGCTCCAAAAGAAGGGTGATCCACGTAGGCGTCACCGCTGAAAAGTATTACATCCAATTCGTCCCAACCACGCAGTTCCACTTCTTTCTTGGTAGTAGGAAGCCAGTCTGTAAGGCGATATTCTTTCATTTGCACATTAAAAACTGTAATGTCATCCGTTCTCCGTCGTAAATCTCACGGAAGCCTATCTGCTGCTCGGAAAGATACTCTTTCATGTCATTGAAGGCAGCAGCGTCGTCCATGATGATTTCCAGCTTCTCGCCTTTTCCGGCCTCGCACATGGCTTTGATGGCAGGGATTAAAGGGCTGTAATGCTGTTGTCCGCAGGTGTCGATGGTTTTCATTTATTCTTCTTCTATGGTGTCTTGTTGGGAAAGCCATTGCAGATAGAGCTTGATGAGCTGTTGTAGTCCGAAGGCCTTCATGTTGTTGTGATAGATAACGTCGATACAGAGGTCGAGCAGGTCTTTGCTGTCTTCCTCTTGCGCGGCGATGAGGGAGCGGATGTTCAGTTTCAACTTGTCGAGCACGGTTTCGTCCACAATACCGTTGCTGTCGATGAGATGGCGGAAGAGGCCGTATTTCTCGATGGTGGCAAGATTCTCTTCAGAAACTTCTAAACTACGGGTTCCGCTGGGGTTGGCTTGTATAGTGTACATGATGTTTAATGTTTAGTGGTTAATGTTTAATGATTAATGGAAGCAAAGATAGTTTTTTCACTACAGATTACACAGATTTTCACAGATTATTTATAGGGATTGCTATTTTGTCTGTGTTAATCTGTGTAATCTGTGGTGAGAAAGCGGAGTATGGATGCCATAATTACATTTCTGGATGTTTCTTCCCGGATGCTTTCAAAAGGGAATCCCATGACAAAAGTGCGATAATCACTGCCTTGATAGGCTACGGCGGCGGGTGTGTTGCCGATGGCATAGGTCATGACTGGAAAAGCGGGAGACATGGGCAGGATGCAATCAGGGGAAGTGACCGGATAGCTTTGCTCATTCGGCAGGCGGGGAAGGGTGAAGGTATGCCCCAGTCCCCGGACAGCGATTTTGTCCCCGTCTGTTTTCAGAGAGTTGCCATGCCGGTACTTCAAGATATTCTGAATAAATTCTTTATTGCCCTGCGAGCTGTCCATATCGCTGCCTACATAGGCACCGCTGACCAGGAGATGACCTCCCGACTGGCAATAGGAAGTCAGTATGCGCTGCATGGGCGAGGAGAATGTTTTGTAGTAGGTATTGCGTGCCGGATTGCTGGAATTGTCTTCTTTCTCAAGTCCGAGGATATAGTCCACTATCGGATAATCCTCTAATGAGAGGATGCCCTTTTCCACAGCCTCGTCGCTGCATGAGACGAAGCTGTAATTTCCGGCTGCCTGGATGGCTTTGCCATGTACGAAGGGGTAATCGAAAGTGTTTCCGATGATTTTCATGCCTTCGTATTCGTCACTGCTCTCTCCCAGACGTCGTCCTGCTTCCTTCCGGCTAAAATTCTGCTGGGCGCCGCAGAGGGAGATGTCATAGAGATAGGGTACGCCGGGATCTTGTGACAAGTCGAAGCCTGCCGCATCGGGGGTGTCTATAACGGCAGGCCCGCTGATGCGGTCGAATCCGTTGACGATAAGTATCTGTCCTTTTTCACGCTTTGCCTTGTAGGCGGCAAGAATTTCCGAAGGGAAGCTTTCGCCACCCCGGTTTACGGCGGTTACTTTAAAGGAATAGACGATGCCCGGTTCTATTTTTACGGTGTGGGATGAGGAGCTGACGCGTACGCCATTGTCAAATCCTCCACGACCGATACGTGTATATACAATGTATTCACGTGGTTTGGCAGTCGGCTCCAACGGGTCTTCCTCTCCTTGCCAGGAAAGCTCTAAAGTATTCTTCTTTTGACCGAAGCGGATGGCAAAGTGGCTGACGGGAAGGGGTTGGACAACGTAGTCTCTGCCGTGCTGGCTGCATATGTATTGCAGAATGGCTTTATAGAGCGCACGCCCGACGGTGAACTTGAAGTTAGGGTCATGTCCCAAGCGCATATCTGCGAAGTTCTGGTGCGACAACAGTTCTACGATGGTGGAAGGGACGGCGGGCAGGCGTGTTTCACTGTAGTTGCGGTTCCATAGGCTGCGGCGTGTCCAGTCTACGTTGAAGGTAGAGCGGAAATCACGCTGCAACTGCGTTAGCAGAATGTCCGAAAGGTCACGGGAGGCATGGCGGTCTGTACCGGCATGCAGTCGGCCGTTGTTGAAGTTGGTGGTATAAATGCCGAGAGTGCCTATAATCTCATCTTCCTTACTGAAACCGGCATCGCTATGCAGGGCCATACTCATTTCAAAGGGGATGCCCAAACCTTCTTCCGTCGGGTTGAATAGTGATTTTCCTGCAAGGTAATTCACTGTACGGGAACGTACGTTGATGTCGTCGTTCATATCATTCTTTCCCTCATAGCCTCCATAGACGGGATAGGGCATGCCTGCCCATTGGGCAAAGTAGCGTGCGCCTTCCAGGTATCTGGGCAAGCCGCTGGTTTGTCCTCCGCGGGCAATGTTGCCCATGCCTCCTCCAAAGCGGACGGCATCGGCACAGACCACGCCTTTCTCTTTGCTTTCGTTGCTCAATACCACCATGCCATAGTCATTCCGGCCTTTGTCGAAAGTGAATGTGCCGAGGTACACCCATGTGCCGCCTCCTATTTGCTGGTTCACCTTGAACTCCGTGACGCCTCCATTGTGAAATACAAGATATTTGGCATCGCTTACGCTGCCCGGCAGTGTTTGGTAAGATACGTATACAGCATATTCTCCCGTTTCCGGAATATCGGGTACCCATTCGGCAAAAGCCTTGTCTTTCTTCTTTTCAGTTTTGGCAAAGCGTGCCGTGCCGGAGAGGAAAGGGTTTTCATTGTCCTGATAGATTCGTTTCCGTTGGGCAAATCCGGGTCGGAAGGTCTGTTCCCAACGTGCTTTCCGGCTTTTCACGTCCAGATAAAGGGAACCTTGTCCTCCATGTCCGCTCAGGCTACCGTCATTGTCTACGATGACTTCCTGCTTCTGCGTGTCCCTTTCGCGGGGAGTGAATACATTGGCTCCTGCATTCTCTAGCATGGGCAGGAGGTAGGGCAGGATGAAGGATTGGGTGAACTGGTCTTCTGTAGTGCAGAACAGCCTCGGGCGTTGCCATCCCCATTTGTCCTTGTCATTGATATAATATTTCCCGTGGCTTTGCCAAAGGGCGATGTGGCGTCCTTCCAGTCCGCGGGTGATGTCGTAGGGGCGCGAGGTACGGGTTACCCAGGGGGTACCTTTGTATTCCAGGTGGCTGAACAGACGTGCCTTGTCTTTCTTCCCTTTCCGGTAGAGGTTGGGGATAAGCTCTTCGATGCTCTTCCCGTCAGCAAAGACGGTGAGGTCGAAATAGTTCACCGGTCCTGGCAGGATTTGTCCCAGATGGCGGTAAATGGCATCAACGGTTTCAGGCCGTAGAGGCTGGTAGGCAAAGCGCTCGTTTGTATAGACAAGCAATTTCTTCTTCCGGAAGTCAATGCGGAAACTATCCAGCTTGCAGGTACCGATGTTGGCCGTATGGGTGGTGTATTCCCTAAAGAATGTCTGGAGGCGTTCTTCCACATTCTGCTCTAGTTCTTGTGCCGGAAGGAGGAATCCACACAAGAGCCATATGCCGGTTAGGATAAGTTTTTTCATACTGATGAAATATTGAAGTTGCCAATATCTGCTTTTACCAGACGGTGGTGCGTGCAAAAGTACATAAAAGAAAGCTTCACTGATGAGCGGGTTACTTTCTTTTTATTATTTTGCAGACATATAAGTAAGTCTTAAGAATTAAAAAGCATTAATCGGCAATCTTTTTCAGTTCTGTCAGTTCCGTAACTTTGTCCGGATAGAGGATGGCGTTGTGCGCAGCCATTTGAGCTGCTTTCTTATGGATTGGGTCTATTCCTTCGGGAGAATATGGGTTTTCTGTTACATTCCGATGGGTCAATGCCTCAAACCATGTGCAGGCAGCTGTATATCTGCCTATGGTTAAGTCAAGGTGGTATCCGTCCCTATTCATATGGTCGCCGATAAAGGAGGTACGTGCATTTTGTATGGCGGTTCCCGAAGGGATAATTTTCTTGATACCCACCAGGTTGGCGGCTTTCTTTACTGCATCCACAATGCTGGTGTACATTTTCATTTGGTTCTGGTCATAGTTTTTGAATCCGGTGTGGTTGGCATTGGTAGCATAAGCCCATGTCTGGTGCATCATTAATACGGTTTCCTTTCCAATTCGTTCCCTAATATAGTTAACCAATTCAGGTAGGGAAGCTTTGTAGCTGTCATAGATACCAGACAAAGGGCTGGCCTGCTGAACACTGATATAGTCCCATTTCTCATCGGCCAGTGCTTTCTCAATAGTCATTGACCGGGTTTCTGTTTTTTCCCCGTCTTTCTCTACTTTGCGATAGGCATAGGCCGGAGCGTTGTTGCGTATGTTTTGTACGTGCCGTTCCAGTGAACATCCTCCGATAAACATATTGCCGATAATCATGGTGATACCTTCAGCTTCTCCCAGTTCGTGCAAATATTGCTCTACTGCATCTTGTGAAAAGCTGTTGCCTATTGCCAATACTTTGATGGTGTCGTTATTGGCATGGCATCCATTTGCAAACAATGTAAATGGTGTGAGTAGGAATAAAATGACAAGGATGTTGATAGCATACTTTTTCATAATGGGGTTTGTTTTTAAGTTTTGTCGTTTCGATAAATAAGTAACAAAATTATTTGATTGTTTTTATATCTGCAAATATTCTTTGGGAATATAAGAAGGCTGAGACATGAAAAAATGAGATGCATTGCCGGAGCAATACATCTCATCCTATTGTTAATATTTTATCCGTTTATAGCGGAATGTATTCCACAAAGGCTTCCATCGCCTCATAGGAAGCAAGTCCGAGGCTGTCATACAAGGCAGCTGTTCCGCGGTTACGGTCCTCGCTGCGTTGCCAGAACAGACGTTCGTCATTGCCCAGGAACGGTGCGCTTTCCATCTGCGATTGATGCTTCAGGATAGAGTTACGCTTGGCACGCAGTTCTTCCGGGCTGATGGGCACAGCCATCTCGATGTTTTCGATTTCCCATTCGGCCCATGCACCGCGGTACATCCAGATGCGGCATTCCTTCAACCATTTGGCACCTTCTTCTTTTTCCAAGTCAATGGCGGCAAATACGGCGTCCGTACAAACACGGTGTGTGCCGTGCGGGTCGGCCAGGTCGCCGGCAACGAAAATCTGATGGGGTTTCACTTCACGCAATAGGTTGCGTACAATTTCCACGTCTGCTTCGCTGATAGGATTCTTCTGTATCTTGCCCGTTTCGTAGAATGGCAGGTCAAGGAAATGACAGTGATCCAGAGGGATATTATTGTATGTACATGCAGTGCGTGCCTCGCCACGGCGAATCAGTCCCTTGATGGTCAAGATGTCGCGTGTATCCATGTCACCGTCTTTCTTCTCCTTCAAGTATTTACGGATTTCAGTATATTTGTCATTGATGACCTGGTCTTCGCTGTTGTTGAAGATTTGGTTGAACCCGTTGATGAAGTGCAGGAAGCGGATAACTTCTTCATCGCCTACGGCAATGTTACCGGAAGTTTCGTAAGCCACATGCACGTCATGTTTCTGCTCTACCAGACGACGGATGGTGCCTCCCATGGAGATAACGTCATCATCGGGATGCGGAGAAAATACGACCACACGTTTTGGATAGGGCTTTGCACGCTCAGGACGATAGGTGTCGTCAGCATTCGGCTTGCCGCCCGGCCATCCGGTGATGGTATGTTGCAGGTCATTGAATATCTTAATGTTCACGTTATAGGCTGAGCCGAACAATGCCAGCAGTTCGCTCAGACCGTTTTCGTTGTAGTCCTTGTTGGTCAGTTTCAGAATGGGTTTTCCGGTGAGTTGGCACAACCAGACGATGGCACTGCGGATGAGCTTGTCGTTCCATTCGCAGGAGGTTACCAGCCAGGGGCGTTGGATACGCGTCAAATTGGCGGCGGCAGACAAGTCGATAGCTACATGTGCATTGTTGTGAGTCTGCAGATAAGATGCAGGGATAGTATCTGTTACCGGACCTTCAACGCATTCTTTCACCTTTTGCGCTTTCTCCTCACCCCATGCCAGCAGATATATTTTCTTTGCCGAGAGGATGGTGGCTACTCCCATGGTGATGGAGCTGATGGGGGTATTTTCAATGCTACCGAACATCTTGGAAGCTTCATTGCGGGAGTCGTTGTCCAGCAATATCAGACGAGTGGTAGAGTTCAGGCGTGAACCCGGTTCATTGAAACCTATATTACCTACACGGCCAATGCCCAGCAAAGCGATGTCTAAGCCACCGAAACTTTCAATGCGCTGCTCGTAAAGACGGCAATATTCAAAGATGGCGTCTTTGGCGATGGTGCTGTCGGGGGTGAAAACATTCTGTTTGTCAATGTCCACATGGTCTATCAGCATTTCCTTCAATGCGTTGAAGTTGCTGTTGATGGCATTGGGAGCTAATGGATAATATTCGTAGAGGTTGAATATGACTACGTTGCGGAAACTTAATCCCTCTTCCTGGTGCATACGTACCAAGTCTGCATATACATTGCGCGGAGAGTTACCGCCTGCCAGTGCCAAGACACAGAAACGTCCCGCCTTTTGCTTGTCACGGATTAACTGTGCAATGTCAAGGGCAATCTGGTTGGCGCCTTCTTCCGCAGACTCATAAATATCTGTCGGGATTTTTTCCAGTCGGGTCAATACCGACCGTTCAAATGCATTCTCAGGTCTATAGTACCTGGGGGAGACTCTGTTGAGAGTGATTTGAGAGCTTAGATTGGTTTTCATAAAATTTATTATTAATAAATGATTAAGTATTGAACTGTTCTTTCAATCAACAAATATACGAAAAACAATGTTCATCCGCATATTGCTGAAGATTAATTAAGAAATACTGGTCGTCCCATATCTCATATGGGTTTTGACGGTTGTACGGAAAGTGTCTTCGGTCATTCCATAAAGTCACGGCCAACCGCCACCGTGAGTATGGATTTTACGTTGGGTCAACATAGGATTTAGGGGTTAGAATTATTAAATTAATCATGTTGTCGCTTTGACATTGTTTCGAAGGACAAAAATAGGTACTTTTTGGAGAAGATGTACTCCTTCTTTTGGGTATTTTCATTAAATACTCTAAAAAAGAGGATTTGGTGCATTTTGTATAATGTCTCGTTCGTTTGGGGTATAAGTGAGGATAATCATATAAAAATAGACCATTCATCGCACTTTTTGTCGTTTGGGTTTGTTATATTTGTGTGTGTTTATAAACTCTAAAATATCAATGTATGAAAAGCTGGAAAGTAGAAGCAGCCATCATAGCCGTGGGGCTGCTTTTGTTGGGAATCATGGTAAAAGGCGGTATCAACAATTTTGTGAATAAGGACCGTGTGGTCAGTGTGAAAGGGCTGGCCGAAATGGAAGTGCCTGCCGACAAGGTAGTCTGGCCTCTTGTCTACAAAGACATAGGTAATGACCCTGCACTGCTTTATGCCAATATGGAGAAGAAAAACGCTGCCGTCGTGAGTTTCCTTGAAAACAACGGTATTGAGAAGGAGGAAATCAGTATTGCACCGCCCGAAGTGATTGATATGCAGGCCGAACGTTACGTTGACCGCAACGTGGCCTATCGTTATAATGCCACGTCTGTCATCACTGTCACTTCCAAGAATGTGGATAGGGTGCGTAAGCTCATGTCGGGGCAGGCTGAACTCTTGAAGCAGGGTATTGCCATCACGGGAGGGGATTATAAATATAATGTGTCTTATGAATTCACCGGTCTCAACGAAGTGAAGCCCAGAATGATAGAGGAGGCCACGAAGAACGCTCGTGCTGCAGCCGAGAAGTTTGCCAAGGATTCGGACAGTGAACTGGGGAAAATCCGCAATGCCTCGCAAGGGCAGTTCTCCATAAGTGACCGCGATGCCTATACTCCTTATATAAAAAGCGTACGTGTAGTGACTACTGTGAACTATTATTTGAAGAAATAACGAACTCGTCCGCATCTTTCCAAGCGGGAAACTTTAGCCTGAACTCCTGCAGGGAGGAAAGGTTGAGGGAGGCGGTGGCAATCGCCTCTTCGTTGTCGGGCACAGTGGCAAGCACTTCCCCCTTCGGAGAGTAGACCACACTGCCTCCGCTGTGTGGAATGTCTCTGCCGTCCTTGCCGATACGGTTGACACCGCAGACATAACTGATGTTTTCCAGCGCGCGCGCTTGCAGCAGGATGTCCCCGAC
>ERZ894251.859-NODE-859-length-12842-cov-12.950809_pt1 | contig 12842 bp, 10 predicted proteins | sample MGYA00380301_ERZ894251 | MGnify/ENA primary metagenome ERZ894251 (study PRJEB32331, sample SAMN06328418) | human gut metagenome | biome: human gut microbiome; feature: stool | host: Homo sapiens | collected 2014-02-13 ... | reverse complement strand
CCAGCCGATTGACGTATTTGCGTTTTAATTTTTCCGAGGAATGGACATAAGTATTCAGTGTATTCAACCTCTCAAAAGGTCACGTACTGATAATTTCATCTTAAACCGCCTAATCAGGCTATTTCTGCTTTCTTTGCCGTATCAAGCCTGTATTTGTCCTTTAAGGGCTTGTCCAGCAGCTTGTAATAAATATGAATATCCCTCGGTCTGTCGGCGGCATATTCGTCAACGGTGATATACTCGATAAGCTCCAGACACATCTCACGGGCAAGCTCCTGCACATCGGTGTATTTTTTCAAACGGCGGATAAATTCCTCAACATCATTCTCGTCCTTATTGATGGCAGAAAGCTTAGCTTCAAGGACTTCAACCTCAGTGGATAATTCTTTCTGCTCCGCCTGATACTTCTCTAAAAGATTAACACAAACCTCTTCGGGAATTTTACCAAGCACTTTGTCCTCATAAATTGACGGTATCAGCTTCTGTAATTCTTCAAGACGATATTTCCCGTCGCGAAGGCGTTTTTCTTCCACCTCGCTCTGACGAGCGTTTATCTGTTCCTTCTTTGAAAGGAACTTCTGACGTGCCGCATCTTCGTCCTCTACTACAAGCATTGCCATAGTACGAATATCCGTAAGAACAATAGCGTTAATATCCTTCATCTTTATATGATGACTTGTGCAGTAAAATTTTCCGTACCTGCTGTATGCACCGCATTGGTAATTGTGGCGGAGATATTTCCTCGGCTTTTTCTTACTTCCCGTTGTAGTGTTGTTCCAACCAAGCCGCATTTTTTCACCACAGTCTGCGCAGTACATTAAACCGCTAAGCGGCATGATCTCTCCGTGCTTGTCACGTTTTCCCTGACTTACTGAGTTGTCCATTTCTCTACACTTATCCCACATCTCCTGCGACACCAGCGGCTCGTGAGTATTCTTTATCACGACCATATCTTCTTCATTACGTTTTACCAGTTTGTGATTTTTGTGCGAAACTGTAGTAGTTCGCATTTGCACAAGATGACCGAGATAAGTTGAATTCTGAAGCATTGTTCTTACCCTTTCAGCACACCATAAATGAGTTGTCTTACGAGGATTTGGTTTCCCTTGTTTCGCATAAAGATAATCTGACGGGGTAAGAATTTTTTCTTCATTGAGCATATCTGCAATATGACGAGGACTGATTCCCTGCGAACGCATTTCAAACATTCTTCGAACAACGGTCGCAGCAGGCTCATCAGGAACAGGCAGTTTGTTTTCATCGTCACCCTTTACATAGCCGTAAGGAGCATTTGTTGCACGATATTTCCCCGCCTTACAGTTAGCCTCAATAACCGCCTTGATTTTCTTGGACGTAGAAGCAGCATGCCATTCATTGAATAAGTTTACAATCGGCATCATATCCATTGCCGTACTGTTGGCGTTAAGCGTGTCAACATTATCGTTAAGAGCAATGAAGCGAATGTTGTAAGTTGGAAAAATGTAATCTATGTACTGCCCGACCTGAATGTAGTTTCTTCCGAAACGGCTCAGGTCTTTTACAATAATAAGGTTGATTTTTCCCGACTTTGCGTCGTCAAGCAATCTTGTGACAGCAGGTCTGTTGAAATCAGTTCCCGAAAATCCGTCATCAACATAGGTATCAATAAGATTCCAGCCCTGTTCCCTAACGTACTTCGTGAGAATAAGCTTCTGATTTTCGATTGACAGAGATTCTCCTGCGCGCATATCCTCCTGCGATAAACGAACATAAATCCCTGCATTATATGTGGTCTGCTTTGACATTATTATAATAACTCCTTTCGTTCCAAAGCAGCCAAATTCGATAATTATATTATATCATAATCTGCCGAATTTAGCAATACTTTAAGTCGGTAAATTCACGCTGTTTTTACAAGGATTTCATCTATCGCTCTGCGGAAAGCAATGCTGCGGATAACCGTATCAATATCCTTATTGCCTACAAAATGACTGTGGACAATATATCTCTTTCCGTCAATCTCATATTCGCTGACTGTGACGGGGCAATCCTTATACTTTTGATTAAGCTCGAACATTTTTGATTTTTTGGTATCAGCCGAATTTTCTACGATGGCACTTGTAAGTGACACATTTCTAATCATTTATCCTCCTTTTCATGCAGACAAATTTTCTGTACTTGTATTTTTATTCGTCACAACAGACATATTATCACGAACGGCTCTCCGTTCCTTTTCCTCATTTACAAACTCCTGAACTTCGGAAATTGTAAACAGAAAATCCAAAAGTTCCTTGAACTCCTCGGAAGAAATATCCTCACCGAAATATTTCAGCACAAGTCCGCCCAGACCGCAAAGATTATGGGTACGGATTTTTCTTTCCTCATTAGCAATCCTCGCTGCAAGTTCCTTTCGGGAATTCTCCAGCCTTGACAATGTCGCTTCCGTTTCCTTTTTTCGCTCGTCATATTTTGCAAGCTTCGCTTTCATTTCATCCATATCAAATTTTCTCGGCATAATATTTCCTCTCTTTCATAAAATCAAATTTACCTCACTGCATATGCAGGAGAGGCAGCTAACGCTGTGAGATATTCGGGGCGTTGGTAATGTCCAAACTACCCGAATATCCCGAAGGGCGCACTTATACAAACTTTTCAAGTTTGTTGTGCGCAAGGAGAAGTTTCTCCTTGACCTCTCTGAAGTTTTGCTTACGCAAAATGAAAATGCGCACAGCATTTTACCTTGAACGACGCTTCTTTAAAGGCTTGTCCTGTTTCTGTTCAGGTGGTACAGCCGTCGGATTTTCTCTTCTTTCAACCACATTCCAAGCTTCAGTAGCTTTATCATAATCTGCTTTCGGAAAGAAAATTGTTCCGGTACCATTAAACTTACCTAAAATATGACATGGGACATTCCTTTTTTGAAGCTCGCACTTGAATTTCTCCAAATACGATAACTCATTACTGAACGGCTGCATTTCAGCATACCGGCAGCCAACAATAGCTTCAAGATAATTCTTGCCTAGACTCGACCTGCCTTTAATAATATTTTTAAGGTTGCGCTTTTGCTGTTCAATCTCCATATCAAGATTTTTCAAAGCAATTCTCCTGTTCCGACTGCCTTTATCGGTGCGATATCCCTTTTTCTCAATGGCACACGCCGCTGCGCCTAAGTGTACTTGTGGAATTTTGTCAATGCCCTGAGCCTTGTAGCTGCGGTAGTTGATACGCTCTTCGGAAACGTAGTACAGCTTGTGATTGCACCAGTCCGCCCACAGCTTTCGCCACTCCAGTAACAGCACCTTATCGTTCCACGAACGGTCTTTTTCGGTAAAGCCGTTTTCGTCAACCTTTCTTGTGTTGATTAAAATATGGACGTGGGGATTGCCGTCGCCCTTATCGTGAATTGCAAAATCAACGCACATTCCACGACTAACAAAGCATTGCTGACAGAAATTACGCACCAAGTCGATTTGCTCATCACGAGAAATTTCCACAGGTAGAGCCGCGTCAATGTGTTTTGCGGTCTGACTGTTTTTTCGCTTTTCGGATTGCTCAACGGCATTCCAAAGAGCAGAACGATTTTTAAATTTCGGCGGAGCATGGGACGGGAGCAATATTTCCTTATGTACGATTTCTTTCTTCTTTCGGTAATCATGAATTTTACCGTCATAGCTGTTCTGGATTTTCTCGCCCGAAATGTACGCCGCCTTTGCAATTGCACTTGCGCCTTTCCCTCGGCTTACCACCTTGACGTTAAAATGATAGATTGCCATAAATTTTTCCTCCTTTCTTCGAGAGCAGTAAAAGCACCTCTCATAAGTACCTACAAAAACAGCCGACTTTTTAAGTCTGTTTTCGGAAATTACTGAAGTTTTGTATAACTGCATAAAATCAGCGTTATTTGATTGGTACTTTTAATGCCTTTCACTTATAAGGAAAAAAATCAGGCTTTTTTACAGGGGCTTTCCGAATGTTTTTTGTAAGTTCTCTTATTTGTACAAAAGGATATTATTTAAAGCCTTTATGTTTGTTTAATTTTCTGTAGCGTGACAAAAAAATAAGCTGTTTTCTCAATTTTGAGAAAACAGAAATGTAGTTGATAAAAGTCAAGTGTATTTTGCATAATTGTGCTTGACTAAATTGGCGTTGTGTGGTATAATATAATAAATTAAAATAGAGGTATTGTAATGTTTATCGGCAAAGATAAAAAACTGAAGGCGTTAGATAATCTTTATACATCGGATAAATTTGAATTTTACTATTTCGATATTGTAAAAGATTTTTGTTTTCCGTGAGAATAAGAACTCTTGATTTACTGATGAAAGTAATATATAGTTGTCTGTAGGATAGTTTAGAGAAAGGGGAAGATGTATGCTGAAAACATTTTTGATAATGATGTGTTATGGCAGATATAATAGTTTCAGAATTGTTAAGATTGCAATGCAGGATATTACAGAGTTGTTTCAGTATGCTTTTTCTCGGATAACGCATATCAGTACTTCTTTTGCATTTTAAAAACTGTATAATAATTGAAAGAAAGAAGTGCTTATTATGAAAACTAAGGTAACACATATCGGAATATATACTACAGATTTGGAAAGATTAAAGGACTTTTATGTAAAATATTTTGAAGCAGAATGTAATGAAAAATATGTAAACAGCAAAGGGTTTTCAAGTTATTTTCTTACATTTGATAGTGATGTTCGGGTTGAGATTATGGCTAATACCAATTTGGAGTATCATAAGTTTAATGATTTAGAGTCAGGGATGAATCATTTGGCTTTTTCTGTAGGAACGAAGGAAAATGTTATTGCACTTACAAAGCAGCTTGAAGATGATGGATTTAAGATAATTTCGCAACCAAGAACGACAGGTGACGGTTATTATGAAAGTAAAATCTCTGATCCAGATGGTAATAATATTGAAATTACAGAGTAATGGTGATGTTTTGAATAGTAATGTTTGCTAAAAAGAAACTCTTGAGATTTTGAATTAATTTCAACCGTGAACTTACAGCTTTACGGATTAAATAGCCTTGTCCATTATATCTATGGACAGGGCTATTCTTATGGTGGGGCGATCATCTCGCCCCTTTATCTCTGCTTTGGTAAGGTCTATTGGCGTTCTGCCTGTCAGCCTTTTCTTGTAATCTCGGTATCCTTTCATGCATAGTTTCTGCTTTGGGAGTGGCTTTTTCTCCGTAGGCTTTATCCCACTTGGCACATTCTTTTTGATATGTGTCAAAGGCATGCTATGCGGTATAGAATGCTGTGTAGAAATCGTGCACTGTTGCAAATTCGTGTTGTTTAACGATATTGGGCAATCCTGCTTTCAAATTCCTTTTTCTTGGCGAGTCTCGCAAGCCCCTTTAAATCATTCAGTTCAATTTCCAGTTCGTTCCGTTCACGCTCTGCTTCAAAGATACGGTTATTGTGTTTTTCAAGAGTAATCTTTTTTGACAATCTTACAGCCTTTACGGACATTTCCACTAAGCTGATTAAAAATCTTGAAAAAAGCTATAACAAACGGTATCAAGCAAGTCTCATAGAAAATGACCGTTTTGTTCAAGTGCATGGTTTAGAACTTTTTATGGAACAGCAAAAAGCCAAATATACTTGTCCTAAATGTGGAGGTATTATTTCCATTCACGATAGAGAATGTAGTGAGTGTCAAGAAAAAATAAAGCAAAAAAATCCCAGTTTTGTGGATATGTTCTTGCAAGCGGAAAAGCACGAAAAAGGCTGTTGATATGTTTCTTCGAATCCAAAATCGGCAAAGACATTCAGCCTATTGTAACGCCCTCAACCGATTTGGATCAAAAAAAGCCTGCAATTCGCACAAAATTGCAGGCTTTTTTATTCAAATGAAAGCTTAAGAGAGGTTCTGCCGATTTGTATAATATCGCCGCCGCAAAGCTCGGCATAGCTTATTTCACTGCCGTTTACGCAATCCTTGCCGTTCATTCCCTCTATGCAGAGCTTGCCGTCTTTTTCGTAAATTCTGCAAAAGCTTTAAAACGAGTTTCCCCGCTCTTTTTACGGAATTTATTCAGCAGAAAATAAGCAAGCCTGCCATTGCGGCAAAGGATACACCCGCGGCAGTCAGAATAATGAGAAGAACGCTGCAAGTGCTGTTGTCGGTGGTGGTAGGAAACTACATTTGCTGCAAGTATTTTTTCATAAACGTACTTCCTTAAATATTATTCAATCACAAGTCCGCTTACGGTCATATTGTAGGTTATTGAAGTAAATGGAATCTCCTCGCCGTTTACCATAAGCGCTAAACGATAGCCTATCCAATCTACGCTTGCTTCTGCTGCAAAAAGTCCGCAGTCCTCTGTGCCGTAAATCAGAGAGCCCATTTCTGCTCCGCCCCAGCCGTTTGCAAGACCATTGTCGGAGGCACTCGTAGGGTCAAGCTCCTGCTCAACAGCTACTTCAACAATACCGTTTGCAGTTTCAAGGCCGAGTGATTTTACATAAACTTTATATGTAGCGTCGGGAATTGTATTGATAAAACCAAGATTATAAACCTCGCTCTCACCGCCAAAGACAGATGATTTTACAGAATAATCGCCGTCCTTTGTCATCTCAACAATAACGTTAGGGCTCGGGCCGGGGTTTTCAGCCTGTGCGGAAATTATAAGAGTTTCATACTTGATTTCGGTAGAGCTGATAGGCTCTTCGGGACGGAGGGTATCTTCGCCCTTTGTGAACTGCCAGGAAGCAAGTTCAATATCCGCGCCAGAGAATACGAAATAAACGTTATGGTTTCTTCCGTCAAACTCTGCAAATTCGGTTGAACGTACCTTTGCATAATCTGCATTGTCAAATTCGATATATGCAACAGCCTCGCTGTTTATGTCGTCAAGACGTACTTCGATTCTGCCCTTGCCCTTTACATTTGCAGTAAATTCAGAAGCGCCGTAGCCGAAATCTACGCCTCTTACGTAAAGCCATGCGCCGTCTGCAAGGCTCTTTGCAGATGGATTTCTGCCTTCAGTATAGTTCATATTCGCAGAAGTGAATGCTGTTGTGCCGTTGTTTTCGCTGTATGCGTCAAGGAGTTTAATTTGTGCAACTCCGTTTCTTGTTGCGGCAGTAATCGGAATATCACCTGTTGTCTTATCCATAGGAAGATAGTCAACCATCATACTTCTGAAGCCGGCCGAGCCGCCCATAAGCTCTTCAAGCAGCATTGTGTGATGAATTATATAATTTTTGTCCTGATATTCACAGAAATGAGTATGGTTGTTACCCCATCTCATACCTGAGTTACCCTCGGCATTCTGTCCTGAGTTGTAGAAAAAAGCTCCGCGGTATTCCCAGCTTTCAGCGTCAAGGGGTGTTTTTGTTGTAAGATATGCCATACTGCAGGTAGGCGGTAAATCTATGCCCTCGTACTTCCAGTCCTTTTGGGTTCGAGTCTGCCAGTCGGTGGAGTAGCTGTAATAATAAGTTCCGTCAATGTAATTAAGCTCGCTAGCCTCGAAGAAATACGGAACTTCAATAGAAACAAATTCGCTGTCAAAGGAAAGCATATCCTCGCCAAGCTTTGCGATTTTCGGTACGGTGGAATATGTTTCATTGCCTGAAGCACCGCCGCCGAACGAAAGCCAGCCTGTACCGTTTTCATCTATGCATACGCCGGGGTCAAAGGGTGACGGACAGTTTTCAAGACCGGGCATATTCTGATAAACAAGCGGTTCGCCCAAAGGGTCAGACCAAGGACCCGTCGGGTTGGTTGCGGTGATAACTCCCACGCCTGTACCGTTATTAGAAAAATACAGATAAAAATGTGTAAGACCGTCATCTTCAACACGGGATGCAATTGATGGCGCCCAGGAGTTAATAACCCAAGGTGCTGTTTCCTCAAGATTGATTTCGCCGTGGAATACCCAGTTTATCATATCATCGGTTGAAAAGCATACGAGTGATTTTATCTGGTCGTAGTCGTTTGTAGTGTCGTTTTCTGCCTGCTGCTGGTCGTTTGTGCCGTAAACGTAAAGTCTGCCCTCATACTCAACAGCAGTAGGGTCCGCACAGAAAACATTTGCGGAAATGGGGTTTGCGTTGCGTTCGTTTTTATATACGTTGCCGCTTACCTCGTTGATAATTACACCATTGTTAAGGCTGTCGATAATCTCCACTTCAGTGACATCTTCCGTAACTTTTGAAGTAGTTGTCTGAACATCTTCAGTTGTTGTTACATTATCTGTTGCAACGGTTGTTTCAGCAGCATTATTTCCCGAACAACCGGTGCAAATCAGCATTGCCGCAGCGCAAAGAGTAGCTGTGATTTTATTTCTTGGCTTTTTCATTATATAGTCCTCCTTACTTCACATACCATTCTTTCAAAACGGTATTTTCATTTTCAAAAACGATGTAAACATCGTGCTTACCTGTAATTTTTTCTATTGCAGTTGTTACACCGCTGTCAAGATTTATGGAAACTGCCGGAGCATTTTCTCTTGCGTCAAGTCGGATTTCAAGTCTTCTTGTGCCACTTGCGTCAAGGATAAGCTTGTCTGCGCCGTTTCCGAAATCAACGCCCTTTATGAATATCCATGAACCCTTTGTTGTGGACTTTACAGAAACCTTTCCCTGTCCGTTCTGTTCATATTCTATATCAGCACAGGTGAACATCTCCGCTGCGCTGTGCTTTACATAAGGGTTGAGATATCCGACTTGATTTACACCCTCCCTCGTGGGCTTTGTAACGGGAATTTCATCAGAAGTGTAAGGCAGATAATCAACACACATACATCTGAAGCCGCCCTTTGTTTTCATTCGCTCCTGACTGTGCATTGTGTGGTGAAAAATATATTTCGTGCCCTTGTATTCCATAAAGTGAGTGTGGTTGTTGCACCACTCCATACCGTTATCACCTGCGTTAAGGAAGAAGCCGCCGCCGAATTTCCAGCTTTCAGCGTCAAGGGGAGCTTTGCTCATCATACAGCCCATGCTGCATATATTCGGAGCAGGTATGTCCGTTCTGTCCCAATTGTCACGCTTCTGCCAGTCAGTGCTGTAGGAATAAATATATGTACCGTCAACATAATTAAGCTCGCTCGCTTCAAAGAAATATGGTGCGTTTATTGGAACAAAGTCACTGTCAAAAGAAAGTAGGTCATCTCCCAGCCTTACGATTTTTGGAATTCCCGTATAAATCTCATCACCTCTCGCAGGTGTGCCGCCTCCGAACGTAAGCCAGCCTGTACCGTTTTCATCTATGCACACACCCGGGTCGAACGGAGCAGGACAATTTTCGAGTCCGGGCATATTCTGATAAACAAGCGGTTTACCAAGAGGGTCGTTCCATGGTCCCAAAGGGTGGGTGGAGGAAATAACGCCCACCCCGTTACCGTTATTTGAAAAATACAAATAAAAATGAGTTAGTCCGTCGACCTCTGCTCTTGATACGATTGAAGGTGCCCATGAGTTTTTTATCCACGGTGCAACTTCTTCGGTATTGATAATTCCGTGATATTCCCAGTTCACCATATCCTCGGTTGAAAAGCAAACTAATGATTTAATCTGCTCATATGTGTTCTTTCCCTCATCACCAACTGCATTATACTGCTGATGGTCGTTAGTGCCGTAGATATATAATCTGCCCTCGTAGATTACTCCCGTAGGGTCTGCGCAGAATACGTTGGGTGAAATCGGATTTGCCTCGTTTTCAAGTTTATATGCATTGCTGCTTAATTTAATTTCAGACATTTCAAAGTCCCTTTCGATTTTCTTTGATTTTATTATAATCGGCTGTTTCGGTTAAGTCAATAGTATTTCTGCGGATAATGCACCTTTTAATCAAAATATGCACTTTCTCTGTTGACTTATGCGTTGAAATAAGCTATACTAATTTTATCAGGAGTGATGATATGAGCAAAAGAAGAATAGCCGTTATTACAGCGAGAGCCGATGACAACGAGCAGAAAACAATACTTACGGGAATTGCACAAGCAGCGCTTTCGCTTGATGCGGATGTTACGGTATTTACAAACATCTACAACCATTGGGTAATTGATGACGTGCTGAATTTTGAGAACATAATATACGACTTGGTCTCTCCCGAAATTTTTGACGGAATTATAATTACAGCGGAAGCATTTATGGATTTATCCGTACTTGACGATTTGATTTCCAAAATAAAAAAATCCCGTATTCCCGCCGTAGTGATAGGCGGCGAAATAAAGGGTTTTAAAAGCATATATTCAGATGACAAATCCGATATGGAGCAGATAGCCGAACATCTTATAACTGTTCATGGCTTTACTGATATGCATATTATTACAGGCGGCAAGGATAACGCTGTTTCAAAAGCAAGACTTAACGGCTGTAAAAAAGCCTTTGAAAAGCACGATGTGCCTCTTGATAAAAGCAAAATACATTACGGTAATTTTTGGACAGATTCAGGCGAAGCACTTGCAGAAAAATATATAAGCGGTGAAATCCCAATGCCGCAGGCAGTAATTTGCACAAATGATTTTATGGCTTATGGACTTTGCGACAGACTTAGCGCCGCAGGTATAAACATCCCCGAAGAAATTACTGTTACGGGATATGATTACAATGAAGGGAGAATTTACCATTTTCCCTTGCTTACTACCTTTCAAAGAAACAGACGGAAAATGGGTATTGACGCAGTAAATTATCTTCTTGGCACAAATTATACCGAGCAAACAGACAGCCGTTTTATTTACGGAAACTCCTGCACCTGCGGTGCTGAACGAATGCAGACTCAAAATGAAATTTACGGAGCAAGAATAGGTCAGTACCATATAACTATGAATTCGGTTGCTCAATTTTCCAGCAGACTTACACTTTGCCGCACCTTATCGGAATATAACGAAACTTTGTCCGAATTTTTCTATCTTCTCCACGGAATAAATAAGCTGTATATCTGTATTGATAAAAGCTGGAATAACGAAGTACTGTCCGAAAACGAATATATATGCTGTGAAATAAGTGCAACAGGTACAGTACCGTTTGTCGATAAGCTTAACAGAAGCGAATTGCTTACAAGGCTATGCGACAGCGATGAAAAGAAACTGTTATTTTATCTGCCGCTTGTTTTTCAAAAGAAAAGCTACGGATTTATTGTTCTGTTTTACGATTATCCTGATTGCTATGATACGGGACTTCGTGATTTTATAAAAACAGCAGTAAACTCCCTTGAATTTTTGCGTATGAAAAATGACATTCATTATTTATCACAATGTCAGAGAGAGTCCTCACTTCATGATTCTCTCACAGGATTTTACAATCTGAGAGAGTTTAAAGAAATTGTAAAAATCATGGGCAACGGCGAAAATATAAATTTATTGTCGATTGGAATTATTTTTTCAGCGAATGGTGAGTATATTTACGGCGAGAATTACCAAAGCAATATTATGGTCGCAGCAGCCTTTGCAATAAAGAAAATCTGTACAAACCACGAGGTTTGCTGCCGTAACGGCAACAGATTTATAATTCTTCATAGGGAAGGATGTTGTTCCGACAAACTTGCGGCAACGCTGAAATGCGAATTGAACGAAAAATTCAACGATAATCGGGCTGAGCTTTATTTTGCGGAAATTGTTTCAGACAACTGCGAAAATGCAATTGACAATGTGATTTTTGCCGCAGAAAAGCAAGAAAAAAACAGCAGACAAACACTTTTGCGTAGGCAAGGATTGCCGCATTATGAAGCACTTTTAAAGTTGAGGAATGAAACGGCTCTGTCGCCTCAGAAAATTTGTAATACAGACAAGGCAAGCCGCCGCTTATGTCTGAGCGAGGGTTATTTCAGAGCAGTTTATAAAGACTGCTTCGGTATCAGTTATGCAAATGATTGTATTAACGCAAGGATAACCCTTGCAAAATATCTGCTATGTACCACTTCAATGAGCATTTATGCAATAGCTATGCGGTGCGGCTACACTGACGAAAAGTTTTTTGCCCGTCAGTTCAGACAGCATACGGGGTATTCGCCTATTAAATACAGAAATGGGCAGAGGGAAATGAAATCAGCCCCTCCGAACGCTCGGAAGGACTGATTGACTTGGAATATGTACAGCTTAATTTGTGGGTCTTATTTTGGTCTTATTCCCCCGAAAACACACCCGCAGAATCACCGGAAATAAGACCCAAAATGAGATTATCATATCGCACAAAACAGTGAAAAAACGCATAACAGCGTGATTTACGACAAATTACCTGAAATTGAGTTATAAACCTCAAAGCTGGTTATATCCACATCTTTAGTACGATTTATCTGTTCGATATATGCCTTTATTTGGTCAAGCTGTTTTCGATGAAATGCATCAATATCTTTATTATTCGAAATCTGAGCGGTAAACTTGTCTATTTCAGCGTCATATATATTAACCTGTATTTTTAAACTCAAGTTGCAAACAGACAATAACAATGCTTAATAAAATCGGATTAACTGCGTACAAAAAATATTTTTACCGCATCACAGACCTAATTTTAAGATTGATAATTCAAACAAGCAGATATCTCCCACAGACTGTCAAGCTGCCGATTCTGCGACAATATTACCGTCCTTGACGGCGGTCGGATTTTAACGATAAGCTACTTTGTGATAATGGTGCGTATTCGGAGCTTTGGTCAGCACAGGCGGAGTATTACAAGGATACGGTGGGAGAATTGTTTGCGTAGTATATAAAATTAAAGGAACTGTTGTAAATTTACTGCAACAATTCCTTGTTTTTATCGAATTATAGCTGCTTTGCGTGGTGTGACCGTATGAGTGGTTTACAGTGATCTTAACGTCGCTGTGACCGAGCAGCTCGCTTAAAGTCTTAATATCAAACTGCTTTTCCACGCACATTGTAGCGTAGGTATGGCGCAGAGCAT
>ERZ894251.843-NODE-843-length-13119-cov-6.309400_pt1 | contig 13119 bp, 6 predicted proteins | sample MGYA00380301_ERZ894251 | MGnify/ENA primary metagenome ERZ894251 (study PRJEB32331, sample SAMN06328418) | human gut metagenome | biome: human gut microbiome; feature: stool | host: Homo sapiens | collected 2014-02-13 ... | reverse complement strand
GTAATGAGTTACGTAAACTTATGCCCAAGGCTGGTATGTGTGAACTCTATGCATGCTGCCTTCGCAAGTTTGGTGTCAGGATGGTCATTGGACGTGATCAATGCTATAATATTTTTCGTGCCAATGGCCTTTGTCAACGTGTCAGACGTGTGAGGCCAAAGACAACAAATTCCAATCATAATTATTACATTTATCCGGACCTGCTGAATGTCACGCCTAAATTTGTAGCTGACACATTCGGTTCAATGGTTGTAGCGGACATAACCTATGTTGCCACGTGCCAGGGATGGGCTTACCTGTCCCTTCTTACCGATGCGGGCAGTCGGGCCATAGTCGGATATGCCCTGTGCAAAACACTCGAAGCGGAAGGTCCTTTAAAGGCACTGAGGATGGCTATGGACTTTTACAACAGATACAATGTTGATTTGAATAATCTGATACACCATTCTGACCGGGGAGTGCAATACTGCTCAAACCTGTATGTAGGTATGCTCAAGAAACATCATATTAATATCAGTATGACTCAGTGTGGGGATCCGCTACATAATGCTCTGGCTGAACGGATGAATAACACGATCAAGAATGGGTGGCTTTTTGACTGTACAGATGACAGCTTTGAACAATTGGATAAACGTATAGCCGATGCCATATATGCATACAATTATGTTAGACCGCATCAAGGCATACAAATGAGAACTCCGATGGAATATATTCGTAAATGCAGTGGAAAGGTAGCTGAAGTCCCGCTCGTCGGGACGGGTGCTCCCGCCCCTTGCCGCTAGGGCGATCCCCGAGCGAAGAGTTTTTGTTGTTTAATGAAAGTTTACAGCCCGAAGTCTTGCACTTATAAGAGAAGATACATAATTTTGCAACATATCTAAAATGACAACTTATACAGGAATTACAAAGGGACAAGTAAACTTATTTAGGTTTTAAAAAATATTGAGTAAACTAACTTAGGTATAACAAGCGAAGTTGTCAACTAAATCCAGTACAGTACATTTCAACGCTTGAAACAAAGAGTTTCAAGCCGCAAAACACTTTGTTTCAAGCCTATGAAACTGCAGTTTCCCGCCTTGAAACCAAAGGTATCCCCTGTTGAAACTACTATTTACATACCAGCTTATATTTATATGCAGGCATGTTCATTTCAGACGGTGATAGATGAATGATTAGGTGATAGGTGGAGAACAATCTATCACCGCCCTGAAAGCTCGATGAACAAGGTGTTTCAGAAGGATGGTGATAGATTGAAAGATGATTTCCATTTTTATGTATGGAAAGTTAGAATATGTGCCATCATTCAATGACAGCTGCAAAGCCACCATTTCTAACCATCTTTATAGTTAGCTGCTCCCCGGCTTTCACCTGGGATGACTTGCAACGATAATCCATCGCCTGACGTCCTGCGTTGATACCATCCTCAAAAGATGTCATTTGATAAGAGCGATCTTTATTCAAGAAATCTAACTTTATGGTAAACTCACGTTCCTTTTTACCATTATTAGTCATTCCTCCTATAAACCACTTATCGCCTTTCCGTTTTGCTACAATGACGTATTCACCCGCTTTAGCTTCCAATGCCACAGTCTCGTCCCATGTTACGGGAACTTGTGTGATGAAACGGGTACAATCTTCATTACGATAATAAAGAGTAGGATTATCTGCCAACATCTGCAGACCACTCTCAAAAATCACAAAGAGTGCCAACTGATAAGCACGTGTTCCGATACTTGCAGCATTAGGACGTTCCGACCGATACACATTAGGCTGCATACTAATCATCGCTCCGGGAGTATAATCCATCGGGCCGACAGCATTACGCATAAACGGCAAATACAGACTATTATCCGAATAACAACCGCCCATTTGTTCCATGCCACGCACTCCTTCGTAAGACAGTACATTCGGATATTTATATTCCAGCCCAGCAGGTTTGAAAGAACCATGAAAATCGACAAACAAATGATGTTTGGCTGCTTCCCGGGCTACCCGTTCGTAATAGTTGACCATCCACTGATCGCTTCTGTCCATAAAATCAATCTTTAGTCCTTTTACTCCCCATTCATTGAAAGTCTTAAAGAGATCAAAATTGTTTTCTACAGTCAACCATGTCAACCAAAGCACAATCCCTACATTTTTTTCTTTGCCATAACGAATCAACTCGTGCAAGTCTACTTTGGGATTAGGCGTATAAGGATCACGCGTACTTTTAGCCCAGCCTTCATCCATAATAATATATGGAATACCAAATTTAGAAGCAAAATCAATGTAATACTTATAAGTATCCAAGTTATAACCGGAAACAAAATTCACATCCGGTCCGTAAGGAGAAGCGTCATTCCACCATTCCCAGCTCACCTGTCCCGGCTTAATCCATGAAATATCCTGAAGTTGATTCTTTTCAGCCAGTTTATAAGTCATTGTGTTCTCAATCAACTGCTTATCATTTTTACTTATCACAAAGTAACGCCAAGGATAATTTCTCGTACCTTTTGTTTTAGCAATGTAATCAGCTTCTTGAGTAATCTTCACACTACGATCACTGTTTTCGGCAAACGCAAGCGGAGCTTTAGGAAAAACAGAAATTGCTCCGTTCGTGCCCGTTCCTTTGAGAAACATACATGGATAATCAGCCAGATCCGACTCGCTGATTAATATTTTATAGTCTTTTTGTGTGTCAATCAATACCGGCAAAACAGCTATCCGTTCTTCAGGCTTCCACGCATTACTTTGAACATGTGTGTAAGGTTCCTCATAAGCTGTATGGAAACTTCCCGGTTGTTGCAAGTGAAGAAGATAATCCGACGGGAAGTTGATAGCAAACTCTTCGTTCATTACTTCAACATCACCTTTTTGTGAGGTAATAAACCGGTAAGCAACTCCATCGTCAAAAGCACGGAATTCTACTGAATAATCTTTAAAGGTCAGTAGCAATTGATTATAACGATTATTGACTTTCGCATATTTCAAAGGAACAATAGGAGTTAATTGCTCGTCGACACTCGTACGTTTCTGACGGCGCAGTTTGGGATTTTCTCCCAACACCTGATTCCTCAATGCCAACTGAAGGGTATTGTCCTTCAACAATACATCTCCGTTATAATCTATACTATAATAGATTTTATCCGAGAGCTTCAAGGACACTTTCAGCTCTCCATTGGGAGAAATTAACTCTAACTTATTCTGTGCACGAAGTAGTGATGCCAAACACAAACACACAACTAACAGGAAATATCTTCTCATGATTTAGATATTTAATTAATAATCGTTTTACAGTGGCAAATGTAATAAAAACATCACTTCGTACTATCAAACGGACTGGGTAATACTCCTTCAAAAGTCATTTTCACTGGTTTGATATACCCGTTTTCATCAAATTTGCCTGATATTTCATTGTCTTTCCAGGCAACGACAAAGAAGGAGCTACCGCTTCATCCGATACCGCACGCTTATAGTTCGGTTTACTGCTCATGACAAAACGTAGTTTCACGCCATCACGTATATCCTCATATTTCAAATAAGATTTGTCATACTTCTTGCCGTTCACATACAATTCCTTTACATACACATTCTTCGGCGACCAATTATCTGCTACCATTTCAATCACCTTTCCGTTACTCATCCGAACAGTTATTGCCTCAACGCAAGGAGAACCGATGTTATACATATTGCTTGAAGGAGCCACCGGGTAAAAGCCTATGCAATTGAACATATACCAAGCCGACATCTGTCCGCAATCGTCATTGCCACTTAATGCATCCGGAGTATCGCCATAGAAACGGTCAACAATCGTACGAATCCACTTCTGACATTTCCAAGGTTCTTTCAAGTAATTATAAAGATACGCTACATGATGGCAAGGTTCATTTCCATGCCAATAGGCTCCGATACGGCCTTGAATATCATGTGCTCCCGGAATGTCATCCGGCAACTCTACCGTGAACAGTTCATCCAACCGGTTGCGGAACCAATCTTCGCCAGCTTCGTTGATATATCCTTGTACATCTTGTGGTACGTACCAGGTATATTGTACAGTAAAGCCTTCCGTAATATCCCCCCATCCATTTACAGATCCGGGGCCCTGATAAGCTACCGGAGTAAACGGTGTACGCCAGTTTCCCTGACTGTCCTTGCCACGCATATACTTCGTTTCCGGATCAATCAAAGTCTGATAAGAGAGTGCACGATTCAAGAAATAACGATAATCATCCTCTTTACCCAAAACCTTGGCAGCCTGTGCCATACAATAATCATCATACGCATATTCCAATGTTTTAGATACTGATTCCGCCTCTTTATCGAAAGGCACATATCCCATCATACGATACTCCGGCAAACAGTCATAATTCGGATTCATCGCCGTGGTCTTCATAGCCTCATACGCACGTTCGTAATCGAATCCTTTCACTCCCTTCACAATCATGTCAGCCAATACGGAAACTGCATGATAACCAATCATACACCAAGTCTCATTTCCATAAAACGACCAGATAGGAAGCATTTTCTCCACACTTTTATCATAATGAGCCAGCATGGAATTGGCAATATCGGCATTCACTTCCTGCTGCACCAGATTAAACCAGGGATGCAAAGCCCGGTAGGTATCCCAAAGAGAGAATACCGTATAGTTGGTAAATCCTTCGGCTTTTTCTATATTTTTATCTAATCCTCGAAACTGCCCATCTGCATCCTGAAAGATGAACGGATGCAAAGCCGCATGGTAAGCCGATGTATAGAAAGTTCTTTTCGTTTTACGGTCGGCAGTAAGGGTATATTTTCCAAGTTCTTTTTCCCATAGTGCTTCTCCTTTAGCTTTCAGATCATCGAAAGCGAGTCCGGCAAGTTCCGCCATATTGTTTTTTGCCCCGTTTGTGCTGACCGATGAAATAGCAGTTTTTACAATCACCTCCTCTCCGGCTTTTGTATCAAAAGAGATGCAAGCCATCAGATTCTTTCCCCAAGCTTCATAGCTGCTACGAAACCGGGAGGTATTGTAAATCACCGGCTTCTTATTCTGCATAAAGCGCAAGCCGGTCAACTTTTTAGAGAAAGTAGCCGTGAAATAGATATGCCGTTCCGGTCCCCAGCCTTTCACCAGTTTATATCCGGTAATGGTAGAATCATTTTCCATGCGCAGATTCGCCCATTCACAAGATTGCCATAAAGTATGGTTCATATCGATCATAATAAAAGCTTTATCCGATTGAGGATAGGTGAAGCGAAACATACCACTACGTACCCCTGACGTCATTTCAGCCTTTACTCCATAATCTGCCAGTTCCACCGCATAATAATTAGGTGATGCCCATTCCTTTTCATGAGAATAACGTGAACGGTATCCCTTTTCCGGCTCCTCACGTGTCCCCGGATCCAGTTTCATTTCTCCTGTTCCGGGAATAAACAAGAAGTCTCCCAAATCAGGTATACCAGTCCCGCTTAAATGAGTCAGACTGAACCCCAACAAGGTGGAATGATTATATTTATAACCGGAAGCCGCATCATAGTATTTACTATCCGTGTCTGGGCTCATCTGAATTCCCCCGAAAGGAATCTGCGCACCCGGATACACATTACCATAACCATCTGTTCCCACAAATGGATTCACATAATCAATCAGTTTCTCGGTTTGAGCCATGCCTGGCAAAATACTCACCAGGCACAGCCATACTAAAAACAATCCTCTTTTACCCATTACACTCACCATATTTACATTATTATGCTTGTATATCACCTACCGCAACTTGATATTCATGCCACAGTTCATCAATATTATATTCATCTCCTAGAACATGCTTGATAGCTCCATCAAACGACCAAGGGATAACCTCCAATGTACTCCGGTTAAACTTACGCAGGAATTCAGGATCTTTGTTGTCACGTAACCACACGAAGAAATAACCCGCCGTACGGTATCCGTCCATATAATTTCCACCTTTCGGACGGGCATTCGGTCCGTCAAATCCTCCATTGGCAACCCGCACAGCATCTGCCATGCCTTCAATAAATGCCCAGAACACACGATTGGTTCCATAAGAGCCGATTCCCTGCGGCTCCAGCTGATATGCGTGCGTCAATTCATGCAAGAGCACCCCGCGTGTTTCAAAAAACAACTTCGCCGTATCATTCGCTGCAAAAGATTTTTCAATATGACGTGTACTGTAGAAAATCGTCACATCACCATTACCACCACCTTTCGCAGAAATACCGTTGATATCTTCCAATGTATAATGTATCTTGTGCACTGCAGGAATACTATCTTCCGGAGAATTGTAAAGAGTAGCTAATACAGTACGTGCCTGTTCCTTGATATACGATTCAGCATCGGGAATGATCCGGTGGTAAATGTCCGATCCCAGCGTTTCCGGTGCTTTATCCTCAAACAATACAGCACCTGTATTGTACTCTTTCCATACATCAGAATTATCCTTCACCTGTTTTTGCACACTTGCAGCACAAGCCCCCATACCTACCAGCAGGCAGGCTGCATAGATTAAATGTATCTTTTTCATACTCCTTTATTGATTATTCGTTGATTCCGTTAGTTAATGAATAAGGTTTATCCTCCGGTGATAATCCACGGCGTTTGTTAGGTGACGCACCCATCTTAAATTCAAGCACGCCTCCTTTTAAAATGTCTTCATGTGTAATATACATCTTGTCGTATACTTTGCCGTTCAATTTCAGCGACTGCACGTAACGTTTCTTGTCGCTGACACCCGGCGCTTTGATCTCCAATGTTTTTCCATTAGGAAGTGTCATCTTCAGATAAGGCAGGTAGGGCGCTCCCAATACATACTGGTCTGTACCAGGACAAACCGGATAGAAGCCCATCACAGAGAAAAGGTACCATGCTGACATCTGTCCACAATCATCATTTCCACCCAATCCGTTAATATCATTCTTATACATCTTATTCAGAATCTCACGCAGCCAGTACTGTGATTTCCACGGCTGGGAAGTCCACGCATATAAATAAGGCACATGGTGGCTCGGTTCATTACCATGCACATATCCGCCGACCAAACATTCTTCCGTAATATCCTCATTATGCTCATAGTACTTCTCCGGCAGATGCATGGAGAACAGTTCATCCAGTTTCTGCACGAACGTCCCTTCTCCTCCCATCAAGTCGATCATGCCAAATACATCGTGCGGCACATGAAAAGAGAAATTCCATGAATTGCCTTCAATAAAACCTTCACCATAGGTTTGTAATACATCAAACTCTTTCTTGAAAGAACCGTCACTATAGCGGGGACGTGCAAAACCAATACTTGTATCATAGATAGTACGATAATTGAGGGCACGCTTTCGGTAAGTCTCCGCTACTTCCTTGTTACCTGCCTTCAAAGCTGTCTGATAGATAGTCCAATCGTCGTATGCATACTCCAAAGTAGAAGAGGCTGCTGTACCACTTTTGTCAAGCGGAATATATCCCAGCTTCATATAATCAGCTATACCTTCATAATACGAAACGGTGGATGTACTGACCATTGCCGCCAATGCCTCATCCACATTCAAAAAGACACCTTTGGTTATTGCATCCGCCAGTACAGACACAGCATGATAACCGCTCATACACCAGTTTTCATTTCCCATCAGACTCCATATCGGCAACATTCCATGTACGCTTTGTTGCTCATGTTTAATCATGGATTCCACCATATCCGCATTGCGTCCCGGTTTCACCAGATTCAGGAAAGGATGTTCCGCACGATAGGTATCCCAAAGGGAAAATATAGTATAGTTGGTGAATCCTTCCGCCCGGTGTATGTTATGATCCAGCCCACGATAGGAACCGTCTACATCCATATACACAGACGGATTAATCATGGTGTGGTAAAGAGAAGTATAGAACATTGCTTTCTGATCGGACGTACCTTCGATCTCGAAATGCTCCAGTTCACTATTCCAATCTGTACGAGCAGCTTCCGCCAACTGTTCGAAACTCTTTCCGGAAGCCTCGGCACGCAGATTCTTAATGGCCCCTTCCGTACTGACTGCCGACAATGCCACTTTTACAACCAGTTCCGAATTGTTAGCGGTATCGAAGTTAAAGTAAGCCACGATTTTTCGACCTGTGATTTCGGGGAAGTTCTTTTCCAACTTAAAACGACGCCAAAAGCCATTGTACAATACTTTTTCCTTATCCTTATATCCGTAGTCTTTAATCGGCTGTGACAAAGAGATAGCAAAATAGGTATAATTCGTACGCGCCCATCCATTGGTGATACGATATCCGGTCAACAGAGTATCGTTTTCGACTCTCAAGTTGGCCCATAGAACTTTGCCGTCATAATTATAAATACCATGCACCAGATCCAAAATCAAATGACCATCTTTTCCTTTCGGGAAGGTATATTTATGTATACCCGTCCGTTGTGTTGCTGTCAGTTGGGCTTTAATGCCATAATCATCCAGCACCACTTCATAATATCCGGGAACAGCTTTTTCTGTAGCATGGTCAAAACGTGAACGGTATCCCTCTTCCGGATAATCCGCCCGGCCGGGATTTAACTTCACATCGCCAACAGCAGGCATCAACAAAATGTCTCCCAAATCAGAATGTCCCGTACCACTAAGATGAGTGTGACTAAAGCCAACAATGGTCTTGTCCCTATATTGGTAACCGGCACAATACTCGTAGGCATTTTTCTGATAAGCTCCATTTACATTATGCGGAATTGTGTCTGTGTCCGGACTCAACTGTACCCATCCAAAAGGAGTACAAGCACCGGGAAAAGTGTGCCCCATCCCATTGGTCCCGATAATCGGATTCACATAGTCTACCGGCTGTTGAGCTATGGCGGACAAAGTTGCTGCCGCCATAGTCATCATCAATACTTTCTTTCTCAAATTATTCATATCAGCTTACTTTGCGTCACGAGAGAATGAATACGGGAAGTCTGATTCGTTGATACCTCTTCCCTTATTCGGTTTGTTATCCATATCAAACACCAGACGACCGCCTTTCAACAGATCGAAATGGTTCAGATAATTCTTTGTATAATTCTTGCCATTATAATTCAATGAACGAATATAACGATTATCATCGTTATTCTTCGGGGCGGAGATTTCCAGTTTCTTGCCGTTCTCCAGTGTAATCGTTGCTTTCTTGAAGTAAGGAGCTCCCATTACATATTCATTGCTGCCGGGACATACCGGATAAAATCCCAATGCAGTAAATACATACCAAGCCGAAGTCTGACCGTTATCTTCATCTCCACAATAACCGTCCGGAGTAGGAAGATAGAGGCGGTTCATCGTCTCACGCAACCAATATTGGGCTTTCCAAGGTTCGCCAGCATAGTTATACAAATAGATCATGTGCTGGATAGGTTGGTTGCCATGTGCATAGTTACCCATGTTAGCAATTTCCATTTCACGAATCTCGTGAATCACTCCTCCATAATAGCTATCATCAAATACAGGAGGAAGATTGAACACAGAATCAAGCATACTGACAAACATCTTCTTGCCGCCCATCAGATCAACCAGTCCTTGTACATCGTGGAATACCGACCATGTATAATGCCAACTATTTCCTTCCGTAAAGGCATCTCCCCATTTAAAAGGATTGAAAGGAGTCTGGAAAGTTCCGTCGGAATTCTTTCCCCGCATCAACTTAGTTTCTGGATCGAACAGGTTACGGTAGTTCTGACTCCTTTTCTTATAAACATCCAGTTCTTCTGCCGGACGACCTAATTTTTCACCCATACGGTAAATGCACCAGTCATCGTATGCATATTCCAATGTGCGTGCCGCATTCTCATTAATTTTCACATCGTATGGCACATAGCCCAGTTTGTTATAATATTCATATCCACGGCGTCCGGTAGTAGAAACTTTCGGATGTACGCTATTAGCCCCTTTCAGTAGACCTTCATACATTTTTTCTGCATCCGCTTTGGTTATATTCTTCATGAAAGCATCCGCCACTACAGAAGCAGAATTGTTCCCAACCATGCAACCACGATGGCCCGGGCTGGCCCATTCAGGAAAGAATCCACTTTCAAGATAGGTATTCAACAGACCTGCCTGCATCTTCTCACCCATTGAAGGATATATCAAATTAACAAATGGAAACAAGCAACGGAAAGTATCCCAGAATCCAGTGTCGGTAAACATATATCCCGGACGGATTTCACCATTATAGGGGCTGTAATGCACAGTTTTCCCCTTACCGTTTACCTCGTAAAACATACGAGGAAACAACACCGAACGATACAAACAAGAGTAGAACGTACGCATACGGTTCTCATCGCTGTCTTCAACCTTGATACGCCCCAAGACATTGTTCCATGCCTTACGACCGGCCTCTTTTGTCTGTTCGAAAGTCTTATTTCCAATTTCTTTCAAATTCAGTTCAGCCTGTTCAGGACTGATGAATGAGGATGCCACCTTTGCATGTACCTGTTCTCCTTTCTTCGTTGAAAATCCGATAGCAGCACCCACGTGATTGGATTGTAGTTCGAGATGTGTTTCAACCAAATGATAGTCTGCCCATACTTTATTGAAAGTAAAAGGCTTGTCGAACTCTATCACAAAGTAATTCTTAAAGTTTTGAGGAACACCGCCACTATTGCGTGTCGTATAACCAACTATTTTATTTTCTTCGGGAATCACCTTCACATACGAACCGCGGTCGAAAGCATCTACCACCACATAGGCATCGGAGGTTTCAGGGAAAGTGAAACGGAAATATGCGCAACGTTCCGTCGGAGCTATTTCAGTTGTCATGTCATACTCTGACAAATAAACACTATAATAATAAGGAGTGGCTTTCTCTGCCTTATGAGAGAACCAGGAAGCACGACTGTCCTGATCGATCTTCAACTGTTTAGTCATCGGCATGATTGAGAACTGACCGTAGTCATTGATCCACGGACTAGGCTGATGGGTTTGCTTGAAACCTCTGATTTTGTCGGATGCATAAGTGTAAGCCCAACCGTCACCCATCTTTCCGGTTTGTGGCATCCAGAAGTTCATTCCCCAAGGCAACGCGATGGCAGGATATGTATTCCCATTAGATAGTGATATTTTCGAATCAGTTCCCATTAAAGGATTCACATAGTCTACCGGTTGCTTTTGCGCAAAGGTAGAAGAAGCTCCCAATAGCAGGGCTATTGCGAAAGATAGTAGTTTCTTTTTATTCATGGTCTACGAATTAAGCTATTAATTAGATTATCAAGTCTTTTTTATTTACGTTACAAATTAAAGCATCTTTCTGTAATTATCAGTCCTCTGATACGCCAAAATAAGAAAAAAAATAGCATATGGTCAACCAAAGGATACGAGCGTCAACGAGAGTACAAGTTAAACAAGTGAGAATCAGGATGTAATATTTATGTGCATACCACGAGAGTACAACCGGAGGACTAACTGTTTAAGCAATAGAGAGAGGATAATTTGCCTTTACCCTCTCTCCAATTCTATCAGAAACAAATATTTATTATTACCTAATTAATTCCATCCCGGGTTCTGATGTCCTTCCAACGCAGGATTAGCCTGAATTTCATCTAACGGGATAGGCCATAACAAAGCATATTCAGGAATGGCACCGGCTCTTGTGCTTCCATCGGGCTTGTTTTGGATTTGAGCCGATGCAAGAGCAGTCCATTTCAATTTTCCTTCTGTAGATGCTTCCGGATACAAACGAGTACGGCGAATGTCATCCCAAATCTTAAATTCCAACGGTAACTCATGCAAACGTTCAGTCAAAATCGATTGTATTAAATCGTTTCCTGTAGCCGTCTCATCTGCCAATCCAGCACGTTTACGCACTTGATTGAGATAATATTTAGCTCCACCGACAGCATTATCTTCATGATTTGTACGTGCCAGACCTTCGGCCGCAATCAGCAAGACTTCCGCAAAACGGAATACTGGCATATTATAATCACCGTCGTGACCACTAATCAAAGCATTTTCATCAAACCATGCCCAGTTACCTGCATTATTCAAAGTATAAGTATTTCCTGTAGCATCGGTATATTGCTTAAAGAAGAACTGTTTCTCATGTCCCCGAATATCATTAGAGGCATAACTGTTAAGCAACATATCACAGGGAAGGTATGCATTATACAGCACGTCTCCTCCCGGATGGAACACTCCCCACTGGAAAGCATCTGTTCCGATAGAACGGCAAGCATAAGAGTTACCTACACTATAATTGGTGTAATTGTATTCTTTAGCATAAATGATTTCAGCAGATTCTTTCGTTGTCTTAATCACATTATACGCAGAGTTCAAATCATCAGTCGTTCCATTCGGATGAATAAGTTCGTGAGGACTATCATTAATCACTTTCAATGCCATCTGTGCAGCTTTTCCATAATAGTCTGCCCCCCCGTTTAACGGTGCACCAGCCCATTGTAGATAAACTTGTGCCAGCAAAGTCTGCGCCATTGCTTTGGTAACATAACAGCCATTTTCATAGAACGTTTTATTCGGCAATGCATCCCCGTTGACAATATCCAGCAAGTCGGCTTCAATTTTCTTATAAACCTCTTCAGCAGAAAGACGTTCTTTGTACATACCTTCTGTAGATGTGTAAGGTTCTGAAATATAAGGAACACCACCAAATTCTTTGACCAGCCAAAAATACCCGTATGCACGGAAAAATTTACCTTGAGCCACATAATTATTAATAGTAGCTTCATCCAGCACACCGGTCATTGTCGGAATATTGGCAATAACAAAGTTGGCACGTGAAATACCTTTATAAAACTCATGCCAGTATTTCATTGCAATATCATCAAAAGATTCAATATTGAAGTTACACCCTTCAGATGCCGTAGTAAATGTTCTATCCTTACGCTTATCAACGTACAATCCGGACACAATACCACCCCACATTGTCGCTTTAGGAGTCCAGCCACCGCCTACATCAGTGTTGTGTAGATAAGGTACACCACCGAAATACAATGCGTTCACACCCGACTCCGCATCAGCTTTCGTCTTCCAGAATTGGTCAGATGATTTCATATCCAATGGTTCTTCTTTCAGGAAATCGTCGCATGAATTCAGCAACACAGAAAGTGAACACATACAAAATGCAGATACCCGTTGGCGGAATTAAATTAGTGCATATTTAATTTGTCCAATGGGTTTGTT
>ERZ894251.833-NODE-833-length-13231-cov-17.125455_pt1 | contig 13231 bp, 15 predicted proteins | sample MGYA00380301_ERZ894251 | MGnify/ENA primary metagenome ERZ894251 (study PRJEB32331, sample SAMN06328418) | human gut metagenome | biome: human gut microbiome; feature: stool | host: Homo sapiens | collected 2014-02-13 ... | reverse complement strand
TGGAAAGAAGATTTATGGCAGCAGTCAAGAGAATGAAACAGGCATTTAACCTTTGCAGCTCAAGTGAGAAATTCTCTGATGAAGATAAGGATTATATTCATTTTTATTGTGCTGTCCGTTCTATCCTTTTCAAGTTGACAAAGGGCGACGCACCGGATATTGAGCAGATGAACGCTCGTGTTCGTAAAATGCTTGAGGGGGCAATTCAGTCCGATGGCATTGAAGAATTATTTGAAACCGGAAAGCATATATCAGTTGATATTTTCAGCGATGAGTATATGGATAAGATAAATGCTATTCAGTTGCCGAATACGAAAATCAAGATACTTCAAAGACTTCTTTCTCAGGCAATCGACGAGTTTAAGAAAGTCAATAAGATTATGGGGGTAGAATTTGCAGATAGACTCAAAAAGGTTGTTGATGAGTATAATAACCGACGTCGTGATGAAGCATATGCCAACGAAGTCCTTGATGATGTTGCGGAGCAGCTTGCAAAACTCTTGGAGGAATTGAAACAAGAGAAAAACTCCTTTAAGGAAATGGGCATAGACTACGAAGAAAAGGCGTTCTACGATATTTTGAAAGCTGTTGCCAAGAAGTATGAGTTTGAGTATCCCGACGATAAGATGATTGAGCTTTCCAAGAGAATAAAGGCAATCGTTGATGACAAAGCGAGATATACAGACTGGTCTACTCGTGAGGACATCAAAGCAAATCTTCAGGTGGATTTAATTCTTCTGATGGACGAATTTGATTATCCTCCGGTAACACTTGATGATGTTTACAAGGAAGTTCTTGAACAGGCAGAGAACTTCAAGAAATATGCGAACTGACAAGGAGAAGGCAAATGAAAAAATTGATTATTGTATGTGAAGAAAAATATAGAGTCTACGGGGACTATCTTGCTCAGCTTATCAGCTTGGAAGATGATACAGAGGACTCAACGGTAGGTGTTAAAGATGGCGAGGTTGCTGCTCAGGTGTGGCTTGAAAAAGATTACAAAGCTAATTCTGCACAGTTATCTTCCAATCAGTATATTCTCTTTATCGGTCATAACAAGCTGATTAAGGAGAAAAGCAGCCATATGAAGGTTGCCTTTTCTCAGTATGGAATGGGATACGGTTGGCTTGGGAAACAAGCTGTTCTGTGCGTTAATAAGGTGGTATCAGCAAAAGAGTACAATGATTTTATTACATTTGCCTTATCTTATCAGGACGACTTGGAAAAGCTGATTAAAGAAAAGAAAGAAAAATCCAAAAAGCAACAGAATATCGAAGCAGGTGCAAAGGCAGCAGGTGTTGCAGCTTTGGCTGTTGTCGGAGGAGCTTTAGCTGTTGCTCCGTTAGCCTGAGTAGATATTGTTAAAAAGCTCACATTGAATAAAAAGATTGAAGAAGGCTATAAATTCTTTGTTGATAATTCATCTGCCATAGGGATTTAAGACTTCTTCCAAAATGCTCAAGGGCGATGTTGCTGAATTTTGGCATTCCGGAACATTCAATATTAAGGCAGCTCTTGATGGTTCAGACCATAGGGCTTTCGTTGATAGAAGCCACGACTTTGCTTCAACAGATATTTCCACTAACTTCGGAGAAAGGTATGGACTGAAATTTTACTCTGACGGTCAAGCAAGTGCCAAGGCTCAGGCAGTAAGTATTTTTCAACGCTTCAAAGAATATCAAAGCTCCGGCGGAAAAGACGGATTGGAAAGGTTTTTACAAGATAGAGGTTTTGATAACGCAGACTCTATTTTGAACGACCCTATTTATTCCGGACAAATCAGAGTAATTCCTCGTGAACAATTAGAAGACGCGACAAAATGGTTAAGTCGTATGATACAAACAGAGTCAGCACGACGACCTGAACAAGTATATCGCTATCAGGAAACACTTGATTTGCTTACCGATAGATTAAAAGATAATGAAGGTGTAGAGTCCATTCCGTTATCAAAAAAAGAAGCTGAAGAACTGGCTACTCTTGCAAAGCAAGGAAAAATAAATGCAGATGATTTAGGACTCACTACTGAAGAACTTATTAAGTTTGATAATATTATGCAACAAGCATTTAAGGCAGGAATGACAGCAGCCACTATTTCCTTAATGCTAAAAGTTGCACCGGAAATTTACAAAGCCATTTCATATCTGATTAAAAATGGAGAAATAGATGGCGAGCAATTTAAGAAAATAGGCTTTGCAGCAGTATCAGGTGGTGCAGAAGGCTTTATAAGAGGAACGGTATCCTCTGCTCTCACAACTTGCTGTAAAGCAGGATTATTAGGAGAAACCCTTAAATCTGTTGACCCAACCATCATAGGTACAGTTACGGTTTTGACTATGAATGTTGTGAAGAACGCATACTCTGTTGCTGTTGGAAAAAAGACAAGACAGCAGCTTACCGGAGAGCTTGTCAGAGATATGTATGTGTCTGCTTTTTCGCTTGTGGGAGGAGGTATTTCGCAAGCATTTATCGAGGTTCCGATTTTAGGTTATTTAATTGGTAGCTTCGTTGGTTCAATTATCGGTTCATTCACTTACAGTATAGGGCAAAAAGCTGTTATAGCGTTCTGTGTTGACTCCGGATTTACAATGTTCGGTCTTGTCGAGCAAGACTACACTTTGCCAAAAGAGTTTTTAGAGCAAATAGGAATTGAAACATTCGATTATGAAACCTTTGAAGCTGAGAGTTTTGAACCGGATACATTTGAGTTTGATACATTTAACGCAGAAACTTTTGAACCGGATACACTCGGCATTACATTCCTTCGCAGAGGCGTGATTGGTGTATCAAAGGTTGGCTATATAGAATAAATATGGAGCAATTGAGGGAATAGGAACAAATACGATTTAGGAGATAATGCTATGGAATTAGGTTGGATTGACTTTTCAAAAACAGAACGAAGCAAAATACTTAGCGTTTTAGATTTGCTTTCAGAAAGCGGTATTTTGGACGAGCTTGGTATTGCACCTGTTAGAGATGGGTTTTCCAACCTTTTCTTTCCGGGTACAACGACAATCCAAACGAGAGCCAAATACTTCTTTATTGTTCCGTATGCTTTGAAGCAGTTAGAACGAAGCTCAGAAACAAATCCGAACCGAGTTTTCAAAGCATTGGACGCTATTGAAAAGACCTGTGGACAAATATTCCTTAAACAGAACAGCAGTGAAAACGGTATTATCGGAAAGCGTTCCTTGCAGTCCGGCGGATGGGTTAAGAGAACTCCTGCGGACATTTATTGGGCAGGTATGAAACGATATGGGATATTTACTGGAGGTGGTTTATCACTCTCCGAGTATATACGAATTTCTTGTGCGATGAAAGATAAAAAGACCACCCTTAAAAGGCTCGGCAACAGGAATGATGACCTGCCTGTGTTGGAGGGTGCATTAAAGAGATAAATAGGAGGTGTTCCGTTATGATGATTTCGCCGGAAGGCTATTATGAATTTGAACTTAAAGGAAAATCCGAAGCAGAGATTATGAAAGAAATTCGTAGTCTTAAGCGTACCATCGGTAAATTAAAAACCACTATGGAACACCCTGACTATGTTAGCATTATTGACCCATCCGAGGATGTGCAGCTTTGGTGTACGAGAATGTACCTTGAAAGAGCAATCCAAGCATTGGAAGAAGTCGGAGGAACATACACTCCGACAAAGGCAGAGTTAAAATCCACAGCATTTGATAATAACATTGACTTTATCCACAAAATCACCTTTGAAATAGGTGGATTCTGTCAGGGTATGAACCGATATGTTGTTGATTTTGCGGAAGATAAAGCTAAATGCTTTGTTTATGATTGGCTGTCAGAACCGGAAGAAAAACCTATGTATATGGACAAGGAAGAACTTCTATCCGGAATCAGAGAGCTGCATATCGGAGAATGGCGAAGGCACTACACATTAAAGCGGTTTGGCTATATGGTGCTTGATGGAACACAATGGGAATTGAAGATTGAGTATTCCAATGGTGTAAAACCGGAATGCTACGATGGGGATAATGCTTATCCTTATAACTTCAGCAAATTCCTTGAGCTGTTTGGCTTGGAAAATGAAAAGGATTTTGATGAAGATGAGGACGAATAGAAACTGAGGGATTACAATGCCGATACCTTATGAAAATTTGAAATACGAAGATATATTATGTCATCAGGAAGCCTATAATTATTTCGATGACGCCGGACATCATTTGTTCGATGACTGGGATATGGTAGGCTTTGAAAAAACAGTTCTCGGTGCTGGAGATAATCATTATCTATATATGGCAGAAAAGATTAAGGCGATACCAACGCTTTATCACGACCTGAATGTGAAAATGCCCTTTCTCCGTTTTCAAGAAGACGGGCAGCATTATGGCTATGAGTTGTTCCTCTCTCCTCCCTCTTTTTGGGGTAGCCGAGGTGCGCCGCTATGGTGGGCATACGCTGCACGACAATTTACTTATGATAAGCTCCCAATGGACGAAGATTATTTCTTTGAGAAATATAAAGGAATAGCACGGGAGTTTGGCTTGAAGATAAACGGAGAAGAATATAAGTATATTGAGAGATTTGCTGCCGGAGGAATGAGTTCCGGACAAGTTGGAGAAAGGTTTATCCGTGAAGGTTGGTATACGGTACGTCGCCGCAATCGACTTTATCAGAAGCCGAGAAATAAAAATGAGAACCTATATTTGGATGCAGTAAAAGAAAGAATACTGTGGTTTTGCAGTAAGTATAAAGAGTGCGAATATGCAATCTCTCCTAACTTCAATAGTGAGTTGTTCATATATGCTTTGGAAGATTCCAAGGCAAGCGACCTTCAAAAAGAAATGGCAACTACAATGTGGGGTGTTTATACTGGAAAACCAATGACCGTAAGAGAAACAGCCGATAAATACGGTGTCACTCCAAGTAGAATATATCAGATGGAACGACGGATACTACACCATATCACAGAGAATAAAAACCGACCGCTTGCGATTGAAAAAGACTAAAACCCGAAAGGAGCGTAAAAATGGCTGAGAACCGTACTTACATTGCAATAGATTTAAAGTCCTTTTACGCTTCTGTCGAGTGCAGGGAGCGTGGACTTGACCCTTTGACAACCAACCTTGTTGTAGCAGACAAGAGCCGAACCGAGAAAACAATCTGTCTTGCAGTTTCACCATCCCTTAAAACATATGGTATACCCGGCAGACCGAGATTGTTTGAGGTCGTGCAAAAGGTCAAAGAAGCCAATGCAAGGCGCAGACAGAAAGCTCCGCATTATAAATTCGAGGGAACGTCTTTCATTGACCTTGAGCTGAAAGCAAATCCGGCATTGGAACTTGATTATATCGTTGCTCCGCCCCGAATGGCTTACTATATGGAATACAGCACAAGGATTTATAATGTCTACCTGAAATATGTTGCACCGGAGGATATTCACGTTTATTCCATAGACGAAGTGTTTATAGATGTTACAGGATATTTGAACACATATCAGATGACTGCACGGGAACTGACGAGAACAATGATTCAGGATGTGCTGGATACTACCGGAATCACTGCTACGGCAGGAATCGGCACGAATTTATATCTGTGTAAAATTGCAATGGACATTGTGGCAAAGCATACAGAACCTGATAAAGATGGTGTCCGGATTGCAGAGCTTGATGAGATGTCATATAGAAAATTGCTTTGGACGCACCGACCGTTGACCGACTTTTGGCGTGTAGGAAAAGGCTATGCAAAGAAGTTAGAAGCAAGCGGACTTTATACGATGGGCGACGTGGCAAAATGTTCTGTCGGCAAACCGAATGAATATTACAATGAGGCGTTGCTATATAAGATGTTTGGAATCAATGCAGAGCTGCTCATCGACCACGCTTGGGGATGGGAGCCTTGTACGATAGCAGATATTAAAGCATACAAGCCATCCACTAACAGCTTGGGTTCAGGACAGGTTTTGCATTGCCCTTATACCTTTGAAAAAGCAAAATTGGTAGTACAGGAAATGACCGACCTGCTTGTGCTTGATTTGGTGGATAAAGGTCTTGTGACCGACCAAATAGTTCTCACGATTGGTTACGATATTGAAAACCTGACCGACCCCGGCAGGAACAGCCAATATAAAGGCGAGGTTACGACCGACCATTACGGAAGAAAGATACCGAAACACGCTCACGGTACTACTAATCTCGACCGACAGACATCTTCCACTAAGCTGATTATGGACGCAGTTACAGAGCTTTATGACCGGATTGTAGATAAGAACCTGCTTGTTAGACGAATTACCATTTCGGCAAATCATATTGTTGATGAAAGCTCGGTAGTTAAGAAAGATAGCTTTGAGCAGCTAAACCTCTTTGTGGATTATGAGGAGCAACAGCAGAAAGAAGCTGAGGAAAACGCAGCTTTAGAGCGTGAGAAGAATATGCAGAAAGCAATGCTCCGCATTAAAAAGAAGTTTGGTAAAAATGCAATTCTGAAAGGTATGAACCTTGAAGAAGGTGCGACCGCCAAAGACCGAAACAGCTAATCTGACGAACAGTTATCAGTATGATCCATACGGTAACCTTACATCAGGAACAGCAGACGGTGTCAATTACTACGGTTATAATGGGGAGTCCACAAATGTAAAAACAGGACTTCAGTATCTACGGGCAAGATACTATAACGCAGAGAACGGAACCTTTACAACTGAAGATAGTGACCTTGGAACGACAGAAAATCCATTGACCAGAAACCGCTACGATTATACGACCAATAATCCGCTGAATTACAGTGATCCGACAGGACATTCCTTGTGGGGCAGGATTAAGAGTGCAGCGAAGAAAGCAGTAAAAACGGTTACAAAAGCTGTGAAGAGTGTCGCAAAAACAGTTGTCAGTGGAGTAAAAGCGGCTGCTAAATGGGTGCAGAATGCAGTGTCCCATCCAAAGCAGGTAATCCAACAGGCGAAAAACACCGTCAAGCAAAAAGCAAAACAGACTTATCAGAAAGTAGCATCTGCCGGATCTGGATTTGTGAAAGCGGTAAGCAGTGGCGGAATACGAGGCGGTTTCAGTTATGTGGGAAATGGAGCGAAGAAAGTCTATAGCTCGTTTAAATCCTATGCAGCCGAACGAACCAGCGAGATTCGTGCAACAATTCATAAAGAAATGTGTACAACCAATAACCGTATTTCCTCTCTTTTGGGAAAAGTAGATTGGAGCGCAGTGAAAAAGGTTGTTGCAGGTGGAGTAATCCTTGGAGGTCTTGCGGCAGCAACTGTTCTTACAGGTGGAGCAGCAGCGGTGATTGCCGGAGGTGCATTAAGTGGTGCCTTAATCGGTGGAGGAACCGGAGCAGTTCTTGGTGGTATTTCAAGTGCAGCTAGCGGAGAAGGATTTATAAGTGGTGCAGCCGATGGGTTCTTATGGGGAACAATTGGCGGCGCAGTGTCAGGCGGTGTTGGAGCTGCGACAGGATCTTTGGCAAGTAGTACTGCTTCATCAGCACTAAAAAATCCATTAGCAAAAAGTGCGATTGAAAATGCGGCAGATACGGCAGTCGGAACAGTTAATGATTTAGCACATGGTAGAGATGTGACAATAGGTTCCATAGCTATGGATTTTGGAACTGGGATGGTATCATCGAATATTGATTTGAAAAAGGCATCTCATACAACTTCTGTTATTGAAGATACAACAAAACATAGTGTCAAACCAGATTTTATTGTAGGAACAAATGGAACTGTGGTATCTAAAGATATATATGATATGTCAAATGCAGAATTTGTTCAAGAAGTTGCAAACATATCGAATAAAAAAGTTAATGATGAGTTGACACAGGAAGGAAAATCAATATACGGTCATGTGGCAGGTTCAAAAAAACATAGTGAAGCTTATAAAATAGCAAATGATTATCAAGAATTTGTAGATGATCGAGGTTTGAAGCTGGAACAGCCTTATAAAGGGAAGGAAAGCAAAGCAAGAAATGAAAAAGGCAGCGTAAGGCTAGACGTTTACGATACAAATGATGGACAAGTATATGATTATAAGTTTGTAAAGAATCCAGGAAAAGGACTATCAAATAGGCAAAAGAGCAAAATCATTCGCGAAGGCCCAGATGGATTAACGAAAAATGACATCCATGAAGTAAATCCGAAATAATTAAACAGGAAGCAATATTTGACGATATTGCTTCCTCTAAAGAGAAAAGAGGATAAAAGATGGTAACAAAAAGACAGATAACAAATGATTGGAAGCAACTTTTTCCAGAATTAAAAAAGACTCGATTACTTGAAATGGATAATAGATTGGGTCCATTGATAACAGGAATCTATCTAAAAGTAATTAGAAATACATATTACACACCGGTTTTTTATGTACATAATTTATGCAGAGAATATTCTAGCATTACAACATCATTAGAGTGTACTAGTGAAACAATAGAGTTAGAAAAACATGAAGAACGTTATATGTTTTCAGCAGAAAGGTTAAAAAATAAATTGTTGATTCCACTTAAAGGCGATGTCTCAATAGATAAAATTATAGAAGGCTATAAGTCCTTTTTAAGTAATCCAAGAAGAAAATCATTTGAAGAATATAAAGATATTGCTCTGGTTTGTGGATGGTATGGAGAAAAGAAAATACTTGACGATATCCTCGAATATATTTGGAATAATGTGCAAAAGGATAAAAATCATCCTTTTTTTAGAAATAAAGATAGAGGAGTAGAAGGATGGTTTGAAAAAATTTGCGAGGACTCAAATGATTATGAGAGACTTCATGAAATATGTGAGAGAGAAATACAAAAACATAAAGTAGAAAAGTTGCCATATAGAAACATTATTTAAAATCAGGTATATAAGAAAATGCGAGTAGAAGAATGTGCAAAAAAATTAAAAAGCAAAGGTATTATTGATTCCAGAGAAATATATATATATATATATGCATCATTGAAAAATATAATAAGTGGAATGTTTGGAAGCATAAGAGGATTAGTCTTGTTATGCATATATGAGGATATTTTATATATTTATCGAGCCAATATTGATAATTCTTATGGTGAACAACTGGCAAAGATTCCTATTCCCGATATGAAAAATATCCAAGGAAAGGCAGGATTGTTTGGTGGAAAGTTTTCTTTTAATTATGACGGGAAAGAATATAAATTTAAACTGCCAGCAAAAGCTGAAAAATTTGTGGATTTTTTCGTAAAGTAAAAGCACGAGGATGACAGGATGAAAAGATTACAAAAATATATAGTGATTTTCGGAACAGCAATGTTATGCGTTGGATTTAGTGCTTGTTCCAAGCAACCCGATTTCGATGCCCAATCCTATGTCAAATCTTCTCTTGATGCAGAGTATCATAGAGAGTACGCAGATTATGCGAATCTGATGGAAATCTCAGAAGAGGATGCGAAGAAACAGATGGAAGAAGATTTCAATGAAAGCATCCGCCAGCAATTTACCTCTTCCGACAACATCACAGAAGAGGAGATTGCAGCTTACACAGAGAAGATGGCAGAGGTTAAAAAACTGGCGAAGTACAAGGTGCAGGATGAGAAAAAGGATGAGGATGGAAATTACACGGTCAGTGTAAAAGTGGAACCGTCCGATGTATTTCAGACATTGCAGCAGAGCTCCGCAGAAGTCAGCAAGGGAAAGATTGCACAAGGAATGAAAGAAACAGATCCGGGTGTATTTGCATCTGTTTTAACGGAAAGCGCGCAGAAGAGCATTGATAAGAACAGCTATGGAGATCCGGTGACGGTAACTGTAAAAGTGGAAAAGAATCATTCTGGGACGTATGAGCTGTCTGAAACCGAAAGAAGCAAGCTGGGATTGACCGGAGATAAAATTGTAGATGTTCTGAATGTAAAATGTGACCCTATACTCATCGGTTCACTCAGACAGCAAAAAGGATACATCCCTGCTTATCATATGAATAAAGACAGTTGGATAAGTATTCTTTTGGATGGCTCTGTTCCATCGGAAGAAATAAAGAATTTGATTGAACTAAGCTATAATCTGACGAAGAAAAGAGTAAGTAAAATCTAAATATGAAAGAGTGGGTATTATGAAGTTTGGGTGGATTAACGGGTTTGGTGGATTAGTTGTAATTGTAATGCTTATACCGAACATCATTTATGCAGTTAAGAATCAAGGGAAAGAGAATAACTGTAAGTGTGTTGTAATAAACGCTATTGAGCAAATTGGTAGATATTCAAGTATGGCTTTGATGTGTGTTCCGCTTTTAGTTTGGGAGTTCGGATTTCAGAGCGTAGCTGATATGATATTGTATTTTATGTGTGATACTGTGTTGCTTGTAGCCTATCTCATTATTTGGAGATTTTACTTTATAAGACCAACTCTAAAAATAGCATTAAGCCTTGCTATTTTGCCCACGCTGATTTTTCTGATTAGTGGAGTTTTACTTAGACATTGGCTTCTTGTTGTAGCAGCAGTTTTATTTGGAATTGGGCATATATACATTACTGTTCAAAACCACAAATAATCAAACATAATCGTGCAAAGAAAGGAGGGTCAGACGATGAATGACAATAAAGATATACACCAATATAACGACATTATAAATCTGCCACATCATCAGTCGGCTACCCGTCCTCATATGTCGAATTATGACCGTGCGGCGCAATTCTCTCCCTTTGCAGCTCTGACCGGACACGATGAAGCAATTAAGGAAACCGCACGACTTACTGACCGAAAGATAGAAATTGATGAATACACAAAGGATGATTTGAACATCAAACTTCAAATTATAGACGATAGCCCCGGCACAGAGGTTACAATAACTTATTTCCAACCGGACGAAAAGAAACCCGGCGGTGCATACCTGACCGTTACCGGGTGCGTAAAACGAATTGATGAATATGAACAGACGGTAGTTTTCACGGACAGAACCGCTATCCCGATTGACCAAATCAGCGAGATTGAGAGTGAGCTGTTCCGTGGACTGGAACTATTTGATTTATAAAGATGATTTCTTGAAAGGATACGACGATGGAAACAAAGCCAAGAATTTTATACCTACAAAAGATTTTACTGGAAAGAACCGATGAAGAAAATCCTCTTTCCACAACACAGTTAATCAATATATTGAATGATGAATACGGAATATCTGCACATAGAACGACAGTCACAAAAGACATTACAGCACTTCAGGAGTTTGGAATGGACATTGTTACTATCCATTCTACTCAGAGCAAATACTTTGTAGCCAGTCGCAAATTTGAATTGCCGGAACTAAAACTGCTGATAGATGCAGTGGAGTCATCGAAGTTCATTACAAAGAAGAAAAGTGAAACGCTGATTGAGAAGATACATACGATGACCAGTCCAGGGCAGGTGGCAAAGTTGAAGCGTAATAACTATGTGGTCAATCGAATTAAGCCGGATAATGAGCAGATATATTACATCATCGACGCTATAAATGACGCCATCAACGCAGGTAAACAGATTTCTTTCCAGTATTATGATTATACCGGATTAAAGAAAAAGGTTCTGAAGAATAAGGGTGAGATTTATAAGCTGAGTCCGTATAAACTTCTCTGGTGTGGGGACTATTATTATGTTCTCGGATATTCTGAGAAGAAAAGCAAGGTTATCAATTTCAGGGTAGACCGTATTGCTTTCAAGCCGGAGATACTGGATAAGGATATTATTCCTATGCCTGATGATTTTGATATTGAAAATTACACAAAAGAGGTATTCTTTATGTTCTCAGGCGAGAAAGTCCTTGTGGATTTACGGTGTGATAACAGTCTGATGAAAACAATGGTTGACCGCTTCGGTGAGGAAGTGACAACGCTTGCCTATGATATGACATCGTTCAGAATACAGACCGAAGTGTCTGCAAGTCCGACCTTTTTCGGGTGGGTGTTTGGCTTTAATGGTAAGGTACAGATACTTGCACCGGAAAGTGTAAAAGAACAGTACAGACAGATGATTGCACAAGCCGATGAGGGTATGCAGCAAAAAGAAAACAAAGAACAGGAAATCTAACACTCCAAGGCATACGATGTCAAGAAACGGCAGAATCTTCCCGCAAAGCTCGCAGTATGAATATGCCGAGGGTGTGGAGTTTGAAGTTTATCCGTCTGCGGATACAACCGACCCAAACTATCATTGTGAAATTTGGGTAGCCGTGAACGAAAAAACCGAGTAATAAGTACAGCAACTGCGAGTTGCTTGTTTGAGATAAAGCGTGAGACTATAATAAAGGTGTAAGGGAGGTACTGCATAATGGATACAAAACAGGTTATACTTGAACTTCGCACTCAAAAGGGAATGTCGCAGGATGAGCTTGCAGAAAAAGTTTTTGTAAGTCGTCAGGCAGTTTCACGTTGGGAAAACGGAGAAACAGTTCCGAATACGGAAACATTGAAATTGCTGTCAAAAGTATTAGATGTTTCCATAAATACACTTTTAGGCTCACCGAGAAAGCTTATTTGTCAATGCTGCGGAATGCCGCTTGAAGATGATGATATTATCGGACATAATCACGATGGTTCTTTCAACGAGGACTATTGTAAGTGGTGTTATGCCGACGGAACATATACTTACAATGATATGGACGATTTGATTGAAGTTTGTGTTAAGAATATGGTAAGCGAGAATTTCACGGAGGAACAAGCCCGTTCTTATATGAAAGAGTTACTTCCTACTTTGGATTACTGGAAGAAATATGATGAGCTTAGTGATAACGGTCAGTTTGAAGAATTCAAGAAAAAGTTAATCAATGAAATTAACGAATTGAATGTTGACGGAATGCAAAAGGTGGAGAAACTGAATGCACTTGTCGGAAAGTATGTAAATCTTGAGTACCGACTTTCGAATGGGCAAACGGTTAAGTTTTTGAATGACGCAAAGACGTATCTGGGCAATCAACTTGAATGTGAATACGGCGGCGATAGATGTTTCGGCGTTGTTGCAAATATGGATTTTATTCTTATTTGCACTTATGAAGAAGACGGTAAAAATCCGGAACTTGTATTGTATAAGAAAAGATGAGAATAGAGAAAAATAGTAAGCCATTAGAGTTAATGATTTCAGTGCAAGCAAAGAAATTTTGAGGTGTTAGCAATTTGCGACACCTCTTTCTTTTTGCCAAAAAACCTATTGATATTTTTTGTGGATTGAGTATAATTGAAGTATCGAAAGCAAGCTGTTTCCGATAGAAAAGAAAACGAGGTGCAGGTATGAGAAGTAAGAGTCCTGAACTTATGAGTGAGATAAAAAAGTATATCGAGGATTATTACCTGC
>ERZ894251.821-NODE-821-length-13367-cov-5.218299_pt1 | contig 13367 bp, 10 predicted proteins | sample MGYA00380301_ERZ894251 | MGnify/ENA primary metagenome ERZ894251 (study PRJEB32331, sample SAMN06328418) | human gut metagenome | biome: human gut microbiome; feature: stool | host: Homo sapiens | collected 2014-02-13 ... | reverse complement strand
GTGGATCACTGGGTGGCCTTCGCCCTGCTGGCCGTCATCGGCGGCCGGATGGCCTGGGGCTCCCTCCGGGGCGGGGAGGAGGACGAGGCCCCGGCGGATCTCTCCGCCAGGCGGCTGTGCCTGCTGGCCATCGCCACCAGCATTGATGCGTTCGCCGTCGGCGTCAGCTTTGCAGCCATGCAGGTGGACATTCTGCCCGCTGCCGGGCTGATCGGCGTTATCACCTGCCTGCTGTCCGCCATCGGCGTCAAGGTCGGTGCCATGTTCGGCGACAAGTACCGCGCCCCCGCCGAGCGCATCGGCGGCATTGTGCTGATCCTGATCGGTGTCAAGACGCTGCTGACGGGGCTGGGTGTGCTGTAATTTGGTGTACCTGTAGGGGCCGGGCATGCCCGGCCCGCGGCTTACCCGCAAACGCCCGGATGCGCGGGCGGATATGGAATCCGCCCCTACGGCGTGGGGGCGATGCTCGTCATCGCCCCGGAAGCGCCGGGGCCGCCGGAATCTTGCGGGCCGCAGATGTGCGGTCCCCGCAACGCCGCAAGACAGGCAAAAAACGCTCCGGGCGGTATGGAACATTTTCCATACCGCCCGGAGCGTCATTCATTATTGTAGGGTTCAGCGCAGCACCAGCTGTCCGTTCCCATCCGCATCCACGGTCAGGGTGTCCCCTGCCGTGTGGGCGCCGCCGATGATTTCCTTCGCGATCATCGTTTCCACATGGGACTGGATGTACCGCTTCAAGGGGCGGGCACCGTAGATCGGGTCATAGCCGCCGTCGATGATGGCGTTCTTGGCCGCGTCGGTGACAACCAGTTTCAGCTGTTTGTCCTCCAGACGCTTGCGCAGGTCGGCCAGCATCAGGTCAACGATGGAGCCGATTTCGGTCTTGGTCAGGCTCTTGTAGTAGACAATGTCGTCCAGACGGTTCAGGAACTCGGGGCGGAACTGGCGCTTGAGCAGCTGGTCAATGGCGTTTCTGGCCTCGTCGGACAGCTCGTTGCTGCCGTTGGCGCGGCTCTTTTCCAGATCCTCCAGAACCAGGTCGGAGCCCAGGTTCGACGTCAGGATGATGACGGTGTTCTTGAAGTCCACCGTGCGGCCCTGGCTGTCGGTAATGCGGCCATCGTCCAGCACCTGCAGCAGGATGTTGAACACGTCCGGGTGGGCCTTTTCGACCTCATCGAACAGCACAACGCTGTAGGGGTGGCGGCGCACGGCCTCGGTCAGCTGGCCGCCCTCCTCATAGCCGACGTATCCCGGAGGCGCACCGATCAGACGCGAGACGCTGAATTTCTCCATATACTCGGTCATGTCGATACGGACCATGTTCTTCTCGTCGTCAAACAGGGCCTGCGCCAGCGCCTTGGCCAGCTCGGTCTTGCCGACGCCCGTGGGGCCGAGGAACAGGAAGCTGCCGATGGGGCGGTTCGGGTTCGCGATGCCGGCGCGGGAGCGCAGGATGGCGTCCGAGACCTTCTGCACGGCCTCGTCCTGGCCGATGACCCGCTGATGCAGCGTGTCCGGCAGGCGGAGCAGCTTCTCGCGTTCGCCTTCGACGAGCTTGGAGACCGGGATGCCGGTCCAGCGGGCGACGATGTTCGCAATTTCTTCTTCCGTTACGCGGTCACGAAGCAGGCTGGATTCTTTCTTTGCTTCGGAAGCCTTTTCCTCGGCTTCCAGCTGACGGGTCAGTTCGGGCAGCTTACCGTTCGCCAGTTCAGCGGCCTTGCCCCAATCATTATCGCGCCTTGCCTTTTCAAGCTCGATCTTCGCGGCGTCAATTTCCTCGCGCAGATGCTGCACCTTGCCAAGGGCGTTCTTCTCGTTCTCCCACTGTGCCTTCTTACTGTTGAAGCTGTCGCGCAGCTCGGCCATTTCTCTTTCAAGCGCAGTAAGACGCTGCTTGGACAGTTCATCCTTCTCGTTTTGGAGGGAAGCTTCCTCAATGGAGAGCTGGTCAAGGTGATGCTTCATATCGTCCAGCTCGGACGGCATGGAGGCTTGCTCTGTTTTTATCAGCGCGCAGGCTTCGTCAACAAGGTCGATAGCCTTATCCGGCAGGAAGCGGTCTGTAATATAACGGTCAGACAGGCGTGCCGCTGCAACAAGTGCAGAGTCTTGAATTTTAACGCCGTGATAAATTTCATAGCGTTCTTTCAGGCCACGCAGGATGGAAATTGTATCCGCAACGTCAGGTTCATTGACCATGACCGGCTGGAAACGACGCTCCAGCGCGGGGTCCTTCTCGATATATTCGCGGTACTCGTCCAGCGTGGTCGCACCGATGCAGTGCAGCTCGCCGCGGGCCAGCATGGGCTTGAGCAGGTTGCCCGCGTCCATCGCGCCGTCGGTCTTGCCTGCGCCGACAATGGTGTGCAGCTCATCGATGAAGAGGATGATCTTGCCCTCGGACTTCTTGACCTCGTTGAGGACGCTCTTCAAGCGTTCCTCGAACTCGCCGCGGTATTTGGCACCTGCGACCAGCGCACCCATGTCCAGACTGAACACGGTATGATCCTTCAGGTTTTCGGGCACATCTCCGCTTTCGATTCGCTGCGCCAGCCCCTCGGCGATGGCGGTCTTACCGACACCGGCCTCACCGATCAGCACGGGGTTGTTCTTGCGTTTGCGGGACAGGATACGGATGACATTGCGAATTTCCGTATCGCGTCCAATCACAGGGTCAAGTTTATGCGCCTTTGCCATCTCGACAAGGTCCTGACCGTACTTTTTCAGGGCATTGTAGGTGTCCTCCGGGTTATCACTCGTGACCCTCTGATTGCCACGCACCGCACTCAGCTGCTTCATAAATTTCTCGGTTGTGATGCCGAAAGTCTTGAAGATTTCACTGGCAGCCTTGCCGGGCCGCTGCAAAATGCCGAGGAATACATGCTCTACGCTGATGTATTCATCCTTCATCTGCTTGGCCTGCTGCTCGGCGGCGTTGAGGGCGCGGTCCAGATCGTTGGAGATGTAAATTTTCTCCGGGTCACGGCCCGAGCCGGTCACGCGGGGCAGCGCCTCGACCTTCTGCAAGGCCGCCTGGGCAAAGGCATTGGCGTCAATGCCGAGGGTCTGCAGCAGCTGCGGGATAAGCCCGTCCTGCTGCTGGGCAAGGGCGGCCAGCAGATGCTCCTGCTCCACCGCGTTGTTGGAATATTCCACCGCGATGCGCTGTGCAGCCTGCAAAGCCTCACGGGTTTTCTGTGTCATTTGTTCGATGTTCATAGTGCGTACCTCCTTTAGTGCAGATAGCGCATTGTTCTGGCAGTCTCGCGCGTAAAGTGCTTGGATTTTACAGTTCAAGAATCCGCTTTCGCAGATTCTGTGTGTTTGTTTTTCTTTAGCACTCCATCCGTTCGACTGCTAATATTGTAGCACATTCACATACCATGTCAATAGGAAAATTGCAAACAAATTGTGAATTTGCAGGAAAAATCATTGGTAAAAGTTGGAGAAACAGTCGGAGGGAAGCGGATAGTTAGATATTTTTCAAAATATCTATTGACAGTGGCAGGTGCATAGGAGTATAGTAAAGGCATAGACAGTTAGACGTTTATCTAATTGTTTATCAGGAAAGGAGTTGTTCTGTTTGGGAGATGCTTTCAAGGCGCTGGCCGACCCGACGCGGCGGCGCATTTTAGAACTGCTGGCACAGGGCGATCTGACCGCCGGGGAGATCGCCGCACATTTTGATATGACAAAGCCGTCCGTCAGTCACCATTTGAACATTTTAAGAAGTGCGGCGCTTATTACCGATGAGCGCCGCGGCCAGAACATTGTGTACAGTGTGAATCTGACCGTATTTCAGGAATTGATGAAGTGGTTTTATGACTGCGGACTTGTAAAGGGAGACGATAGCAATGAAAAAGAATAAGCTGTTCTGGATTTTAACCGTGGTCTGCGTGCTGAATTTTGCCGCGCACCTGTACTTCTACCCCTCCCTGCCGGACATTGTGCCCACCCACTGGGGAGCCGGCGGGCAGGTCAACGGCTGGGGGCCGAAATCCACGATTTTGTTTTTGGCCGCGATACCGTTTGTCACGCTGATTATGTTTGAGGTCATCCGCAAGATCGACCCCAAGCATCAAAATTTTGAGAAGTTCGGCAAGGTATGGAACCTGTTCGTAGTGCTGTTCACCGTGATGATGGCCGCGTTCAGCTGGCTGAGTGAGTTGGCTGTTTTCGGTAAGCTGCCGGACAGCAGCAACCTCGTCAGCATTCTGGTCTGCGGCGGCATCGGCGTGCTGTTCATCATCCTGGGCAATTTTATGCCGCAGATCAAGCAGAATTATACCTTCGGCTGCCGCACGCCCTGGGCGCTGAACGACGAGCACAACTGGCAGCGCACCCAGCGCATGGGCGGGTACACCTTTGTCGTTATGGGCATTGTCCTGTTGGTGCTTGCCTTCCTGGGCGGCCTGCTGGGCGACATTGCAACACTGGTTGTGCTGCTGGTTGCTGTTTTTGGCGGCAGCGCGTGGATTTATTTGTATTCGTATCTGGTGTATGTGGGGAAGATGAAGTAAGAGCCTAAAGCCTTCCCCTTTGGGGGAAGGTGGCCCCGCAGGGCCGGATGAGGGGCGGGCGTGCCATTGCTATCCGTTAGCGAGTTTTGACGGCAGGTCACCCCTCATCAGTCAGCGGGCGTGGCCGCTGACAGCTTCCCCCGAGGGGGAAGCCATATAGGCAAGCAGCCCGTGCTTCGATTGGGAAGCACGGGCTGTTGTTATGTCTTATTCAATCCCTTTTCAATAAACTCCGGGCCCTTATTTATACAGCTCGACCAGATTCAGCAAAATTTCGACGCCCTGATCCATCTTCTCGGCGGTGATGCACTCGCAGGGGCCGTGGAAGTTGAAGCCGCCGGTGCCGAGGTTCGGGCAGGGCAGACCCATATAGCTCAGGGTCGCGCCGTCGGTGCCGCCGCGGACCGGGGTCTCGATGGGTTCAAGGCCCGCCGCGCGGATGGCCTTGCGGGCGTTCTCGACCAGATGGAAGTGGGGCTGAATTTTCTCCAACATATTATAATAGCTGTCCTTGATGTCCAGCTCCACCGTGCCCGCGCCGTAGCGGTCATTCAGGCAGGCGGCAATATGCTGCATCTGGGCCTTGCGGGCGGCAAACTTGGCGGCATCATGGTCGCGCACGATATAGCCCAGGTGCGCGGTGGTCACGTCACCCTGCATACTCGTCAGGTGGAAGAAGCCCTCACGGCCCTCGGTGTGCTCGGGGCGGGAGAAGGCGGGCAGCGCGGCGTGGAACTCCATGGCCACGTTCTGGGCGTTGATCATCGTGCCCTTGGCGCTGCCGGGGTGGACGCTGAAGCCGTGGACGGTCACAACGGCAGCGGCGGCATTGAAGTTCTCATAGCTGATCTCGCCGACGTCCTCGCCGTCAACGGTGTAGGCGTAGGCCGCGCCGAAGCCCTCGACGTCAAACAGGCTTGCGCCCTCGCCGATCTCTTCATCGGGGGTGAAGCCGATGCAGAGCTTGCCGTGGGGGCGTTTTTCAGAGATGATGCGCTCCAGCGCGGTCATGATCTCGGCCACACCGGCCTTGTCGTCCGCGCCCAGCAGCGTCGAGCCGTCGGTGGTGATGAGGGTCTGGCCCTTCATCTCGCGCAGGAACGGGAATACCTTGGGGTCCAGCACCGTGCCGGTGGCGGGCAGCGTGACGGCCTCGCCGTCGTAGTTTTCGTGGATCTGCGGCCGGACGTTCTCACCGCTGGCGTCGTCCGCCGTGTCCATGTGGGCGATAAGGCCCAGCGCCTTGGCGCTCTCCTGCCCCGGGGTAGCGGGCAGCGTGGCGTAGACATAGCAGTGCTCGTCCACATGGGCATCGGTCAGGCCCAGCTCCTTCAGCTCCTCAACGAGGATCTTTGCCAGGTCAAACTGGCGCAGCGTGCTGGGGTGGGTGCCGCTGTTGGGGTCAGAGGTCGTGTGGACCTTTACATATTTTAAAAGACGTTCGTAGGCGCGCATGGGCGTGTCCTCCTTGTAAAAAAACATTTTGCTGTGATTTCTTTGCCATTATACCACAAAAAGCAGCAATTTCCAACCCCGTGCCCTTTTCAAGCGGGGAAATTTGTGCTAAAATGAATGAGATTATAAAGGATTACTGTGCCTTTTGCGCAGTCATTATAAGGAGGATATTATGGCAGACAGCATTTTTAAGGATAAGACTCTTCTCATCACCGGCGGCACGGGCAGCTTCGGGCATACAGTGCTCAAGCATTTCCTGTCCACCGACATCGGCGAGATCCGCATCTTCTCCCGCGATGAGAAGAAGCAGGACGACATGCGCCACGAGCTGCAGGCCAACCACCCGCAGTATGCCGGCAAGGTCAAGTTCTACATCGGCGACGTGCGCAACCCGCAGTCCATCCGGGATGCCATGCCCGGCGTCAACTACATCTTCCACGCGGCAGCGCTGAAACAGGTGCCCTCCTGCGAGTTCTTCCCGATGCAGGCCGTGCAGACGAACATCATCGGCACGGACAATGTCCTGCACGCCGCCATTGACGCGGGCGTGGAGCGCGTCGTCTGCCTGTCCACCGACAAGGCCGCCTATCCCATCAACGCCATGGGCATCTCCAAGGCGATGATGGAGCACGTCATCTTTGCCAATGCCCGCGTGGCCGCCGAGCGCGGCGGCACGACGATCTGCTGCACCCGCTACGGCAACGTCATGTGCAGCCGCGGCAGCGTCATTCCGCTGTTCATTGACCAGATCCGCGCCGGCAACCCCATCACGATCACCGACCCCAATATGACCCGTTTCCTGATGAACCTGGACGAGGCCGTTGACCTGGTCATGTTCGCGTTTGAGCATGCAAACCCGGGCGATTTGTTCATCCAGAAGTCCGACGCCTCCACCATCGGCGACCTGGCGAAGGCCGTGCAGCAGCTGTTCGGCGACACCGGCACGAACATCATCGGCACCCGCCACGGCGAGAAGCTGTTCGAGACCCTGATGACCCGCGAGGAGCGCCTGCGCAGTGAGGACATGGGCGGTTACTACCGCGTGGCCGCCGATAACCGCGACTTGAACTACGACAAGTTCGTCGTCAAGGGTGAGGTCCACACGATGGCCGACGACTCCTACACAAGCCACAACACGCACCGTCTGGACGTGGAGGGCACGGTCAGGAAGATCCTGACCACCGACTACGTCCAAAACGCGCTGAAAGAGATGGAGGCCGAAAAGGCATGAAAATCCTTGTGACCGGCGCTAAGGGCTTTGTGGGGCGCAATCTCTGCGAGAACCTGAAGGCTGTCCGCGACGGCAAAAACCGTACCCGCCCCGCCTTGCAGATCGAGGACGTGTTTGAGTATGACCTCGACACGCCCCCCGCAGAGCTGGACCACTTTTGTGCGGAAGCCGATTTTGTGTTCAATTTAGCGGGTGTCAACCGTCCCAAAAATAACGACGAGTTCATGCAGGGCAACTTCGGCTTCGCCTCTACCCTGCTGGACACGCTCAAATCTCACGCCAACCGCTGCCCGGTCATGCTGTCCAGCTCGATCCAGGCGACGCTGATCGGCCGCTACGGCGAGAGCGACTACGGAAAGAGCAAGTTGGCCGGTGAGGAGCTGTTCTTCACCTACGGGCAGGAGACCGGCGCGCCGGTGCTGGTCTACCGCTTTCCCAATCTGTTCGGCAAGTGGTGCCGCCCCAACTACAACAGCGCCGTGGCGACCTTCTGCAATAACACCGCCAACGACCTGCCCATCACGGTCAATGACCGCGCCACCGAGCTGGAGCTTTTGTACATTGACGACCTGGTGGAGGAAATGCTCGACGCGCTGGAGGGTAAGCCTCACCGCTGCGATTACGACGGCCTGACGCCGGTTTTCCATGACAGTGGGCGCTACTGTGCCGCGCCGGTGACCCACAAAGTCACGCTGGGCGAAATTGCGGACCTGCTGGAAAGGTTCAAGGCTCAGCCCGCAACACTCGTACTGCCGGAGATTCCGGCGGGCAGCTTTGCAAAAAAGCTGTACTCGACGTATCTGTCCTATCTGCCCAAAGAGAAGGTCATCTTTGACCTGAAAAAGAATGAGGACGCCCGCGGCAGCTTTACCGAGCTGCTCAAAACCGAGAGCTGCGGCCAGTTCAGCGTCAACGTCTCGAAGCCCGGCATCACAAAGGGTCAGCACTGGCACAACACGAAGTGGGAGTTTTTCATCGTGGTTTCGGGCCACGGTCTGATTCAGGAGCGCCGCGTCGGCAGCGGCGAGGTGCTGGAATTTGAGGTGACCGGCGACAAGCCCCAGGCCATCCACATGCTGCCGGGGTACACCCACAACATCATCAATTTGAGCGAGACCGAGAACCTCGTCACCCTGATGTGGGCGAACGAGCAGTTCGACCCGGCCCACCCGGATACATTCTTTGAAAAGGTGTAAAACGGGCGCATTGTAGGGGCGAGCAGTGCTCGCCCGTGCCCGTGTGCGGCAGCGGCAAAGTTCCCGGGCGGATATGGAATCCGCCCCTGCGATGTAGGGGTCGATGCTCGTCATCGACCCGGAAGTTTGCCCCGGTCGCAACGTTTCTGCGGGCGAACGATGTTCGCCCCTACATCCCCTGCACATAGTAGCTACTAAGGAGAAAAGTATGTCTGACTACAGCAGCATTTCCTTTAAAAACAACGGCAAGCTGAAATTGCTCATCATCGTCGGCACTCGCCCGGAGATCATCCGTCTGGCCGCCGTCATCAACAAGACTCGCAAATATTTTGACGTTATCCTGGCCCACACCGGCCAGAACTACGACTACAACCTGAACGGCGTGTTCTTCCACGACCTGCAGCTGGCCGACCCCGAGGTCTATATGAACGCCGTCGGCGCGGATCTGGGCGAGACGATGGGCAACATCATCTCGGAGAGCTACAAGCTCATGGCCGCCATTCAGCCCGACGCCGTGCTGGTGCTGGGCGACACAAACAGCTGCCTGTCCGTCATCGGTGCGAAGCGGCTGCACATTCCCATCTTCCACATGGAGGCCGGCAACCGCTGCAAGGACGAGTGCCTGCCCGAGGAGACGAACCGCCGCATCGTGGACATCATCTCCGATGTGAACATGGCCTACTCCGAGCATGCCCGCCGTTATCTGGCCGACACCGGCCTGCCGAAGGAGCGTACCTACGTGACCGGTTCCCCGATGGCCGAGGTGCTGCACCAGAATCTGGAAAAAATCGAGGCGTCCGATATCCACCAGCGTCTGGGTCTCGAGAAGGGCAAGTACATTCTGCTGTCTGCCCACCGCGAGGAGAACATCGACACCGAGAAGAACTTTACCTCGCTGTTCACCGCCATCAACAAGATGGCGGAAAAGTACGATATGCCGATCCTCTACTCCTGCCATCCGCGCAGCCGCAAGCGTCTGGAGCAGAGCGGCTTTAAGCTCGACAAGCGCGTCATTCAGCATGAGCCTCTGGGCTTCCATGACTACAACTGCCTGCAGATGAACGCCTTCTGCGTCGTGTCCGACTCCGGCACGCTGCCCGAGGAAAGCAGCTTCTTCACAAGCGTCGGCCATCCGTTCCCGGCGGTCTGCATCCGCACCTCCACCGAACGCCCCGAGGCGCTGGACAAGGCCTGCTTCATTCTGGCGGGCATCGACGGCGACCACCTGCTGCAGGCCGTGGACGTGGCTGTGGAGATGAACCGGAACGGCGACCTCGGCCTGCCCGTGCCCAACTACGTGGACGAGAATGTCTCCGACAAGGTCGTCAAGATCATCCAGAGCTACACCGGTGTTGTCAACAAGATGGTGTGGCGCAAATACTAAGCGACAGGAACACGATATATTATGCGCATACTGGTAGTGACCCAGCATTTCTGGCCGGAAAATTTCCGCATCAACGATATTGTCGAAGGCTTCGTGCAGGACGGTCTCTCCGTGGACGTGCTCTGCGGTCTGCCCAACTACCCGAAGGGCGAATGGTTCGACGGCTACAGCGCCGACGGCCCGTTTGAGGAAGTCTACAAGGGTGCGCGGGTGTTCCGTGCGCGGGAGATCCCCCGCAAGGGCAACACCGGCAAGACGATTTTTCTGAACTACGTCAGCTGGCCGCTCTACGCGGCGGGGGCGTTAAAGCGTCTGCCCGGCGGGTACGATGCGGTGTTCTGCTTCAACACCAGCCCCGTGCTGATGTGCTGGCCTGCCATCCGGTATGCAAAAAAGTACCATATACCGTTTACGAATTACGTCCTTGACCTCTGGCCGGAGAATCTGTACAGCGTGCTGCCGGTCAAAAACAGGTTTATGCGCTGGGTCGCGCAGTCGGTCAGCGACAGCCTGTACAGGCGCTGTGACCGGCTGGTCGCCATGAGCGGGCCGCTGCAAGAGCGGCTGTGCGCCCGCACCGGCAAGAGCACGGCGGACGTGGCGGTCATTCCGCAGTACTGCGAGGATTTCTATGCCGTGCCGCAGAATGACGCGGCGCTGGAGGCACAGTTTGCGGGGCGGTTCAACGTAGTGTTCACCGGCACGTTCACCCCGGCGCAGAGCCTGGACATGGTGATCCGTGCCGTGCTGGACGCCCGCGCCGCCGGGGCGGAGCACCTGCATCTTCTTCTGGTCGGCGACGGCATGAGCCGCGAGGCTTTGCAGAAACAGGCCGCCGACCTGCACGCCGGGGACGCCGTGACGTTTTACGGCAGTGTGCCCGCCACTGATGTGCCCCGGTTTACGGCGCTGGCCGACGCGCTGCTGATCTCGCTTTCCGACTCACCCGATCTGGGACTGACCGTTCCCGGCAAGCTGGCCAGCTACATGGCCGCGGCCAAGCCGGTGCTGGCCTCGATGAACGGCGCGGGCTATGCGGCAGTCCTGGAGAGCGGCGGCGGGCTTGTCAGCCCGGCCTGCGACCAAAAGGCGCTGGCGGACAATATGCTGGCGCTGTACCGCATGACCGACGCCGAGCGGGCCGCACTGGGCACGAAGGCAAAGGCGTATTACACCGCCCACTACCGCCGTGCCGAGCTGCTGAAGCGGCTGGAGGAGTTTACGGTCAAAGGCGTTTGAGCGGAACCGCGTTGCAGGGGCGAGCATTGCTCGCCCGCAGCCGTGTGCAGCAGCGGCAGGTTCCCCGGGCGGATATGGAATCCGCCCCTACGTTTCCTTTTGCAAATCGCTCTGCGGTTTTCTCCCTGCCTCCCTCTGGGAGGGAGGTGGCCCCGCAGGGCCGGAGGGAGAGAACCTTGCCACGGCCCGAAATGTTTCGGATAACCGCAAGGTTCTCTCCCCCACCGCCTGCGGGCGGAGCCCTTCGGGCCCGAGCCCCTCTGTCGCTACGCGACATCTCCCCACGCAGTGGGGAGTCACCCTCGCAGAGGGGGCCAAGAAATGTGACAACTATCCGATTGAGAGGTACACCCCTTTGGATAAAAAAGTTCTTGTTATCATCCCGTGCTATAACGAGGAGGATAACATCGTCAATACGGTGGAAAATCTGCGCGCAGAATGCCCGGAGGTGGATTTTCTCGTCGTGAACGACTGCTCTACCGACAGCAGCGCTGAGCTGCTTCGCAAGCATCATTACCCGTTCCTGGACCTGCCGGTCAACCTGGGCATCGGCGGCAACGTGCAGTGCGGCTACCTGTACGCCGTGCGCAACGGCTACGATGTGGCCGTGCAGATGGACGGCGACGGCCAGCACGACCCCGCCTACCTGATGGAGATCGTGCAGCCCGTGCTGGACGGGAAGTGCGATATGTGCATCGGCAGCCGCTTTGTCAAAAAAGAGGGCTTCCAGACCAGCTTTATGCGCCGGGTCGGCATCCGCTTTTTGAGCGGGCTGATTTTCCTGCTGTCCGGGCATAGGGTGCTGGACGTGACCAGCGGCTTCCGCGCGACCAATGCGCGGATGACCGCCTATTTTGCCCGGCACTACGCTATCGACTACCCGGAGCCGGAGGCCGCGCTGGCCGCGATTTTGGCGGACTTTAAGGTGGCCGAGGCCCCCGTCATCATGCGGGAGCGGCAGGGCGGCGTGTCCAGCATCCACAGCTTCAAGAGCGTCTACTACATGATCAAGGTCTCGCTGGCGCTCATCATTGACCGTCTGTCCATCCGCAAAAGCAAGGGGGGCCGCGCATGACCGCACAATTACAGCTGTTTATGATTCTGGGCGCGGTGGTGCTGCTGCTCATCATCTTTGCGCTTTTGAAGCGCGGGCTGATGAGCGTCAAGTACAGTCTGCTCTGGCTTGCGCTGGCCGTCGGGCTGGTCATTGCGGCGGCGTTCCCCTACGTGGTCTACGTGCTGCGCGACCTGTTGGACATTGAGATGCCGGTCAATCTGGTGTTTTTGTTAATGTTCTGCTTTGTGCTGGTGGTACTGCTCTCGCTGAGCATTGCCATCAGCCAGCTGGCCGACAAGTGCAAGCGGCTGACCCAGGCCAACGCCATGCTGGAAAAGCGCGTGCGCGACCTAGAAGAAAAGAAATAATTGCGGAGAATAGGAATCATGACGATAACTTGGGAGCAGGTCCTCGCCTTCCTGTGCGAGGATCAGACCATGGCAATTACCTCGCTGTTGTTCCTCGCCTTTTTTGCGGCAGTGGCGCTCATCAACTATGCCCTGCCCCGTGTGCTGCGGCCCTACTTTCTGCTGGCTGCCAGCTACGGCTTCTTCTGCTATGACCCCGTCAACCGCCCGCTGGTCTGGGTGATCGCCGCCGCCACGGTGCTGACCTGGCTGTGCGGCCTGATCATCGGCAAGGTCAGGGCCAAGCCAGTGCGGGTGCTGGCACTGGCTGCGTCGGTGGGGTTCGGCATCGGCATCCTTGTCTACTACAAATACTGGAACCTGCTGGCAGACACGGTGGGCGGCAGCATCCTCTCCCACCGGGAGAATCTGCTGGCCCCGCTGGGGTTGAGCTACTTTACGTTTGCGGCGATGAGCTACACCATCGACGTCTACAAGCGCCGCTGCCGGGTCGAGACAAACCTGCTGCACTACGCGCTGTTTGTCAGCTTCTTCCCCACCCTCATCAACGGGCCCATTGAGCGCTATCCCCAGATGCGCCCGCAGATCCGGAAAAGCCGCCGGTTCAGCTATGGCCGCTGCGCGGGCGGCGCGTTCCGCATGCTGTGGGGCTACACGAAAAAGATGGTCCTTGCCGACAACCTGAGCCACTATGTCTCACTGGTCTACAGCGATGTCGGCAGCATGAGCGGCCCGAACCTCGTGGCCGCCACGGTGCTGTTTGCCGTGCAGCTGTACATGGACTTTTCCGGCTGCTGCGACATTGCCCTGGGCGCGGCGCGCATTCTGGGCTATGACCTGATTGAGAACTTCCAGTCCCCGTTTGAGGCGCGGACCTTCAACGATTTCTGGCGGCGGTGGCATAT
>ERZ894251.816-NODE-816-length-13499-cov-18.843127_pt1 | contig 13499 bp, 20 predicted proteins | sample MGYA00380301_ERZ894251 | MGnify/ENA primary metagenome ERZ894251 (study PRJEB32331, sample SAMN06328418) | human gut metagenome | biome: human gut microbiome; feature: stool | host: Homo sapiens | collected 2014-02-13 ... | reverse complement strand
GATGACCACCGCTTCCTGAAAACCGCCTTTGATACCTCTATTTTCACGGATTATGCACGTTTTGAGGTTCAGTTCGGCAATGTGAAACGCCCAACCGCACGCAACACAACGGTGGAACAGGCTAAATTTGAGGTGCTCAATCACAAATATACGGATCTTTCGGAAAGCCGCTACGGCGCTGCGTTGTTAAACGACTGCAAATATGGCATTTCCGTAGAAGGCGGGCAGATGCGTCTGTCGCTCCACAAAGGCGGCTGCCGTCCGGATTATAAAGGGGACCACGGCGTGCACGATTGCGTCTATGCCTTCCTGCCACATCAGGGCGCCTTTGATGTGAATCATGTCGTGAAGCCTGCTTACCAGCTGAATTATCCGCCTGTTTTGGCAGGTAAAGCTTTCATCGCCTTGCCGCTTGCACTGCCGGAAGCGGAAAATATCCTGGTGGAAACGATCAAACCCTGTGAGGATGAGGCGCGTGCTTTTATTGTGAGGCTTTATGAGGCGGAAGGCGCCTTTACGAATACGCCCGTGCGGTTCTTTGCAGGCGCAAAGAGTGCCGCTATCTGCAACATGTTGGAGGAACCGCAGGAGGGATTAGAGGATTTGGCGAAGGTTTCGCTGTGCTTCCACCCCTTTGAAATTAAAACATTGCGTGTAACCTACTAAAAAACGCGGCCGCCCTATTTTCAGGGCGGCTACGTTTTTGCAAAAAGTGGATCGCTGTATGCTGCCGCTTTCGGCCAGTACGCTGAAGCCCAGGCTGCACACAAGGGCAGCGGCCAGCAGTGCTGCAATGCAGCGCTTCATTCTCTTTCGCATATGGCTCTCTCCTTATCGTGATTTTGTTTGGCAAAGGGGGTACGACACAGTGTCGCACCCCTCTACCACTGTATATGAAAAGCCCCATGCGGGGGAGCGCATGGGGCTTATGGCGTATGGGCCGGACAAAGAAAAAACCGCCCTACACATTGCGTGTAAAGCGGCTTTCTGCCTATACTTTTCTTTTGTCTGGCAGGGGGTACGACACTGTGTCGTACCCTTGTTTTAAGACAGGTCGGGCAACTGGTTTTCCGGCGCGTTCGGGTCGATATAGACATCATCGCTGGGAGCATGTGTAAACCCATCACCACCACCCGAAGGAGCGGTAGTTCCTCCACCGGAAGGGGCACCACCGCCAGAGGGGGCTGTGGCCCCGCCGCCCGCTGTGCCAGCGCCGCCGGTGGCCGATGCGCCGCCGCTGGCTGTGCCTGCCTGCGTTTTGGGCGGGGTATACACCTTTGCCACCACGGCATAGGTGGCTGTGTGCCCTTCGGCGCTCGTCACGGTGATGGTGGCGCTGCCTGCGCCCACTGCCTGCACCCAGCCTTCCGCCGTCACGGTGGCCACTTTGGTGTTGCTGCTTTCGTAGGTGTAGGTGCTGGCGTCCGCTTCCGCAGGCAGGGTGCGCGGCTTCAGCTGCACCCCGTTGCCCACATACAGCACGCCGCCCTCGTTGCCCAGCGTAATGCCGGTGGCGGCCACCTTTACGGTCACTTTAGTCTCTGCTGTTTTGCCGCCGCTGGCTGTGGTGATGATGCATTCGCCCGGCGCGGCGGCCGTCACGTTGCCATCTGCATCCACGGTGGCAATGCCCTCATCACTGCTTTTATAGCCGAGCGCAGAGGTAGCGTCCTCCGGCAGCGCCTTTGCGCCCAGCGGGGCGCTGTCCTCGCCGCCTACATACAGCACCAGTTCTTCCAGCGCTTCTACGCGCTCGGTAGGCACCGTTACGGTAACAATGCAGCTTGCGGTGCTGCCGCCCTTCAGTGCGGCCGTCACCGTGGCCTCACCGCCCTGGGCGGCAGTGACAAGCCCGGTTTCATCCACCGTCACGGCATCGCCCTCCACGGTGTAGGTAATTTCCGCCTTGTTTGCGGCGTCGGTCTTTTCCTCATCCGATGCTTCGGCGTTATCGTATGTGTATTCCAGTTCCAGCTGTGCAGTTTCGCCCTTCTCAAGCTCCAGGCTGGCAGGCAGGCCAATGCCTGTCACCTTGGTACATCCTGCCAAAAGCAGGCACAGGCACAGGGCCGGAAAAAAGAGAAATAATTTCTTCTTCATGCGGGATTCCTCCTCTTTGGTATCAATTTACCATGTTTTGTTCGTGTCGCAAAGGGCCTTTCTTAGATGGCGGGGGGGGGGTACGACACAGTGTCGCACCCCTCTGTCACTATATATGAAAAGCCCCATGCGGGGGAGCGCATGGGGCTTATGGCGTATGGGCCGGACAAAAGAAAAGCCGCCTTACGGTAAAGTTCGTAAAGCGGTTTTTGGTCTAAACATCGAAATGTCTTATGGCTCTATACTGTCATATTCACGCCCTTGCTCTGCTTGGTGCTGCTGCCTCAAAAGCATGTTATTTTGGCGCTCCAGTTCTTCGCACCTTTTATGCGCCTGCTCCAAGTCAGCCCGTGTATAGGCAATGCACCGGTCTTTTTCCTGCACCGCCTGCTTCAAGGTTTGGTTCTCGGCAGAGAGCCGGAGAAGTTCAGCCTGTGCAGCATGATACCCGTCTATGCCGTGCTGGATAAAATCACTCATTTTTTGCTGTTCTCTACTTAGGATGTGGTTTTCATATTGCGTTAAAAATGGCGGGTATTCTTTGAATGGCCCATCCGCACCATGCGCAAAATCATTTTTCTTCTTGCGGAAAATGCTAATGATGGCGTCCAAAAACAGAGGGAATAAACCTATCATACAGCCTATTAACGCACTAAGAGCCATTTTCACCCAGAAGAATTCTGAAAAGCTTCTCATTCATTTTTACCTCTTAAGATGGGAAAAGCCGCCCTACACATTGCGTGTAAAACGGCTTTCTGCCTGTGTTTTCTTTTGTCTGGCAGGGGGGGTGCGACACTCTGTCGTACCCCTTTTGATACATTTAGGGTTTAAAGCCCAGCGCCGTCGCCACTAGGTATGCAACTAGTATCGGAACGATATACAGCAAAATCTGCAAAGGGTTCTTTCCTAAGTCATATTCCGAAAAGACCTTGGTTGGAGAGCTGAGGTAGTACAGCGTAATCGTGAGCGGCGGCTTTACACTGGTGGACGTGATCTGCTTGGTGCGGCGCTTTCCGTTTACTGTGTATTCGTAATTGGCGATATAAATTCGGTTTGTCCGCGTGCCCTCTGGCTCCCTGTCTCGAAACCGCAAACTCGTTCTTGTAGCAGTCAGCATGTGGCCTCTTTGCTTTGCCAGAGCAAGTTTCCTGTCTGCCCCGGCAAAGAGTATCCCTTTCGTGCAAAGAATTACCTCTACGATAAACGTTGCAATCCCAGCGGCCACACCGCACCAGAGTGCCGGCCCATATCCGGCCAGAGCGCTGAACGCCTCCGCCAGCGTCACCCTATCTTCCATACGCTCTCCTCCATTCATTCTTTTCAGGGAATATAGCTCTTGTTACGATTTACAACAAAGGAAAAGTAACGGAAAGCTGCTCTTACCTGGTGCCCAAAACGGCTTTCTACCTGCATTTCTTATTTTCAGGCAAAGGGTGCGACACTGTGTCGTACCCCCTGTTTCCCGTTTATACAAGGTGGCTTTTGGACAGATGATTTTTGTTTACTTCAGTAATCGGTTGTAATCCCGTTTTGCATACACTACACGAGCAATTGTCACCAGCTTTTTTTCTTCGTCTATCCAGTAAAACATCAAAAAATTCCGAACCAAAATTTTTCTATACTCGCGTTTCAATGGCCGGATTGGCTGGTAAGCTGGGGTTGCATACGGAAATTCCAGGATGCCTTCTGCTGCATTCACCAGTTCTACCGCCAAACGACTTGCCGCATCCGGGTTTTGCAGTTCCCGGCCGATATACCGCACAATCTCAAGCATGTCTTTTCGGGCAACCGGCAAATACTCTAACTTATACAACCTGTTCCCCTCCAATGGCTGCTTTCAGTGCGTTCAGCACATCTTTGGAGGAATAGCGCTGTTCTGTCAGTTCCGCCTCCCGTTCGGCCTCTTGCAGTTTGAAATACACCTCGCTCTCAAACTGTAAATTTTCAAACGCCTCCATGCTTAGAACGACCATATCGCCGTATCCATTTTTCGTCAAGAAAACAGGTTGAGCGGTTTCATGCACTGTCTTTGAAATCTCTGCAAAATTGTTTCTCAAATCAGAAACAGGCCGAATCATGTTCATACCATCACCCTCCTTGTCAATATTTTAGCATAATTGTGCTAAAATATCAAATGCGATTTTACAATTTCTTTTTTGTGGACATTTATGGGAAAATCAATACTTATGCAGCTTTCCGAAGGCATTTTGAGGGGTATGCAATATGTACGACACTGTGTCGCACCTATTGCTCCGGCCTTTCCGAGTGGTGTTTCAACCAGTATTTTTGAATATCCTTGGCGAGCAAAGTCAGATAACCGGCAGCGACCAGAGGTAGAATATAGATGTTAAAGAAAACGCCCAGCAAAGTTCCAAAATCTATGCCAAGCAATTCTGTAAGCTGTTTTGCCGTTTCAGGCTGTCCGGCAGATACTTCCACATTGATAAGCGGCAGAAAAAGGTTCACAACAACGGCGGCAATGGTGCTGAAGGTGTTGATGATTGCGAGAGCAAGCCTCACCGGGGCATCCTCTGCCAGAAGGGCGGCAGATATCCAAAGCACAGAAAAAACCACAATAAAACAGACGAACAAGGCAAGTCCCTTTGCCTGAAAGGCCGCCAGAGAATTAATGTATATGCTGAGAGGCATGCCGCATAAGAGGCAAAAGCTGGGCAGTAGCACCAATAAACGCCTGCAGGAATTTCGCGCGTATGCCAGAAAAAGAACAAAGGCATACAGGGTAAAAAGGATGGATGCCGCCACCGCGACCTTGTCGGAAGCGCAATAGCGGCCAGTAAGGATACCGAATGCAAAAGCCGCCGCAAACAGCGAAAGGGCTTTTACCGGTGAAGCAATTTCCCACATGTGGATTTTGTGCAAATATCCCTTCAGCCTTTCCAGACGGAAAAAGAAGTCTGTTATCTGTTTATCCAGAAGCCGCAAGCCGTCACGCCCCAACAGGAAAAGTATTTTTCTAATTATAAGGCATGCGAGGCCAAAGAGCAAAGTCCTGCCCAGCAGGTGAAGCACATCTTGGCTGTATACCCATCCTTCAGGGGGAAGATAACGCACCAGAATACAGTAAAGGCACTGAGCTTTGCCAAGCCGGGCCAATGTGGTTCCAATTCACCCCGCAGCCGTTTGATAGCGGCGCTGAACAGACAAAGCCCAAACAGAAAAAACAGCAAACACGGCAGAGGATAAAACAGGAATTTCAGGAATACTTCATTCAACCAATACTGATGCGCAATATTCCAGCCCAACATGACGGCCTCAACCTTGAATGATATTTTGAACACCTCCATTCTATACAAAAGGCCGCCCTACACATTGCGTGTAAAGCGGCTTTTTGCCTCTGTTTTCTTTTGTCTGGCAGGGGGTACGACACAGTGTCGCAGCCCTCCCCCAAAATATATGGAGGGAACTTGTAGAGCTTATGACGTATGGGCAGATAAAACCTATATCTCTAAAACCTGGCCGGGTGCACCCTTCACGGGCAGCTTCATAACATATAGGTTTGTGCCGCTTTTTGTCAACACTTCGGGATGCAAAAATATCTTTGTATACTTTTCAGCATTCTGCTCTGAAATAGAGATAAGGTTATCCCCATCCAATTCACACAAAAAGAAGTTCCCGCAAATGGCCGCAAGAGCCTGCCCGTCTTTTTGGATTACTCGGTTGAAAGGCATTCCTTGTATCATACCCTCTTCATTACAGACGAGGACGACATCAGGGAAGTAGTAAGCGCATTCTATAAATCCACCTACCAGCTTTTGCATAGATTTTAAAGAGCCATCGATTTCCACTTTGCGCGGGCACTTGCCCACCTCAATATACAACGCCTCCATGTACGGCACCTCATTTCTTTATCGTAGTTTCCTTATGAATCGAAATCAGCAACAGCGCTAGAGATATCATCAAAAAAGACGGAAGAAGAAAAAAGCCAAGCAACAGTGCCGGTGGAACCAGGCAGAAATCCGCAGCACAGGCAAACATAAAGTGTGCACCCAACTCAAAGCCCACCAGCGCTGCGAAAAGTGCCCGAAAACTGGCAGGCCAGGTTTCTCGGGCATCTGGCGATTTTGCCAGTATGGTATATAGAGAGATAGCACTGGAAATACCGGCTGTTCCTATCCCACCAAGTAAAAAAAGCAAAAGTTCCTCACTCATAATCCATTTGTTCCCCCTCGTTGAAACAGAAAAAGCCGCCTTACGTTAAAATGCGTAAAGCGGCTTTCTACCGATATTTTTCTTTTGTCTGGCAAGGGTACGACACTGTGTCGCACCCCTTATCGCTCTGGTGAAATATCCAGGGTTGTTATCTTGGGCTGCACTGGGGTTTCTCTGTTCTGATGTGCATGATACGGTGAAATCAACTGGGGGACAGGCGTGTTGGAATATCCAGCCATAACAAACTGCTGCACATAGGCCACATCCACATCTTCACCTGTTTTGGCGCAGCAATCCGCAATCAGTTCAGGGGTGATGACAGGTAGCGGATGACGTGATGCATATAGAGAGACTGCGCGCTCGCCGCGTTCCAGTTCGCATAACGAACCTGTTAGCAGGTCAGCCCCGCGCGGTTTATCCAAATAGCCGTTGCTTATCAGGGCGATATTGTTATCAAAGTTGGGTGCAAGCCGAAGCACTTTCCCGGAATCTGGGTCACGCAGCACACCGTAGTTGTTTGTATGCCGGTCGGCGTTCAGGCAAAAGGCATCCATCATCAGCAGCTCAACATATTGGTCAGCCAGAGACTGTCCTATCTGCTGGAAAGCGCGGTAACTGTGCAAATAATCTTCATCTTCCCCGACAAGAGAAAAAGCCGGCTCAAAATTCAATTTGCCTTCGGTGAAATCCAACGTGCGGATGTATTCGCCCGCCGGTTCATATTTCGCACATGGAAAATGAAGTGCATTGGAAAGATGATAAACAAACAGTTCAGAAAACCGCTGCAGCGGCGTTGCCTGTTTATACATCCACCACTTGCCGTTCTCAAGCCGCCAGCACTTTTCAAAGCTGCCGATGTTGGTAAGCTCTGGTGTGCGGCTGGGCTTCCGGCTGAAGGCAGATAAATCACCCCGCAAGGCCAGTGTGTCAAAATAGTTTTCCCGAAAGCGCACATCGTCCCATGTGAGGCTGCTGCCATCGGGCCTTACCCAATAGGTATCAGTAATGGTAACTGCGTTAAAATGCAGCGCAGTGCTGACGTCATCCCTTTCCTGAAGGCGAAGGACTTTCTTCAGCAGGCGGGAATTCGTCCGCGTCGCATCGATGGCGCGCATGGAAAGCCACTGCGCAAAATCTCCACCACGCTGAAAGTAGATGGGCAGTAGCTCTTCCCGAAGCGGCGTCACAGTTCGGCCGTGGATATCGCCAACGGGGACGTCTTTGCTCATGAGCGTTGCATGATAAGACAAAGAATATACATCGTTCATCGGCACATCTCCTTTCCTGAATTCAAGGGGAGTATAACAGCATCTTACCATATGGCGGCATGCATTGCAAAGCCGGAAAAAGAAAAAGCCGCTGCACATAATGCAGGCGGCTTTGTATTATTGGGCCTTCTCCAGACGCGCGATTTCAAAGTCATGCGCCAGAACTTTTGCCTTGATTGTCATGATATCGCTTTCTATTTTGGGAAGCTGTACGTTCTGGATGTGGTCGAGCCGTTCATTCAATAGAACGTGACCTTCCGCGATTTTCTTAATATCCTTTTCCACATGGCTTTCAATGTAGGCTTTCATGCGGTTTTCAGATGTCTGAATGGCGGTGTTTATTTTCAAATCCATGATTTCAGCAATGGCCTGCAGGTCTTCTTTTGTCAGCATGGAAGATGTCCTCCTTTACAGCATAGATAGTATAGCACGGAAACGTGGACATAGCCATAGGCGAAAGTGCCAAAGTTTCCGAACGGCCTTTTTCTCTTTCAACGCTCCCGATGAAAGGGGGGTACGACACAGTGTCGTACCCCTGCCCTCAGGCGGTTCGTTTGGCCACCACAACATACCGGGTATCGGTGTCGGAAGTGCAAGTCACCAACGTGAGCAGCTGGTCAGCCACGTCTACCCCTGAAAGGCCGGACAGGTCAAAATCCACATCACTGCGTGCGCGGGCGGCTTCCAGCATCTGCGCCATGGTTTCGCTAGTAGGATTGGTAATAAGCGCTAATGTGTCAGTGCTCGCATCAGCTGAGCCAGCCGAAATAACAGTATAAGTCATATCCACGCCATCGTAAATCAAACGAATTTCTTGATGTTCCTTGGCGAAGCTTTGCGATGAAAAGCGTTTGAGCTGTGAAAACCGTTCTGCATTCTCATCATCTTCCAGACTGTGGCCGTAGATGATAAGGTTTTGACTTTGCGGCGTGCACTCGTAGTCCATAAAGTAACATCCCCAGATATCATCTTCGCCAAGCTCATTACGGCGCAGATAATAGTCATTGTCATCTGCCTGCATAACAGCGTCCGAAATAGCCGTGCCAGGTACATCAATCCAGGCTACCTGCCCATCATACTGAAATGCAGGAAGTTCTTCCCCGTTGGCAGATGTTATGTGGACAGCGGTTGTATCGGTGCCGCCGACATCAGAACCGGATGGCCGGAAAAAAAGAATAATCAGGATGAATACGAGAAAAACACCTGATATTACAAGACAGGCGGATACGAGAGTTTTCTTTTGCATGCTGTGTACCTCCTTTCAATCAGCATGTGTCTGCATTTGTGAGTGATATCGCTTTATCATATCGGCGCGCAGTTCTCTTACGAGATTCATGTCCAGTATTTCGCAAGTTGTCTGAAATTTATCTCCTACGCGCCTGGTGGGCATGGCGATGAACAGACCATTGCGGCCCTTCAGCAGTTTAATGCCATGTATGCGCAAGATATCGCCCCTTGTGTAGTGAAGAGTAATATCAGCAGAGGCCCATATTTTTTGCCCGCGAGGCATAACACGGAAATCATCTATCCTGTAAGTCATGTTTCACTACTCCTTCAAGGCGTCCTCAGAAGCAGCCAGGATAGCCATTTGCTCTTCGGCATCATAATATGCCAGGGGGAGTGTCCCACCAGCGTATTGTACATTCGCATGGCCGGTCGCTTGTTCCAGTTTTGCCTCACCAGCAGAAAAACGTTCCAGCCACTTTTCATATACCTTGTTATCATTCATGCCTGTTTCCTCTCTTTCCTGTATTCCAGCAGAGCATCATAGATGGTCTGCTCAATTTCTTGCGGTGATGTGCCGGACGAAAAAAACTGCTCCAAATTTTCCCACGGTAACTTTATCATGCGGGGCCGTGGCGCTTTATCACGGGGAGACTTGGCCTTTTCTACCGATTTAGCAGTTGGCAGCGAGCCGTGCCGCCAGGTCAAAGCGTGCTTGCAGCGTTCTTCGTTCAACAACTTTGCCTTCGATAAATTCTTTAGTGCCTGCGCCTGTGCGGAAGTAATGGGGATTTCCGTGTGTTCTAGCTCATTCTTTACCATCTGCTGTTCTTCAGGTGGCAAATCGGACAAGTCGCCCGCCGTGCGCAGAGAGATATCGCCGCTGTCCAGCATGGACAGAAAATCCGGTATCAGGTTGTTCAGGTGCTTATAGCGCTGGATAGTGCGAATGTTATCACCTGTGCGCTCGGCAACGGCGGCCGTCGTGCGCGGGTTGGCTATGCTGCCGCCGTTCAATACGGCTTCGTCCGCCAGCGCCTTTTCAATCGCCAGATAGCCCTGCATGCGCTGACTGGGCTTCAACTCTTGACGGTCAAGGTTGGTCGCATGGAATACTGCGGTGGCAAGGTTGGGGGTTAAGTCTTCGATAAAGCAGTCTATTTCTTTCCATCCCAGCAGGCGTGCGCCGCCCACGCGGCGATGTCCAGCCAGAATCTGATACCGTCCGCGCGCAGCTGGTATCACATGGATGGGTTCTATCTGCCCCAGCTGTGCCATGCTGTTTGCCATGCTCTCATACTCGCCGTCCGATACAGGATAACATTCTTCCTGATGAGGGTTGGCGTCCAGCAGGGATAGGGGCAGTTTAACAAGCTTACGATGGCCCTGCTTTGCGGAATTCATTTTATCGATAAATTCCATGTCATTATCAGCGTGGCTCTGTGTTACACGTTCCGCCCGTATCTTACTCAAATCAAATTTTCCGATTGCCATATTTATTCACCCTCCCGCGCAAGAAATTCATTCGCAATCGAGATGTACTGTTGCCCGATTTTGCTGTGCGAAGACGCAACGCAGCTTGTGTGATAGCCGGGCGCGTCAGCCGCTTCCTTCAGACGGCTCACCATTGCCCTGAAAGGAGCAAATTCCTCAATGCTCGCAAGTTCTTCGCAAATGTCGCGCGCTGTTGTAGTCCGGTCGTACATTGTAATAACAGTACCAACAATTTTCAGCGCCGGGTTGCATTTGCTGCGGATATTTTCGATGATAGCTGCAAGCTCAAAAATTGCAGAAAACTCCAGCACCTTTGACTGGAAGGGAATGACGCATTCATCCGCTGCGGCCAGTATGTTCTCCTGCAATGGGTTATCGCCAGGTAGGCCGTCTATAATGACGTAATCGTAACTGCACAGAGCGCCGCTGTCACGAAGGACACCGCGCAACACCAATTCATAATGCGGCATAGAAGGTAGTATTTTATTTGCCGCCGCCAGCCGCTTGGTGCAGGGAATGTAATCATAACCCTCCGGATGGCTGCGGATGCAGGCGCGAAGTTCTTCCGGCGTTGGCTTCTGTTCCATTGCGATAGCCTGTATCATCAAATTAGATAAGGTGGGACGGCCGTCATCCTCCCAGCCCAGAGCAAAGCTGAGATGATGGTCTGGGTCACAGTCTATCAGGCAGACTTTCTTCCCAAGATGGGCGAGCGCGGCGGCGAGGTGCCAAGCTGTCGTTGTCTTACCAACGCCACCTTTTTGGTTTGTGATAGCGATTACTTTCATAGTGTCCTTCCTTTCTTTTTACACTTGGTGAATATCTATTTCTACCTCTGCATCACGCAGTTATAGCATCGGATGAATGCTGTGAATTGCAGCAAGATATGTGCGTAGTTCAGCTGTGATATCCCTGATTTCATCGGCAGTAAAATAGTCTTCTGCCTCCACAGGCCAGGAAACATCTTTTCCAAACAGTATGATGTGATGCCCGGCGGCTTCCATTTGCACTATCCGCTGACGCTGATTTTCTGTCAAAGCACATGTTCTCCTTCCTATTTTTTTGGGGGGGGTACGACACTGTGTCGTACCCCTTACCGAACAAAAGAAAAAGCATGGTAGATACCATGCTTCAAAGACTAAAGTGAACGGATTGCTGGATAGAAATATCCGGTGATGGTGATGGGAAATTGTGCTGAAGACAATAGTTGTGGCATGCATATTCCAGCAAACGAAAGTCACAACACTCATGTACAAAACGAGAGCTGGTTTGTGTGACAAGCTCGTATAGCTCTTCTGCGCTGCGGGAAATGTGTTCACGCAATGGTTTTAAAGCGAAGTATTGCTTGCGCACCAGGTTACGATATCCACTTGGTTCCAGTATTCTGATATCCACCGGAGTTAAGACTTGGTCGGGTACGGGAATCATGTACGATAAGCGCAGCGCCCCTTTCTTCGGCGGGATGTCTCCCGCGACCATGATTGGGATATTGCCAAGCCCAACTGCATTCGTGCTGGATATCGGGATTGCATATCTATATGGCGTTTGGGAAAGTGTAATACCCAAGAGGAACTTGGGATGGGTTTTATAGTCCACATCCGGCACATGCGAGCGTTGATAAACTGCGAATTCGGCATTTTTGAGAGCCTGGATATAATCGCTTTGTACATAATAAAACTGGATGACATTCAGCTTAGAGGGCGTATGGTTCTCAAGACGTTCCAATAGCCCAAAATGGGCAAGTTCTTCCGGCAGTACAGGAATATGTATCCGTCTCATATCTTCACCAATACGGCTTATGAGCAAAATAAAAGGCTGCTCGTGGCAGCCAAGCGTTACCTCGCACTGTTTGTTGGATGCCATCCAGGCCATCCGATACAGTGTGTGGTCGTATTCCGAAGAGAAAAACGTCCTTTCAATAGGTGGGATATCAACCTTTGTGCGCAGGAACTCATATAGTTCATGGTGCTTGATATATTTATTTAAATTCATTTTTTCACCTTCAATGACAAAAGAAAAAGCCGAGATGCAATCACTACATCTCGGCGAATAAAGTCCGCTACTTTTTGAAGAGCCTTGCTTTGGCGGCGGAACACCAGATTAAAGTCCGCATTTTTTGTTTGGCATGAGTACTTTGCCCGCGGCTGCGGAACACCGCGACGTTGTGTCAAGTTGCGTTCTTTGACAACATCATTCTAGCTGTAATACAGTAAGATTGTCAAGCATAAATCGCTAAATTCCTAAAAAATTTTGAATTTGTGCTACGGTATCTCCAAAAACAACCATGAAGCTGCTTCTGAGGTCGGGATAAATAAAAACACTCAGCCCCACAATTGCCAGTAGAACGAGTGCGATGGTCGCCAAAATACGTATTGCCAGGAATATGGCGGCAAGCGTGCTACGCCATATTTGAGCCACCGCGCTTTTCTTTTCTATTACTACGACTTCCGGGCTGTTGATGCCATGCTTTTTCTTTAAGGCTTCCTGCTCTTTGGCTGCACGATAGCCTGAAAGTAATCCTTCTGACTGTTTTAGCGGCATTGCTGTTATCGCTCCTGTTACTTTATAGTTCAATCCCTAATGTGTGTATGGCGGAAAGATATTCTTGCTGCATGGAAATTTGCTGGTGATATTTATCGAAAGACACACGCATTTCTCCTTCTTGAATAAGAACTTCTGCCCTGCCTTGGCTAATCAGCATAGCCGATATAACGGCATCCAGCTGTAAGCAGGGGAGAGCGGCAATATCATGCGGGGTGACCCTACAACGTGGCCCACAGTGGAATAGACTATAGGCGATATCTATGACGTTCTTTCTCATATCATCCCCACCTCTCATCTTACGCTTGATAGCAAGGAAGTCTATTCCATCATGACTGATGTGCGGTAAAGACAACTCGGTAAGACGAGAATCTGTAGAGAGCAAAAAGCATGCGGAAGAATAATAACAATCATTTCTCTGATAAGAGTTGAGATGGGACACCAGAAGCTTATAACGTTCGGTTTGCGCATTTTGATTCATGTTTGTCCTCCTCTACTGGATAAATGTGTTGTTCATAAGCGCACCGGAGAATAAGATGTTCCAGCTTTTCTGTTTGCGTGCTTCCAGGCTGTGCATCGATGATATCCAGGCATTCTTCACTCAAACGAAAGCACTTTAGGCATTTGGCCAATTAGATGCCTCCCTTCTATTACAATAAATTTGGACAGGAAAGCCGGGCAGCCAGTCCGGCTTTCTCTCCA
>ERZ894251.803-NODE-803-length-13627-cov-7.674993_pt1 | contig 13627 bp, 11 predicted proteins | sample MGYA00380301_ERZ894251 | MGnify/ENA primary metagenome ERZ894251 (study PRJEB32331, sample SAMN06328418) | human gut metagenome | biome: human gut microbiome; feature: stool | host: Homo sapiens | collected 2014-02-13 ... | reverse complement strand
CATTGAAGAGATGTATGGCGCGCATATGATCATGAAGGCCTTCAACGGCGAAGCAAAGAGCGTGGCAGAGTTTGAAGAGCTCAATGACCAGCTGTATGATTCAGCCTGGAAGTCACAGTTCCTCAGCGGACTGATGCAGCCGATCAGCACGTTTGTCGGCAATCTGGGCTATGTCGGCGTGGCCATCCTGGGCGGCTATCTGGCGATGAATGGATCGATCACCATCGGTGATATCCAGTCGTTCATCACGTATGTGCGCAGCTTCAACCAGCCGATCTCCATGATCGCGCAGAACATGAACATCCTGCAGTCTACGGCCGCTGCCGCAGAGCGTGTCTTCGCCTTCCTGGAAGAAGAGGAAGAGGTGCCGGAGTGTGAAAACCCGGTGGAGATCTACGATGCGGACGGACATACGGATATCCAGGGCCAGATCACGTTTGAAAATGTGCATTTCGGTTATCGCCCGGATAAGATCATCATCCATGATTTCTCCATGTATATCAAGCCGGGACGCAAGATCGCCATCGTCGGACCGACCGGCGCCGGCAAGACGACCATCATCAAGCTGCTCATGCGTTTCTATGAGCTGAACAGCGGAACGATCTACATTGACGGCATCCCTACTACGCAGATGCGCCGCAGCGACCTGCGTTCGCTGTTTGGCATGGTGCTGCAGGATGCCTGGCTGTTTGGCGGAACGGTGATGGAAAACTTGCGCTATGGCCGCCCGGATGCGACGGATGAGGAGGTCATCAAGGCCGCTGACGCAGCGTATGTAGATCATTTCATCCGTACGCTCGATCATGGCTATCAGACGGTGATCAATGAAGAAAGCAGCAACATCTCACAGGGACAGAAGCAGCTGCTCACCATCGCCCGCGCCTTCCTGGCGGATCCTAAGATCTTGATCTTGGATGAGGCGACATCCAGCGTCGATACCCGTACGGAGGTGCTGATCCAGAAGGGCATGCAGAAGCTGATGGAAAACCGCACCAGCTTCGTGATCGCGCATCGTCTGTCCACCATCCGTGACGCGGATCTGATCCTGGTCATGAAAGACGGCGACATCATCGAGGCCGGCAGTCATGATGAGCTCATGAAGGCAGACGGCTTCTATACACAGCTGTATAATTCACAGTTTGACGAAGAGGAAGAATAATGGGCATAAAGAGACGGAGCGCGATTCGTCTCTTTCATCATATTTGCCGCTTTGTTTCACGCAAAACACATTGAAATCGCTTTCCTGCTATGATATACTGGGAAAGCACTCGGGGTTTTAGCTCAGTTGGGAGAGCGCTACGCTGGCAGCGTAGAGGTCAGGGGTTCGAGCCCCCTAAGCTCCACCAAATGGACAATACGCGAACACCTATTTTTTCAAAGGCGGTTTTGCCGTAAGAGTGTGGCTGTGATGTCAGAACAGAGCCGGAGGGCCAAGACACATCGTGCCTTGGCCCTCCGGCTTTTGCGTGTTAGGAGCAAATCAGACGAGAAAATTCGGAGTGCCAATTTGCTTATTGCTGATGACAGAAGGCGAATGATTGTTCACACAATACTTGCGTCTATGGCATCTACAAGTTCGGTAATAAACTGAATTACGTCCTGGGTGTCAGAAACAGAGATCGGTTGCTGAACCAATGGAATACTTGTCGATAAGCAGTCTCCTTCATGCACGATCTGATTTCTTCGTACAACAATATTTTTGAGCTTCGTTCTTAACATTGAAGAAGAAATCGGGGTAGCCATATTGCGGCTGATGACATCCCATTTGTTTTGCTCGTTCCAAATAAAGGATAGCGCATCAGCTATTTTTTCTGGATCTTGAAATGCTAAATAGCTATTTTTGCGGATAACCTCATTGCGGAATTCTATCTCTGGCACAGGAGCAGATTGAATGCTGATAATAGTATTCATACTGAGTTGAAATGTATCGAATTTTGGGGTATGAGGCCTTTTGTTGATGTATTGCTCAACCATCCCGGCTGTAACAATGTCATGTATGTATTTATCTAAGGCTGATACCGTAAGCACCCATTGCCATCGTAACAGGTCTGATGAATCAAGAGGAATCTTGTTAACTGATATATAATCATACAATGCGGAGGTTACATTTTTCTGTGACATTAAGGCTTGAAACACTACTTTTGCTTGCTTCATTTAAAAGACTCCTCTAAAATATCTGCAAGCTGTGAAAAAGTGGTTCTTATTTCATCCCGCTTTGCAGTTGTATTATCAAATGAAGCGCCACCTGGTAGCTCATTATCTTTAAGGCAGAATATGGGAATACGAAGCTCATTTGCCTTTTGTAGCATGGCACCAAAATCAGGAATCTCAGAGAGATGATAATTGTCTCGTGGACATGTCATGCCATACTTCTCAAGTGTTTTTGCAAAGTCGTCATTTACAAAGTTTTTAATATCAGTTATAACCACTTGATACGATGCCGTTGGTTTGCGATTTCTTCTATTAAAACGCTGACTTATTTCACCCACAAATTTCATTTCTGCCATTGGTAATGGATAGGATGCATCTTGCAAAAGCGGGCGTGTGTTATCAGCCCAAATCTTCCACCTTGGCAATACTTTTAGTAAAGTTTTTAACGCCATGAGTGAAAAAGGATCCGGATTCGTAGGCACAATAAACCGATCGGACATAGTAAAAGCAATTTGGTTCAGTGCGCCCAACCCAGGGTTGACATCAATAAAAATATAGTCCACATCATATTTTTCTGCACACAGCTTTGATAGTTGTGGCAATGCACCAGGAAGGTTTTGCAGGGCAGTCATAGCATTATTGCTATTCATGGCTAAACTCAGCGATGGTTCAAATTCAGACAAGTCCATGTGACCGGGAAGCAACCATAGATTAGAGTTGCTAGGTGACGGAAAGCATTCGATTGCTTTTATTGGCTCTGGCCTACTTTCAAACGCTACACGAAGTGCATCTTTGACATTCATATTTTTTGTTTCTTCTTTTGTATAGTAATCATCGAAATCATCACCCAAAAAGAGAGCAGACATATTGCATTGTGGATCAGCATCTACTATGAGAACTTTTTTTCCTTTTAGTGTAAGCATCCATGCCAAATTGAAAGTCGTCAAGGTTTTGCTTACGCCGCCCTTGTGGTTAAATAAGATTACGGTTTTATAACTCATTTGTGTGTGCTTCCTTTCTCTTGGTTTATAAATTATTTAGCTGTCGCATTTGTCAATGGCTGTCTCACTTTAACCGCTCGCACAGTGGCATCAGCTGTTCCAGCTTTTTCGACGATGCGTTTTTGCTCGGCAAGTGGTGGAAGGGGGGAGTAAATATTGAGCCATTCTCACCATTGTCAATGTTGCCACAGTAGTACCACTAGAGTTGCTTCGCATTGGTGACACTCGTCCACGATGATGAGGTCGAAGAAGTCCGGTGTAAGCAGCTCGCTGAAATGCTCCTAGTCATCATCGCCCACCAGTTGCTGGTACAGGGAGAAATACACCTCGTGGGAGATGATGGTACTTTTATCGTCCTAGGCTACATTGATTTTGTGGGTGACTTTTTCCAGCGGGGCAAAATCCTGCTGGATGGGCTGATCCACTAGAATGTTACGGTCAACCAGGTAGAGAATCTTGCGCTTCATGTCGCTTTGCAGCATTCGGTACACGATCTGGAAGGCGGTGTAGGTTTTGCCGGTGCCTGTGGCCATCACCAAAAGAATCCGCTGCTGTCCTCGGGCAATGGCATCCACCGTGCGGTTGATGGCGATACGCTGGTAATAGCGGGGCGGATAGGTGTTCTGGCTGGTGTAGTAAGGCTGCTCCAGCATTGCTTCCTGCCGTGGCGTGATGCCGGATTCCTGCTTATACCGGGCGGTCAGCTCCTGTTCTGTGGGGAAGTCGTCCAGACCGAATTCGCGCTTCTGCCCGGTCAGGAAATCGTGTTCTACGAAGCCATCCCCGTTGGAGCTGTATGCAAAGGGAACATCCAGCATTTGCGCATAGGTCATTGCCTGCTGCAAACCATAGGAAATGCCGTGCGTATTGTCTTTTGCTTCTACAATGGCAACGGGATTGTTTGCGCTGAGATAATAGGATATAATCCGCACGTTTGAGCTTTTCTCGGGACACAAAGTTGCCTTTCAGGTTGATTTTGCCGTCTGTGATACAGATTTCCATGGTGATTTTATCCCGATCTCACTTGGAGAGAATCGCAGGGGTAATATACTGGAGCTTAATATCTTCCTCGCTCATTTGATGCTTGGACAAAATCATACTCACGCGAATACCTCTCTTCACTCCGCTTGTTCGTCAGGTAAAACTTCTACAATATCATCTAGGGGGCAGTGAAGTGTCCGATAAATCTTCACCAGAACCTACACCCGTACATCTTCGTTTTTCCCCAGCTTTGTCATGGCATTGGTGGTGATTTTTGCAGATTCGATCAGGTCTGTTTTGCTCATCCCTCTGTCGATGAGAATTTTCCATAGCTTATTGTAACAAATAGGCACGGTGTCCCTCCTTGTACCCGGCGGTCGATTATGTTACCATTATACCGCACAGAAACAAAAACTTCAATTTTTGATTGAGATTCTAAAGATTCAATTGCTTGTTATGCAGTTGTTGCATCGAATAGAGAAAATGAGCGTGCAGGCAGCGTGATTGTTACTGGCTGTTGCTTTTACCAGCGGGGTACGGCAAAACGGCGTACTCTTCTCCGGCATCGGTCAAAGGGTGTTACGTGATATTTTGTCGCATCCTTGATTTTTTTTGATAAAGGGATACTTATGAATGAGAAAAACGCACTTCATCATAGGGGGTTACATATAAGTGGACTGTTGAATGGTGAAAAAGCGGACATTCATGCTGAGAAAGTGGAGATTGAAGGTATGCTTCAGAAAAAGGAAAAGCTTTCTCCATCAAAACAGCCATGCGTGTTCGTGAATGATTGTATTTGAAGCAATGTGGGACACATCGATCTCGATTACGAAGAAAAACATGAGATCTTTCGTGCTTTTCCATACTGCTTTGGGGATGGAAGAGAAGATAGGAAAGAGCATGAAAAAGCCACAGGCACAAACCTGTGGCGGGAATACAGTTGATTTAATGTTAAGGGAAAGTCCTTTCTAGCCAAACAATGAAGGTGTCGTGTCAGTTCCATTCCTCCTGCAACAGAAAGTCCCGGATATTGCGGTGCTTGATTCCGTTGCGGCTCATATCAAACTCATCCAGGGTGATCACGTACTTGGGGAAATTGTCGCGGACACGGTCATAGACGCCAAATTCGCGCTCTATGGTATCTGTGGAGGCCAGCAGATAAGCCACTTGGATATATAGCTTGTTTCCCTGATCTTCACATACGAAGTCGATCTCCTTGTCTCCTGTCTTGCCGACGGTAACGGTGTATCCCCGGCGCAGGAGCTCCATGTAGACGATGTTTTCCATCACCAGGTTGATATCTTTTATATTGCCTCCGAACACGGCTTCGCGGATACCATGATCTGCTACATAGTATTTTTCATTGACGGTGAGTATTTTCTTGCCCTGTAAGTCCTGACGCTTCACCTGATAGAACAGAAAAGCATCGGTGCAGGCCTTGATGTAACTCAGCACTGTCTCTGGCGATACGGAACGTCCCTCGCTTTTCAGATACTTGGAAATGGCCGTGGAGGAAAAGGTGGTGCCGATATTGGAGGTCACATAAGCAATGATCCGTTCCAGCATATCTACATCCCGGATGTTGTTTCGTTTGACGATATCTTTGAGTTCTACGGAGTTGAACAGGTCCCGCAAATACTGGCAGCTGGCCGTTTCGTCATAGCGCAGATTGGACAGATAGGGCATACCACCTGCCCTCAGATATTTGCTGAAGCACTGACGGATGTCCGCATTCGGGAAGATCGTGCGGTATAGTTCGATAAATTCCGCAAAGGAAAAGGGATAGATCACAAACTCCACATATCGTCCGGCCAGATAGGTCGCCAGTTCGCCGGAAAGCAGTTTGGCATTGGAACCAGTGATATAAATATCGCAGTCCAGTTCCACGCGAAAAGAATTGATACATTTTTCCCAGGCGTCCACCTCCTGTATCTCATCAAAGAAAAGATAGACTTTGCCTTTGATTTCCGAAGCTCGGCGGATGATCTCATCATGAAGAGCCACAGCGGTGCAGAGATGGGCGTTGCGCATATTTTCAAAGTTGATAGAGATGAACTGGCTGCTGTCCACACCGGAGGCGTATAGTTCCTCTTTGATCAGGTCCAGTATGGCTGACTTGCCGCTTCGGTGGAAACCGATCAATGCTTTTACCAAGTCGTTTCCAAAGAAAGGACGGATGCGTTTCATATAGCTTTCCCGTTTGATCATATTGATCTGCCTCCTTTCCGATGTTGTTTTTATGATATCGCGGATATGATGGCTCATCAAGCGACGAAAACAATTTTTGGCGGTTATAACCGATAAAATATAAATTTTTGTAAAAATAACAGATAAAACGGAAAGATTCATGAGTGAAGAGGAAATTTAGTTATTCGCAGAAAGGGATCCATGAGATCACATATGTGTCGAGACAGTTCACGCATTGATCAAGCAGAAAAGTCGGAGCATCAGTAGGCTCCAGAACCATTGTGATTATCCATCTTAAACGATGATGAGAAACAGTGTGAATTTCAGCCCATTTTGATCTAGTATTGACATTTTATCAACATTTTCAATTTTTGCTATGATGGCATCGGTGAAGAACTATCCTGGATTGCTTTTGGTATAATTGCGGTTTATAATGATTATAAGTTTTGAGCAGTGGTGATGATATCATCGCAGAAGATTGAGATAAAATAATCACTTTGGAAAAGATTTATGTTTATTTGATTGATTGCAGATCTTGATCCTATTGTTTCTTAACTATTACTATGGCGTTGTGATGGGATAGTCGGCATAAGGAGGTTTTTATTCATGGCAGAATCTAATACTAGCAATATAGGTTTTGAAAAGCAGATTTGGGATGCGGCCTGTGTTTTACGAGGCAATATTGATGCATCAGAATATAAATCCGTTGTGCTTGGTTTGATTTTTTTGAAATATATTTCTGATCGTTTTGAGACAAAGTACAATGAACTAGTTGAAGAAGGGGATGGGTTTGAAGAGGACAAAGATGAGTATATGGCAGAAAATATCTTCTTTGTCCCAGAGAATGCGCGATGGAATGTCATTGCTGCAGCAGCGCATACGCCGGAAATCGGTTCAGTTATTGATGAGGCTATGCGCAGCATTGAAAAGGAAAACAAACGGCTTAAAGATGTTTTGCCTAAGAATTTTGCCCGACCGGAGTTAGACAAACGGCGGCTTGGTGATGTGGTAGATTTGTTTACCAATATTCAAATGGTGGAACATGGAGATAGCAAAGATATTTTAGGCCGCACATATGAATATTGTTTATCAAAATTCGCTGAACAAGAAGGAAAACTGGCTGGTGAGTTTTATACCCCATCTTGTGTCGTGCGTACGCTTGTAGAGATCTTGCAGCCTTATAATGGCAGAGTTTATGATCCTTGTTGCGGAAGTGGAGGCATGTTTGTACAATCTGTCAAATTTGTTGAAAATCATGGCGGCAACATTAATGGCATTTCAGTCTACGGGCAGGACTCAAATCCTACAACTTGGAAGCTTGCGCAGATGAATCTTGCGATTCGAGGTATAGAAGCAGATTTGGGTAAATTTAATGCGGATACGTTCTTCAACGATTGTCATCCACAGTTGAAGGCAGACTTTATCTTGGCTAATCCTCCATTTAATTTATCTGGATGGGGCCAGGATAAATTGTTAGATGATGTGCGGTGGCAGTATGGTACACCACCTGCGGGCAATGCCAACTTTGCCTGGCTTCAGCATATGATTTGGCATTTGGCCCCTAATGGACGTATCGGGATGGTGCTGGCCAATGGCTCATTATCTTCACAAAGCGGTGGTGAAGGGGAGATTCGCAAAAATATCATTAATGCAGATTTAGTCGATTGCATAATAGCGATGCCTACACAATTGTTTTATACTACACAGATCCCTGTCTCTTTATGGTTTTTAGCTAGAAACAAAAAACAAAAAGGAAAAACATTGTTTGTTGATGCGCGAAAGATGGGGAAGATGGTTACTCGCAAACTTCGGGATTTAGAAGATGATGACATCCAGAAATTAGCCAACACATATAACGATTATATAAATGGCACACTTAAGGAAACTAAAGGTTATAGTGCAGTAGTTACTATTGAAGAAATCGCGAAGCAAGACTATATCCTCACACCGGGACGTTATGTAGGAATTGAGGAGCAGAAAGATGACGGAGAACCATTTGAAGAAAAAATGACAAGATTAACTTCAGAACTGTCTGATTTATTTGCTAAGTCTCATCAGCTGGAGGATGAAATCAGAGAGAGATTGGGGGCAATCGGATATGATATCTGAGTTGGTTTATCTGGATACTGGATAGATGCACATGATGATAAGTTACTGGGTCTATTAGATATGGAATTATAAAAAACATCACCGTTTTTCGTTCTCACCATAATGAAGGAGATACGATGATGAAAGAACAATTTATTAAGGAAATTCAACAACGAATGCTTCATTATCTGAATAATGAACAATTGATGCAGTTAGGTCAAGTATTAAACGAATGCTTCCAAGGCGCAAGTATTACTTATGATGAAAACTTTACTGTAGAAACGCCAGATACAGTGGAAAAATTCATTACTGCAAAGCGTATAGAAGGATGTTCTGAAAAAACTCTGAAATACTATCAAAAGACCATTGAAACTATGGTTTTCACCATTGGAAAAACAGTACATCAGATTACAACTGATGATCTTCGCGAGTATCTGACGGATTATCAAACACAACGCAGATCAAGCAAAGTGACCATTGATAACATTCGGCGAATTCTATCGAGTTTTTTCTCCTGGCTTGAGGATGAAGACTTTATTTTGAAGAGCCCAGTACGTCGTATTCATAAGGTAAAGACCGCAAAAGTAATTAAAGATACATATACGGATGAGGCGCTGGAATTAATGCGTGATAATTGCACCAATACAAGAGATCTGGCTATCATAGATCTTCTTGCTTCTTCTGGAATGCGTGTTGGCGAAATGGTGACACTTAACCGTGAAGATATAAACTTTAATGAGCGGGAATGTGTTGTAATCGGAAAAGGAAATAAAGAGCGACTCGTCTATTTTGATGCTAGGACAAAGATTCATTTACAAAACTATTTAAACGAAAGAACAGATACGAATCCGGCGCTTTTTGTCGCACTTAAAGCACCTTATGATCGTTTGCAAATCGGAGGTGTAGAGACGCGACTGCGCGAATTGGGCAACCGTTTGAATTTGCCAAAAGTACATCCTCATAAATTCAGACGAACAATGGCTACTTCAGCCATAGATAAGGGGATGCCAATAGAACAAGTCCAGCAGCTTTTAGGGCATCAAAAGATCGACACTACTATGCATTATGCAATGGTAAAGCAACAAAATGTGAAAATGGCACATAGAAAGTACATCGGTTAGGATGGTGAAATAAGTGGGACAATGGATAGAAGTACGGGCGGCGGACTTTATCGAATTTAATCCGCGAATGAGCTTAAAAAAAGGCATGATAGCTACGAAGGTTTCAATGGATCAGCTACAACCTTTTACAAAGAAAATCCTTAAGACAGAGAAAGCATCATATATTGGTGGATCCAAGTTCTGTAATGGCGATACTATCATGGCGAGAATAACGCCTTGTCTCGAAAATGGTAAAACAGCATTTGTAGATATTCTTGGAGAAGATGAAGTAGCATTTGGCTCGACCGAGTTTATCGTGATGAGAGCAAAAGAAGGAGTTAGTGATCCGCAGTTTATCTACTATCTTGCTACAAGCCCCTCATTCCGTAACATTGCGATTAAGTCAATGGTTGGATCATCAGGGAGGCAGCGCGTCCAACAAAGTGTACTCGACGAATTCGTTTTAAAGGTTCCGCCGCTGGAAGAGCAAAAGAAAATCAGCTCGGTTCTCTGCGCTCTTGACCAGAAAATCGCGCTCAATAACAAGATAAACGATAATTTAGAGCAGCAAGTCATAGCTCTATTCCATCAGATTTTTGATGAAAGTAGTAGCAATCGAAAGAACATCCGAGCCGATGAATACTTCGATATTTCCATAGGGAAAACTCCGCCTCGGAAGGAACCTCAATGGTTCTCGAAAAATCCATCTGATTGCGTTTGGGTTTCCATATCTGATATGGGTAGTTGCGGACTTTATATCGAAGATAGCTCAGAATACTTGACTCGTGATGCTGTTGAAAAGTTCAATGTAAAGATTGTGCCGGATAATACTGTCATCTTAAGTTTTAAGCTGACTGTCGGACGGGTAGCAATTACCGATGGTTGTATGACCACTAATGAAGCTATCGCACATTTTAAGACTGGCAAGCCAGAAATCAATGAATACCTTTATTGCTATCTCAAAAGTTTTAACTTCCAAACAATGGGCAGTACATCATCTATTGCAACCGCAGTAAACTCCAAAATCATTAAGGGAATGCCGTTTGTTGTCCCTACTGATGGAGAATTAGAGAAATTTCATAGTATTGCCGCACCTTTGTTTGCGATGATTAAATCAAATCAACGGGAAATCAAGCATCTGGGTGAGTTAAGAGATGCCCTCTTGCCAAAACTCATGTCCGGCAAGATTAATGTCTCCGGCATTCAGCTCTAAGCCGCCAAATTATCGTTTACCACTCTAATCACTCTCAACAGTGGCGGGAGTATTACTGAAAGAACTGCCACTGATCGTCGTTCTCAAAAATGTAAAGGAGATACGACGATGAATGAACAGTTTATCAATGAGATCCAGCGGCGTATGCTGCCATATCTCAACAACGAACAACTGAAACAACTGGGGAATGCTCTTGAAGAGCTCTTCAAGGGGCAACTGTAACTTATGAGGAAAAACACAACGAAGGAAAACAAGCTGATCTTGTTGAAGCATTCATTACTGCAAAACGCATTGAAGGATGTTCTGAGAAGACTTTAAAATACTATCGCAAGACCATAGAAGCACTGCTCGCCGGTATTGGCAAAACGGCTCAACAAATCACCACCGATGACCTCCGTACATACTTGACGGATTATCAGATACAGAGAGGATCAAGCAAGGTAACGATTGACAATATCCGGCGCATTCTTTCCAGTTTTTTCTCGTGGTTAGAGGATGAAGATTTTATTTTGAAAAGTCCGGCACGCCGGATTCATAAAGTAAAAACCGCAAAAGTGGTCAAGGACACCTACACGGACGAAGCACTTGAACTAGTGCGGGATAACTGCACAAACACAAGAGACTTAGCTATTATTGATCTTCTCGCTTCCTCCGGGATGCGTGTCGGTGAAATGGTCATGCTCAACCGCGAAGACATTGATTTCAATGAGCGCGAATGTGTTGTTATCGGTAAAGGTAACAAGGAGCGCCTTGTCTACTTCGATGCAAGAACAAAAATACATTTACAGAACTACCTTAACGAGCGCACAGATGCGAACCCTGCACTGTTTGTTTCGTTGAAAGCCCCATACGAGCGGCTAATGATCGGCGGTGTGGAAACACGATTGCGAGAGATGGGAAAACGATTGAATTTGCAGAAGGTTCATCCTCACAAGTTCAGACGAACACTGGCGACCTCAGCCATAGATAAGGGAATGCCCATTGAGCAAGTCCAGCAGCTCTTAGGGCATCAGAAGATCGATACCACCATGCACTATGCGATGGTGAAACAACAAAATGTGAAGCTGGCACACAGAAAATACATCGGATAGGATGGTGAGTATGATGTTCAACGAGATAGAACTATCATCGGTGATTACAGATATTGCAGCAGGACCATTTGGCTCGAACCTAAAAGTGAGCTGCTTTGTCCCTTACGGTTTTCCTATTATTGATGGAGCTAACCTTAAAGGCTTCAAAGTCACCGATAACTTAACAAAATTTGTCACAGAAGAAAAGGCACGATCCCTTAGTAGAGCGATTGCTCATCGAGGTGATGTGGTCGTAACCATAAGCGGAACTCTGGGTCAGATTGCCTACATTCCAGACAATTCTATGTTTGAAGAATACCTTTGCTCCCAGCGGCAATTTCGCGTTTCATTTGACACATCCCGCGTCTATGTGCCGTATCTTGTGTTTTACTTTCATACAAATGAAGGGCAAGGCAAAATATTGTCTTTTGCGAATCAAACCGGTGTCCCTGCTCTGTCACAGCCATTGAAAAACTTTAGAAAGATACGCACTCAACTTCCTAGTTATGACGAGCAAAGAAGGATAGCAAGTGTTGTTGAGGTTATAAATGATAAAATTGAGTGTAATCAAAAGATAAACGATAATTTAGCGGCTTAGAGCTGGATGCCGGAGACATCAATCTCGCCGCTCATCAGCTTGGGCAATAATGTGTCGCGCAGATCGGCAAGTTTGTTTGATTGAGCATCGTTTTCCTGCATGGCTCTATACATAGGTGCAACCAACGATTCAAATTCTTCAAGAACAGATGCAGGAGGTATAGCAACTTCCATTGCATTTAGGATGTCTGTTGTCATGCTCGGAACAGCGGAGCCAGCATTCATAGATGCAAGGTCTTTGGCTTTTACAAAGTGATATACGAACTTGGCCACATTGGGCAGTCTCATTTCGGTGTAGAACATTGTATCAACTGACCAGAAAGGCTGATTAACATACATCACATTGTTCAGAGTGCCTTTTCTTGGTATAAGAACTGACTCTTTATCATATAAAGGGCGCTCAACATGACGCATAATGCCGCCTGAGCCATATACCGGATAAATGCCATCAGCCAGTTTTTTATGATCTTTGCCATATCTAACGGTTACGAGATCAGATAAATGTCCTTGTTGCCATGTAGGACCAGCATTGTCAACGAACATCGAAGCAAAAATGGCTTGCGCTTGTTGCTGTAAATTATCGTTTATGAATTTATCAATAGCAACAAAAAATCAAAGGAATTATAGTTACCCTTTCTAGGAAAGGGATAGATGAGATTTACAATAAAGAATGTTGTAAATCGTCTTGGGAGATAGCGATGGAACAAGGAAAGCAAATAAAGATTGATTCGGTTAGTAGTTATATTAAGGCTATTTTTGATTTGTGTAAATCAAGACTTTCAGAACATTCTCAATCTTCATATTGGATTTTTAGAGGACAAAAGAATTCTCAATGGAGTATAAATCCAAACATATTTCGAGGAGATGCCTTGCACTATGAGTTTGATTCTATTGATAAAGCTGTTCGTCTAAGACCAAATGATTTTCGGGAATGTTCAACAAATTTTGAGATTTTGACAAAATTACAGCATTATGGATTAGGAACAAGGTTACTTGATGTGACTTTAAATCCCTTGATAGCGTTGTTCTTTGCTTCAGAAAAATATGAAGAATTTGTGCCAGATAAAGATAAAAGAGGGGAATATGTTCCTCGGGATGGAAAAATAGTATATCAATATAAATCAGCTTACAAGCTTTCAGATTTGGATGCAAGAATAGCAAGCGCTCTCCCATTCATTGAAAACACACAAGATATGACACTTTCCAAATTATGTGAAGAGCTACGGAAAAGAAATATAT
>ERZ894251.801-NODE-801-length-13665-cov-8.116826_pt1 | contig 13665 bp, 10 predicted proteins | sample MGYA00380301_ERZ894251 | MGnify/ENA primary metagenome ERZ894251 (study PRJEB32331, sample SAMN06328418) | human gut metagenome | biome: human gut microbiome; feature: stool | host: Homo sapiens | collected 2014-02-13 ... | reverse complement strand
ACAACATTCCATACAGACATGCTTACTCTGCCAGAAGGCTATGAAGTTGCCAATAGAGGAGATGTATATGTAGGAACTGGCGACAGTGTAAATGTTGAAGTAAGGAAAAAAGTGGCAGAGAATAGGACGATTTATGTAGGTCTTATTGATGCAGATACTAAAATTCCGCTTGAAAATGGAAATATCCAGATTCAGATTGGAAAGGATGATACAACATTCCATACAGATATGCTTACTCTGCCGAAAGGTTATGAAGTTGCCAATAGAGGAGATGTATATGTAGGAACTGGCGACAGCGTAAATGTTGAAGTGAGAAAAACATCTGAAACCAGAACTATTTATGTAAGTCTTATTGATGGAGACTCTAAGATTCCGCTTGAAAACGGAATTTTACAGATTCAGATAGGAAAAGATGATACAACATTCCATACAGATAGACTCATTTTGCCAGAAGACTATGAGGTTTGTAATACTGGTGATGTGTATGTGGGAACAGGTGACACTGTAAATGTCGAAGTGAGAAAAGTCTCTGAAAATAGAACAGTATATGTAAGCTATATTGAAGAAGAGACAAATATTCCGCTTGAAAATGGAATTCAGAAAATTCAGATCGGAAAGACCGATACAACATTCCATACAGATCTGCTTACAGCGCCGGAAGGTTGGGTATTGTGCAGTACAGGAGATGTATATGTAGGTAAAAATGATACTGTTAACGTTTATGTAAGAAGAGCTGAAGCTGAAACAAGAACAGTATATGTAAGCTATATCGAGGAAGAAACTAATATTCCACTTGAAAATGGAATTGAGGAGATTCAGATAGGAAAAGATGCAACAACATTCCATACAGACTTACTCACAGCACCGAAGGGTTGGGAACTGTGCAGTGTTGGAGATGTGTATGTAGGTGAAAATGATACTGTTAATGTTTATGTAAGAAAAGCGGTAGCATACAAAAACATTATCGTTAATTATGTATTAGAAGATGGTTCTCCAGTTCTTTCTCAGGATCTTATTGTAGCTAAAGAAGCAACTTATATTAACACAAGCAGTTTAAATGTACCTGCTGGTTATGAACTTGTAATTGTAGGAGATCTTTCATTTAACGCAAACAATACCTTGACTGTTAAGGTAAGAGCGAAAGAATATACGAAAGATGTTATTGTAAATTATGTAGATGAAGTTGGAAAACCGGTTCTTACTACAAGTATTAAACTTCCAGAGAATGCAACATACTTTAACACAAGCATTCTTAAAGATGTACCATATGGTTGGGTAATCGCAGTTGTTGGCGATATGCCAATCGATGAGAATAACACAGCAACAGTAGTTGTAAGACCAAAAACTTATACTAAAGACGTTGCAGTAAACTATGTAGATGCAAACGGCACTACAATCGCTACTTCTTCTGTAACTCTGGAAGATACAGCAACATATTTTAATACAAGCATCCTGACAGGTGTTCCGGAAGGATGGGAAATTGCAAATATTGGTGATGTTTACGTAGGAAATGCTGATTCTGTTGATGTTCTTATTAGAGAAACAGTAAAACGTGAAAAAGATATCATCATCAGCTATGTTGATGAAAAAGATGGACATGAGGTAGCAGTTTCTTCTATTACAATTGATGAAGATGCATCTTACTTCAATACAAGTCTTCTGACAGATGTACCAGAAGGATGGACACTTGCAGAAGTAGGTGACATCTATCTTGGAAGTTCAACAGTTGCTAAAGTTAAAATCAGACAGGTTGAAGCTGAGCAGAGAAATATTACAGTTAAATATGTAACTGAAGATGGTGAAGAAGTAGGTACTGGTGCTCTTGTTGTAGATGAAAATGATACATATATCAACACAAGCATTCTTACAGACGTACCGGAAGGATATGTAATTGCAATCGTTGGTGATCTTCCGATCGAAGACGATACAGTAGTAGTTACAGTTCGTGCAGAGAAAGAAGATCCGGAAGAGCCAACTCCGACTCCAGATCCGGAAAATCCAACACCTACTCCAGACCCGGAAGATCCGACTCCTACTCCGAATCCGGAAGATCCAGATCAGCCAGTAGATCCGGAAAATCCGACTCCTACCCCGGATCAGAACAAACCAACTGTAGCGCCGGAGAAACCGAACAACAATAACCAGAATAATAATCAGACTACAACTGATACAGACAAGTCTGAGGTTAAAACAAACAATCCTAAGACTGGCGATGCAACAAATACTGTACCGTTAGTAGCAGGCTTACTTGGAAGTGGTTCTATGATCGGTCTTATTCATATGCTTAGAAGAAAGAAAAAATAACTTAATCCATCTCAAAAAAATCGGGGCTCGTTAAAGAGCTCCGATTTTTTTCATGTGTTCTTTTAAGGTTTTTTCATATCCCATATCACTTAACTCGTAAAAATGTTCATTCTGTATTTCAGAAGGAAGGTACTGCTGTCTGACATAGTGATCCGGGTAATTGTGGGCATACTGATAACCGATTCCTTTGCCAAGCTTTTCGTGGCCGCCGTAGTGGGCGTCCTGAAGATGAACCGGCACAGTAGTCCGTGTTTTTTTTACAGAGTCCATGGCAGCAGCGATTGCGTTTACTGCAGAGTTGCTTTTTGGGGCGCAGGCCATATAGGCAACAGCCTGAGAGAGAATAATCTGAGATTCCGGCATACCTACCCGCTCAACAGCCTGTGCGGCAGCGGCAGCTACACAGATTGCCTGAGGATCAGCGTTTCCAATATCCTCGGATGCCAGTATCATGATTCTTCGGGCAATAAATTTGACGTCCTCCCCTGCATAGAGCATTTTAGCCAGATAGTATACAGCTGCATCCGGGTCGGAGCCGCGCATACTTTTTATAAAAGCAGAAATAATATCATAGTGATTGTCGCCTTTTTTGTCATACTGAATCACTCGTTTCTGGATGCACTCTGAAGCAACGTCAAGAGTCAGATGGATGAGGCCGTCCTGGCTTTTTGGTGTGGTAAGGATTCCAAGCTCTACTGCATTCAGCGCGCTTCTTGCATCGCCGCCTGCCATATCCGCAAGAAATTCCACAGCATCCTGCTCGATAACAGCTCCGTAATTTCCCATGCCTCTGTCGCAGTCATTTACAGCCCGGAGGATCAAAGTCTGAATATCCTGATTGCTCAGAGCCTTCAGCTCAAAGATAATGGAGCGGGACAAAAGAGCGCTGTTTACTTCAAAATAAGGATTTTCTGTAGTTGCGCCGATCAGGATGATTGTTCCATCTTCCACAAAAGGAAGAAGATAATCCTGTTGTCCTTTATTAAAGCGATGTATCTCGTCAATAAAAAGAATCGTCTTTTTGCCATACATTCCAAGATTATCCTGGGCTTCTTTTACAACAGCCTCCATATCTTTTTTTCCGGCCACAGTTGCATTGATCTGAGTAAAATTAGCGCTGGTAGTATTGGCTATTACTTTTGCCAGTGTTGTTTTGCCTGTTCCGGGAGGTCCGTAAAAGATAACAGAGGTCAGTTTATCAGCCTTGATAGCGCGGTACAGCAGCTTGTCCTTTCCTACAATATGTTCCTGTCCTACGACCTCTTCCAGGGAAGTGGGGCGGAGACGGGAGGCAAGAGGAGATTCTCTGTCCAGTGTTTTTGATTTTGCATATTCAAATAAATCCATAATAATCACTCCATTTTAAAAGTATGATCTGGTTTTGTGTAATGACTGTTATCCTTGGAAACATCAGAAAGATTTTTAAAATTTACGGTTTACAAAGGGCTTCAGAGCATCTGCAGAGCGGTTTAAGACCAGCTCTTCCGGGAAATTAAGTTCTTCAAGAAGGCTGCGCGCACTTTCAAACTCATTGATGGCGCTGTCAAAATGAGCGTCGCTGCTCATAACAACAGGCACCTGATATTTCATGCACAATTTCAGCATTTCCGTATCATTTTCTTTTGCGCCCTGGCGAAAGCAGGATGGCTCCAGAGAATGGTTATTCAGCTCCAGAACCTTGCCGTATTCTCTGGCTCCCTGAACAAGTGCAGGATAATCAATTTCATAGCGTCCGTCATCCGGGTGGCCGATAATGTTTACATAGGGATTTTTCATAACATTCAGGTATGCTTCTGTGTTTTCAGCGCGTGAACCCGGTTTCATGCAGGGAAGATGAAGGCTGGCGATCACCACATCCATATTTCTGAGTTCTTTTTCCCCCAGATCTACCTGTCCGTCTGAATCAAGAATATTAAGCTCAGTACCCAAAAGCAGCCGGATGCCGTGCAGCTCTCTGGGGACAACCTTCAGGTTATGAAAATAAAAGTTATGGCAGGTTCCGGGCATGGCCGGAGCATGTTCTGTAATTCCAAGAATCTCAAGACCTTTTCCCGCAGCGGCGGCAGCCATCTCGTGAATGGTGCAGTAAGCATGACCGCTGGCAACTGTATGTGTATGAAGATCAAGAACAGATTTGTATTTCATAAAAACCTCCGTTTTCAACTTTATTTCTTTGTATCATCTTTTATTATACTCCATTTTGCATCATTTGAGGATACCTGTATTTTCTCTGTTTTTTCCGTCAAAAAGCACTTGCCTATCATGTGCTAAAGTGTTAAAATGTGTTATGCAGTAATAGGACAGTGATTTAAAGGAGCAGAGAATATGGGTAAAAAAATCAGAACAGAAGAGGTAGATCACCTATTTGAAGCGATTCTTTGTTTAAAGGATAAAGAAGAATGTTATACGTTTTTTGAGGATGTATGTACGATCAATGAGCTTCTTTCTTTGTCTCAGCGTTTTGAGGTAGCAAAAATGCTGACAGATAAACGGACATATCTGGATATTTCGGAAAAAACAGGCGCATCTACAGCTACTATCAGCCGTGTAAACCGTTCTTTAAATTACGGAAATGACGGATATGAAATGGTTTTTTCCAGAATGAGAGAAAAGGAAGCTCAGAAAGAGGGCTCCGAAAAAACAGAATAATACACAGATTAAAAAGAGCAGAGGATACGGACGTTACCGCATCTCTGCTCTTTTTTCTTATGAAGGGGTATCTTGCGTTTGAGTTTTTGTGGTCATATACTGGTATACGTCTGCAGAAATACTCTTTATGGTTTCGGCAGATGCTGCGGAATCTTTCAGGTTGCTGGACAGAAGGCAGATCACATAAGGTTTTTTGTTATCCAGCACAATTGCCATATGATTTTCAAGGGCATTTTGCTGAGAAGCTGCCATACCTGCCGTCTCTGTCTGGCCGGAAAGTCCCGGGAGGATTTTTGCATTTTCCGTCTGCTGCTTCAGGAGAGAGAGTATTTCTGAGGAAGCGCTGCTGTTTACTAATGTCTGATTATAGATTTCAGAAAGAAGGCGGCAGCAGTCTGAGGCGCTGGTGGTATTGTTTTTTTCTGAGCTGTCTGCGGTAAGTGGCGCTTCCAGTCCGGTGGATGTAAATCCATGGTCCTGGCAGAACTGGTTTACAGCAGCAGCGCCTGATTTAAAATCTCCGCTTCCCAGAAGGGCAACAAGCTCATTGGCGGCGTCACTGTCATTGGATGTGATCATCTTTTGGAGAAGGGGCTTCAGAGTATTCTGGTAATCGGAAGCTGAATCTGAGGCAGGATCCGGATAAACCAGTTTTTCATATACAGCGCCCATGATATAAGCACGGATCAGTCCGGAAGCCTGCATGGCTTCGTCCGCATGGATGGTACTGTAATCGTCAGTTACAGGATCCATAACAGCAATTGCCCAGCTTTCGCCTGACTTTTCCAAAGGAGAAGTGTACTGAGTCTGAAGTTTTTCCGTAAGCTGGCCAAGGTGCTGACCTCTGGCTGCTGTCAGTGGTTCTACAATACTGAAATATTCGTCAATTCCGTCTGCGATCCCGGCCACCATTGCCGGATGGTTGGCAGTATTGGTAATATAAAGATCATCATTCTGATTGCTCATAAATCCCATTTCAAGAATAGCCACAGGGACAGTGCTCCAGTTGGTTCCCGTCATATTATCAGAGGAGATGATGCCCTGATTTCCCAGACCTGTAGCAGCGCAGTAGTGGTTGATGATACAGGAAGCAAGGGTGTTGCTTTTTTCTATGATGTCTGAGGACAGATACTGGTTGGCAGAAGTGGGGGCCATGGTCAGGGCTCCGGCAGCAGAGCTGCTTCCTGCGCTGTTTGCATGAATACGCACTGTAATGTCAGCATTTTGCTCAGTAGCCAGTTCCGCCCGTTCTTTGTTGCTGATAGCGGTTTCGTGATCGGTTCTTGTCATAATTACCCGGTATCCTCTGTCAGTAAGCTCCTGTTGTAAAAGAAGAGAGACCTGCAGGTTGACCTCATATTCCGGGACGCCGGAGAAGTTTCCCTGTGTGCCGGAGGTTGCCTTTGCCTTAGTCTCACTGGAACCGGGAGCCACAGGCTCCGGAGCGCTCATATCAACAGAAGGTCCCTGATGTCCGGGATCTATCACCACAGTAAAATCACCGCTTACGGAGGCCGGAGAAGCAGCCGTATTGGCGGCATCCCAGTCGATTCCGGAGACGTTTTCCTCAGTGGGGGAATCAGTAAAGGTATCGGAGCTGTCGTCTTTCTGGGAAGAGGGCGGTCCTATCACAGCCTGTCCTTCTTCGCTTTCGTAAGAAGCGCCCAGAGCGGTAACCGGGAAGGTCAGTATAAGAAATCCGGCGGAAAGAATTTTTAGTATTTTTTTCATATAAATCCTCCTGAAAATAATGATGTATTTCATATAAAAATTGAAAAGCGGTTATTGAACATAGATTTTACAGAATCCTGTTTCTTATATGATAAGCTATAATAAACAATTTGAAAAGAAAAAAATACTTGCAAGACTTTTAGATTAAAATTATAATGATAATACATGAAAAAAACTGCAAAAATACCATGTAAAATATGCATATTGCACAGACGAAAAGGTTGGGTGCAGAGGAAGGGATGAAAAAGTTACATGAATGGAAAAAAGGCAGGCATGCTGACTCTGGCTTTTCTGATAATCGCAGGACAGTCTTCCTGCGGAACAGACAAGGTTCAGCAGACAGAAGAGAAAGTACAGGAAGCTGCAGAGGAACAGGAAGAGACACAGCCGGAAATTACTCCGGGAGAAATGCAGGGGCCTCAGCCGGGAGCAGAGGAACAGGAAAATTCAGAACCACAGGGAGATCCGGATCATCATCCGGAGCCGCCGCCTGAGGAGGAGATACAGAATGGCACAGGGGACGGAGCGCTTTCACCTCCGTCAGAGGCTTCATCAGGAAGCGTGTTCGGAGGAACTCCGTCTGCAGGAGCAGTAACAGATGAAGCGCTTTCCGGGCTGCTTTCCAGTCTGGCGTTTCCTGCCAATAATGGAAGCTGGTCTGCATATGTATGTAATATTTCAGCAAATACAGAGGGAAGTGTCAATGAACACAGAATGCAGGCTGCCAGCCTGATCAAGCTTTATATTATGGGAGCTGTTTATGAGAATTATGATAATCTGGCAGCGCAGTATGGGCAGGGAAATGTGGACAGCAATCTTCGTTCCATGATCACCGTCAGTGACAATGATGCGGCAAATAATCTTACCGGATATCTGGGAGGAGGAGACGCTGCTGCGGGAATGAATGTTGTTAATGAGTACTGCAGTGTAAATGGATACAGCAATACGCACATGGGAAGACTTTTGCTGCACAGCAATGAACTGGATGATAATTATACATCTCCTGCAGACTGCGGACATTTTCTCAAAAAGATTTATGACGGATGGAAGTCAGGAGATTCGAATGCAGCAGCACAGTTTGATCTTCTGGCAGCTCAGGAGAGAAGAAATAAGATCCCGGCCCGGATGCCGGCAGGCGTCAGTGTGGCAAATAAAACAGGGGAGCTTGCAGATGTGGAAAACGATGCGGGAATTATTTACAATACACAGAATGATCTGATTCTTGTGTTCATGTCAGAGCAGCTTTCAGAAGCAGGTTCTGCCCAGAGTGCCATAGCGGCGCTGAGCCGGCAGATTTACGACTATTATCAGCAGTAGGAAAGGCAGCAGGGGAAGTCGTTTACAGGGATTGAAACAGCAAAGGAGCTGATTCACATAATACTCTAAAAAGGAGGACAATGATATGAGTAGGAAATGGAAAGAGTTTTCAGGAATTGCCCTTTTGAAATGGGCGGCGCTATTTGCAGTGGCATTTGTGCTGTCTCTGCCTGTAACAGCAGAGACCGGATTTGCGGCAAATAATTACACAGTAACAGTTGCCTCAGGCTACCTTGCTCTGAGAAATGCCAAAGCCTACGATTCATCCAATGAGATCGGAGAGCTGTATACCGGGGATACTGTGGATGTAACCGATTCAAGCGGAGCTACTTACTGGACTGTTTATTCTCCAAAGCATGGTAAAACAGGATATGTGAACAGAGCATATCTGGCAAATTCATCAGGCTCCAGAACAGTAAAGGTAGACAGCGGCTATCTTGCCCTTAGAAACGACAAAGCCTATGACAGCAAAAATGAGGTGGGCAAGCTGTATACCGGAGATACCGTACAGATTGCCAACACAAATGATGACACTTACTGGCTGGTATATGCTCCGGGACTTGGCAAGGGAGGATATGTAAATAAAAATTATCTTCAGGGTACCTCTTCCGGTACTTCAGGACAGACAAGAACAGTCAGTGTAAGCAAAGGATATCTTGCCCTGAGAAATGCCAAAGCCTATGATTCATCCAATGAGATCGGAGAACTGTATACCGGGGATACTGTACAGCTGATCGATACCAGCGATTCTACCTACTGGTATGTATATTCTCCGAAGCATGGCAAAAACGGATTTGTAAACAAGAATTATCTGACAGGAGGCTCTTCTTCATCAGGAACAGTTACAAAAACAGTCAGTGTAAGCAAGGGCTATCTTGCCCTGAGAAGCGCCAAAGCCTATGACGCAGCCAACGAGATCGGGGAATTATATACCGGCGATACCGTACAGGTAACAGATACCAGCGATTCTACCTACTGGTATGTATATTCTCCAAAGCTTGGAAAAAGCGGATATGTAAATAAAGATTATCTTTACTGATAAAAGGGAAATTCGTTGAAAGGTAAAGAGAAATGCATAAAAGGGGGCTTGAAAAAGTCCCCTTTTATATGATCGTGCATCCGGCAAAGCTGAACCGCACTTGCCGGTTATCAGAAGCGATGTTATTTTTTGGATTTTTTGCTTTTGGTAAATTCTTCATTGTTCTCATCCCGCAGTTCATCTACAAGCTGCTCGATGAGCATTTTTTTTGTGTACACATCAAAGCTCAGAAGACAGATAAAGGAAAAAAGCTTCAGAAATCTGCGGTCTTCTTCAGGCGCTGATTCAAAAGTAGCTTCAGCGGTATGGTAGCGTTTTACCAGATCTTCTTTCAGAAGCTCTACCTGGTCCTTTTCCATGCTGAACACCTCGTTGTAGATGGAAGTCAGATCCATGTCTGTATCTGAACGGAAATATTTTTCTGTGATAGGCCCCAGAAGTGTCTGGATGTCATTAATGGAAAGAATATTTTTAAAGTAATAAATAAAAATAAGCAGAAGAAGATGTTCCCTGGAATAACGTTTCTTTTCCGGGGACGGGAGCAGATTATTTTTGGCATAATTATTGATCATGGTTTTTGTCAGGATCTTATCTTCCGGATAACGCTTGGAGGAGGCAAGCTGTTCCTCCATAAAAGTAGTTACCTGATCCATGTATAAGTTAATGTTCGGAATATCTTCCGGTTTAATATAATCAATTCTTGAAATACTTTCCAGTATACTGCCTATCATATCCTGTGTATTGATCGTCATAGTTTATCACCTCTGCCTTCTATTATATAGTTTTCAAAACTACTTGTAAATATTTTTCTTACTGTTTTTATTAAGAATCAGGGAGTTACTGTCCAGGGGGAATTATCCTGCGGGGGGCATATATATGTCAAAATTTCAAGACATACAGGGCATAATGCCATCACCGAAAGTGATTTGAATGTATCTTGCTCAGGTTGCTGTGAAGGTCGTGAGCAGTAACGTCAGGAATTATCAACCACATGAATGATCCGGTTTTTCTGGCGATATTCTCTGGGAGACTGTCCATATACATTTTTGAAGGCTCTGGAAAAGTGAAGCTGGTTGGGATAGCCTACCTGGATGCTGATATCTTTTACAGGCGTGTCCGTGGTTTTCAGAAGCTCCGCAGCCCTGGACATACGGTAGTGGATCAGGAATTCCTGTGGAGCCTGTCCGATCACTTCTTTAAAAATTTTGCCGAAGTAGCCTCTGTCCAGATTCAGTCTCTGAGCCATATCTTCTATGGTAATGGGAAGCGCATAATTCTGAGAGATAAAGGTAATGGCTTCATCCGTATAAAACTGGGATCGTTTTCCGTTCTGAACTCTGCGTCTGGAGGCGGAACCTGTAAGCAGGGCGTCCATGATCAGATAAAGGTGTCCGATCAGATGAAGGGACGAGGTTTCGGAGGGACTGGAAGCCAGATGGAGCAGTTCACTTTTCAGAGTTTCGGAAATCTGATGGGAGGTGGGGATAAAAACAGGGGATTCCGTGGAAAGTCCCGCAGTATCCAGGATCTCTTTTGCCTTCAGTCCGCTGAATTCCACCCATGCATATTCCCAGGGATCTTCTCTGTCGGCGAAATAGGTGTTGATCCGTTCCGGTTCAATGAGAAAACCCATACCGCCGTGAAGCTTGTATTCTTTTGTTGAGGTTTTTGTTTCGTCAACAAGAAGTGTGCCTTTGCCGGAAAAAATATAATGGAACAGAAAGTGATTTCTGACAGAAGGACCAAAGGAGTGGAGAGGACGGCATTTTTCATACCCATACTGGTATAAGGTCAGATCCATAAAGCGGTCGCCAGAAAACACATGGAACAAGGGAATAGGCATATTTATTCCTCCTTTTTAATTTGTATATGTGCAATAGTGCTAAAAAAATAATGATAATTATGTTATATTTAAACAAAAAAACTTGTTTTTTTTATATTATATACCTGAATGAGTAGTAACTTCAACTATATTCGTGAAAAAACGCATTATGATATAAAAATGGATTCATGCCTCCATTTACCGAAAGATAAGGTAATGATAAAATGGATTCATAAGAAACCGTATAAACTGTACAGAATATAAAGGAATCGAAAAACAGAGGAAAGGGGAAACGTAATGAGAAAAGTAAAACTGTTTACCTGGGCAGCCCTGGCAGGAATTCTTGGTTCCGGTATGGTGCTGTCCGGCTGCGGAGCTTCGGAAAAGGACAATGAAAAGACAAAAATAGAAATGGTCCAGTACAAACCGGAGGCAGTAAAAGCTTTTGAGAAGATGGAAGAAAAATTTAATGCCTCTCATGATGATATTGAGCTGGTCATAGAGTCTCCCAATGAGGCTATGACTGTTTTGAAGACCAGATTTATCAAAGAGGATCAGCCGGATATTATCGGAATCGGAGGAGATATTAATTATTCCAATTTTCTGGATGCGGATATGCTGATGGATATTTCTGACTTTGAGGGACTGGCAGATATCAAGCAGGCATATCTGGACATTGACAAAAATCTGGAATTTATTCCAAAGGATGGAGTATATGCAGTTCCTTATGCCGCAAATGCCGCAGGTATTCTTTATAACAAGGATATGTTTGAAGAAAATGGATGGGAGATCCCTGAAACCTGGAATGAGTTTCTTGAACTTCTTGATACCATTCAGGCATCCGGACAGCAGCCGCTTTATTTTGGATTTAAGGATGTCTGGACCTGTCTGGCGCCCTGGAATGCAATGGCCTGTGATCTGGCTCCCGCAGATGTGTGCCAGCAGGTAAACAGAGGAGAGACGACTTTCTCAGTGGAATACCGGGAACTGGCAGAAAAGATCCTTCAACTTCTTCCCTATGCTCAGGAGGATCCTTATGCATACAGCTATAATGACGCCTGCACAGCTTTTGCAAGAGGAGAGTCTGCCATGTACTGTATCGGAAGCTATGCGGTACCTCAGATTAAATCAGTAAATCCTGATATGAATATTGATTCTTTTGTGTTCCCGGCAAATGACAGCGCAGACGGTCAGATCCTGAACTCAGGTGTTGACCTTCAGTTCTGCGTTATGGAGGACTGCAAAGACAAAGAAGCCGCCTATGAGGTTCTGCGTTTTATGCTGGAGGATGAAAACATCCAGATTTATCTGGACGATCAGAATGCTGTGCCGTGCAAAGAGGGAGACTTTACCCTGCCTTCTATGCTGGACGGTATGAAGGAATATATTGAACAGGGAAAAATGACAGATTATCAGGATCATTACTATCCGGCGGAAATGGCTGTGGATGCAATGATACAGACATATCTTATGAATCAGGATACAGATGCCTGGCTGAAAAAATTTGACAGCGACTGGAAGCGATACAACCGTGATCTGATCCGCAAGGTGCAGGAATACCAGGAGGAAAACGGGGAAGGAGGAAGTAGATCATGAAAGGAAATGACAGAAAACGTACTTTTTTGCTGATTACCATTCCGATTCTGGCATTATTTTTTGTTTTTAATACGCTGCCTCTGATCAAGGGATTTATTTACAGCTTTACAAACTTTAAAGGGTATGGAAGCTATGACTGGGTAGGACTCAGAAATTATATTGATCTTTTTCAGGACGTAAGAGTAGGGAAATCCTATTTGTTTACCTTTAAGTTTGCCATTGTGGCAACTATTATTGTAAATATTTTCAGTCTGATCCTTGCGCTGGGGCTGAACAGTAAGATACGGGCAAAAAGTGCGCTCAGAGGAATCTATTTTATTCCCAATGTTCTGGGCGGCCTGGTAGTGGGTTATATTTTCAGCTTTATCTATACTTATATTCTTCCAGCTGTGGGAAAAGCTCTTGGAATTGATTTTCTCAGCAGCAGTATGCTGGCAGATACAAAGAGCGCATGGTTTGCCATTGTAATCGTGGCTGCATGGCAGGCAATTGCAATGAATACGATCATTTATATTTCCGGTCTTCAGACTGTGCCGGAGGATGTGTATGAGGCGGGGGCCATTGACGGGGCAACCGGATGGACAAAATTCAAAAACCTGACTTTCCCGCTGATCGTGCCGTTTTTTACCATCAATATGGTTCTCTGTATGAAAAACTTATGGGTGCAGGGTATGGAATTAGTAATGTAAAGGAAAAAATAAGTGCTAGCTTAATGAATCAAAAACAGAAAGAACTATTTGAAATTAAAGGTGATGAAGCAATGATTAATAGGCAAAGGCGAGGATTTTGTCATGACTTTCCAGTTGAGTTTACTAATTCTATGTATCTTTCACAAGGATATGAATTAATTATTGATTTATGTGAGTAGGGATGTGTCATTTTGACACATTTTTTATTTTAGCTAAATATATTGACATAATAAATAAAGTATATTATCATAATGGTATAAAGTTATAACATTTGTTGAAGAGGAGGAAGAGAAATGGACAAGTTCAGCAAGTTTTTGGAAGAAAAGCTAATGCCAATTGGGCAGAAAATTAATAACATTAGATTTCTTCAGGTTATTAGAATGGCAATGATGCCGTTAATACCATTTATTATTGCCGGGTCATTTACATTAATTGTATTAAATTTCCCATTTATTGATAAGGTTTTACCAGCGGGCTTTTTAGAAATGCTGGGAAATGTTTTATCACCATTATCAGGG